>SXGT01507636.1_pt1 | contig 41916 bp, 41 predicted proteins | sample 3176221 | NCBI WGS metagenome assembly SXGT01 (sample SAMN11356862, study PRJNA531348) | freshwater metagenome | isolation source: freshwater sample F1-120 | place: China: Fuxian Lake, Yuxi | collected 2017-12-25
ACTTTATCATTATTATAATTATTCTGTCCTAAGAGAGTTTCACGCATTGAAACCCTATGCATTGTCGAAAAAAAGTCATTGCGACATTGATTTCGTCGTAACTTTTGTATAAAAGTTGTTACGGAATCAGTTGTCGTGACGACTCCTGTGAATAAAAACTAGAAAGTTTGTTCAAAGGAGTCGGTTTGGGGTGTCTATAGAGAGCGGGAAGCACCTGTTCCCATTTCGAACACAGAAGTTAAGCCGCTCATCGGCGATGATACTTGGAGGGAAACTTCCTGGGAAAGTAGCACGATGCCCCATTTAAAATTTACCCAGATAGCTAGAAAATAGCTATCTGGGTTTTTTTGTTATATTCCTATATTTCAATGGAAAAACCATCCAATCAATCTCACTCAACGGATTCAGATAATTTACCTGCCCATCAAGCACAAAAGGACATCTTAAAAGCTATTTTTTATTGTTTGTTGGTTGTTATTGTTACTCGCTCTTTTATTGTTGAGCCTTTTCGAATTCCTTCTAGCAGTATGCTTCCGACTTTAAGAGTCGGAGATCATATTTTTGTTTCAAAATTTTCTTATGGGTTTTCCATCCCATTTACGAAATTTGAATTACTTTCATTAAATCACCCCAAGAGAGGAGATGTTATTGTATTTCTTTGGCCTCGAGATGAGTCTCTTCACTATGTAAAAAGAGTTGTTGGAATTCCTGGAGACAAAATTCAAATTAAAGGAAAAGATATTTGGATAAATGATAAGTTGATAGCGAAAGAATTAATAACTTCTGAGGCTGCTCGAAAAAAAAATACAGATGAAGAAGTAGATAACAGTCAGTATTTTAATGAAAAATTAGATTCCGTTTCTCATATTATTCGACATTCTTCTATTGCAGTTATGGGGCATGAGGGTAGAGACTTACTGGAGACCATTCCGCCTAATCAATATTTTGTGATGGGAGATAACCGAGATGATTCTTCCGATAGCAGAAGCTGGGGGTTTGTGCCTAGCCAGAACATTAAAGGAAAAGCTAAATTAGTTTGGTTATCCTTGGACCAAGCAGGATCCTGGAATAACTTACGGAAAATAAGATGGGCACGATGTGCTCAAATTATTAAATAAAGACTGTCAGGCTTGCTCTTCTATATTGAGAAGAGCAGCACCTACAGCACCACTATTGTTATCAAAATCGGTAAACTCAATTTTTAAGTGCTCTGCTATAGCTGGGAATACTCGGTTTTTTACAGCATCTCTGATCTCTTCGATATAAGGTAATAAGCCTTGACTTACCGCTCCACCCAATAAAATTAAGTCGGGATCGAAAACATTAGCGAGACTCGCCAGGCCTATTTTTAAATGGTGTAAAAATTCAAATACTAGTTTTTTGCATTCTGAATCGGTTTCCGATTGAGTAAAAATTTCTTTGCATGAAAGATTAGGAAGTTTTGTCTTTAAAGCACTGGCGGAACAGTAGCGCTCAAAACATCCTAGATTTCCGCAGGGGCATTGAATTCCATTCGAATTAATCGAAAAATGTCCAAGCTCTCCTCCAGTTCCAGTGGAGCCTCGATAAAGTTTCTTCTGTATAATCAGTCCACCACCAATACCGGTTCCTAAAGTAAGTAGAACTAAGTTACTCAGCCCCCTTCCCTTTCCCAATGTCCACTCGGCTAAAGTTGCGCAGTTAGCATCATTATCTACTTTGACTGGAATCTTTATCTTCTCTTCAACCCATTGCTTAAGATTTACTTGAGTCCAGTCTGCAAAATTGGGGGAGTTTCTAACTATTCCCTTCTCTGAATCTACTGAACCAGCGCACCCGATACCTATAAAATCTAACTGGTGTCCCTTGTGGAATATCTCTTGAAGCATTTTGAATATAGATTCTCTCACCGCCTCGAGACCTAAGTTAGCATTGGATGGGGCTACCCACTCATCTAAAATAGAAAGAGAACTATTCAAAACTACGGCCTTGATTTGCGTTCCACCAATATCAAGCCCACATCTTTTTGTGTTTGTTCTAGGTGTCATTACAAACTTGATATATCCTTATTCATCTGAAGAAGAAAGAGCTTCAAAAACGATGACAAACAACGATTTTGAATCTGTTTTTAAGTTAAAAAATGTCAGTATAGCCTATGGGTTTTCCAAGGCTATCGATTCAGTTTCATTCGAACTGAAGAAAGGCCAGGCCCTAGGTTTAATTGGAGCCAATGGAGCTGGTAAAACAACCTCAATTAAGGCCCTATTAGGTATGCTTCGGGTAAAAAGTGGGGAGGTCTCTATTTTAGGGTCATCTAAGTGTAATCCCCAGGTTTTAAGAAAATTAGGGTTTGCCCCAGAAGAGGCTAGTCCTCCCGAGTACTTGACTGCAAAAGAGTATCTACAGTTTTTAGCCAAGTTTAAAAAACAAGATACACTCAGTAGCCATCAACAGATCGAAGAATTTCTAAGTTGGTTTGAGCTAGATCCTAACAAACTTATTAGAAAGTATTCAAAGGGAATGAGGCGAAGGCTTATTTTAGCTCAGGCCTTTTTAGGAAAACCCGAGCTTATTATTTTAGACGAACCTTTGAATGGTCTGGATCCCTTAATGATTCAAAAGCTACGAGACAAATTGAAAGCTTACCGTTCTCAAGGAACCAGTATTCTATATAGCTCACATATACTTTCAGAATTAGAAAATACCTGTACCGATGTTGTGATGATGCATCGAGGATCAGTAATTATGAGTGATTCGGTGGATAACCTTGTCCGTCAGTTTGGAAGTGTTGAAAAGGCATTTGCTACCAAAGTGGGAGGAACTTAGTCGTGTGGGCCTTATTTCAAGAAAACTGCAGATATGTTTTTCGCTCTCGCATGGTCATTATGATTCTTGTTTTTTCAACGTTGGTTCATTATTCGGGACTTAAACTCTTAAATCATTTGACCCTTTCTATTCAAAATGTGGTTTCGGTGGTGGGGCCCAATGAGGCGATCTACGCAGCACACTTTCTTCAGCTTTTTACATCTTTGAGTATTGCAGCTGTTTTTGGTATTTGGATGGCTCCGTATGCTCATCGAGGCGAGCGTAGTTTATTGACCCATGTTCTTCCTCTCTCAAAAGTAAAGTTTTCCTTTTGCTACGTCCTTTGTTGTGTAGTTCTACTACTTATTAATGAATTGGTTTTGTTGGGAAGTTTTGGAGTAGTGTTTGGTTTCTCATCCTTAGCGAAAGGATCTTTTTCCTTGATATTGGCTGTGAAGACATTTGCTTTCCAAACCCTGTGTCTTGAAGTTCTGATGTTAGCCTTAGCTCTAAGTTCTTTGATTCTTGGACAGGTTACGACTGTCTTTTTAGGTGGAAGCTCACTTTTTATTATGCAGGTATTGGGGACTTTTGCTCGGTTTTTTAAACAGGGGCCAGAATTTTCTCTCCTATCACCGAAAGGACTTTTGGTCTTTATTTATCACAAGCTTCCTCCTGTAGGAGATTTTATCTTCGATTTTATGGGAGTTATGAAGAACGGAATAGTTCCTGTTGAACATTTGATTCTTTGGATGTTTTGGTTTATCGCTTTTAATCTACTATTTTGGTTTAAAGTTAGATATCCAATTCAAGCTAGAAGTACCGAAGCTTAAATATCGTGATAAGCAGGGTTTAAAAAAGCATTACTAGTCCATTTTTTTGCACGGATAAAGCGGAGAATTGATAAAGTCCTGAATTGTTCCATTACATTTTAAAGAATATTCCCCTGGGGCTATTTGGAACCCTGTGAGAGCGCTTTTGAAGGTGGCAGCTTCTGGATTGTCTAATATTCTTTGCGAAAGCTTAAGAGTTAGGCCGATATTAAGGGCTGATAGTTCAATTTTTTTTTCCAGTTTAAAGTCCCCATTTAGGATTCCTTTTAAGTCCGAATTGGGGTCTTCTCCAAATTTAAATTGAGCAACTTCTAGCACACCATTTTTCATGTTTAGAGTTCCATTTAGCTTACCTATTTTCATGGTTGGAATAATAATAGTTAATCCGCCTAGTTCCGGAGGGCTAATAGTTTGTTGGATTAGAAGTAAATCTTTAATGCTAATTTTGAAATAGCCAGAAGATTTAATCACTTCTGTTTCATTAAAAATAATATCTGAAGAAATATTCAGTAGTCCTTTTAGAGGTGGATTTCCATTTCTTGTACCGATTTGTTCCAGGTTAACCTGGGTTGCATTTAGATGAAAAGCGATTGAATTCTGACCTTTTCCAATCTTTGTATAAATATCCCCACCCTTTTTTAGTTCGGAAATTTTTACCGATCCACCTGGTAAAGGGGGAAAGAGTCCTGAGAGGGCTAGCTTAAGCGTAACATTTTGACTCCAAAGATCAATTTCTTGATCTCCAATAGGCAGTGTCACATTTACATTTTCCATTCGAACCCCTGGCATTCCGAAAAGAGAGAAATGCATTGAATCTGAAACTAAAAGAACTCCACTAGATTTGAAAACCCGATCAAAAATATAACCTCTAAGATTATTAATTGGAAAAAGTACGAAAAGGGCAACAAGGAAGAGAGCTGTAAATCCTAATATTTTTAATTTAATTCCACTTTTCATTTCCTAGCCCTCATCACCTTCAAACAAGTAAGCCATTATGGTAAGATCTACATTAAGATAACCACGAAGTTTGTCATCGTTTAAAATTTTAATGGATGAAATTAAAAGATTATAATTCCCATACTCCACGGCCTTTAAATAGTTGGTTAGTTGAGGCAGGGTAATTCTTTGGATAGTGATATTGCTTTCTTTGATTTTAAACTCTTTCTTTTTAGAGTCAGAGCCCCCTACTCCAGCCTCACCCCGTTCTTCAACTTGAATCATACGAGGAGAAATTCCGGCACCGGCAGCCGTTTGTAGGAGAACCTGTTTTAGTTGTCCTGGGGCTGAAAGTTGAGAGTTTCTGGATAACGACATGAGATCTTCGCTTCGGTCTCTTCGATATTTTTGATACTGAAGTATCATGTTGTTCATCGTATAAATGTCTTGAGTTTGGGTGCTAGTGTTCCAAAGTGACCAGTAGGAGAAAATAAGAAATATCACAATGGTTCCTACTGAGCCGCCCAAAGTCCAGAACACAACTTGTTTCTGCTTTTTGGGAGGTAGACTTGCGAATCTATCGTAGGTCATCCCTGCATATTTATTTTGATAAATGATAGCTAGTCCTGGAGCCTTATCGTTTATCCAAGATTTTATTTTGTTTGTTTCTTCCATAAGTTATCTCCCTAGTACTTTGGCTCTATAAGTGAATCTCTGCCCTTCAAGAGTAACCCCTAGGTCATTTAGCAAGGGTAACTTTTTGAGATTCTCGGTAACGGAGTTTATATCACCATCATACAGAACTCCTTCGAGAGTTAGATTTCTATCGGTAATCTCAAGTTTATTGACATCAACTTTAACTGTTGGAGGAAAACTATTTGTAATTTTTTTAATTGAAGAGATTATTGACTCTCTAGATTTTGAGAGCATTTTTAGTTTCTGATCCATTTCCTTGTTCTTTTGTTCGATATATTTTTTTAGCTCATCTGGGTTCGAGGTCAGCGTGTTTTTTAGTGTTTTTGGAGCGTTTCTAAAAGTATCTTGAAACACTTTCTTGAGTTCTTCATTGGCCTTTTGGCTTTCTTGATTAGCAAAATAGGAGCTTGCAGTAACATGGATTAATAAAATGATAACGAGGGTTAAAGTATATTGGGCAAGTTTAATTACATTGGGATTTTTAATTATCGTAAAAATTTCAGCTAAGGATGTTTGCTTTCCAAAGCTATTTTTTCGAAAATTAAAAAGAAGCGGTGATTTTCTTGAAAAAACATTTCCTCTTCCCCAGGGTTCGGAAAATCTTTGGGATTCAGGGGTTTTAAGTTCTTCTTTGAGCTCGAAAATCGAAGTTGGGGAGAAAATCGAACAGGGGACATTTCCAAACTGTTTACCTAGGAATTCAGAAATTCCTTTCATTAGGCTTGATCCGCCCGCAAGCTGAATAGAAGTAATTGATTGCTTATTGGTGTTACGGTACGTGATAAGACTGTGATTAATCTCGGTGATTAAGAGTCCTAAGGCCTGATAAGTTGCTCCTATCATTTCGGATTTAAGGGATGAGGAATTTGGGTTGGTTAGGTCAAGTTGATGTTTTTCCTCTTGTGCTTGCTCCAAAGGGGCTCCGGTTGAGAGAGCAATATTTTTAGTTATTGCGAGTCCACCCCAGTTAAAACTTCGAAAGGCCTCGAGTCTTCCTTCATTGATTATAGAAATTGTGGTTTTGGTGTGGCCGAGATCGATTAGAAGAACAGGCCCTGGAATTTGAGAGTTTTCTTTTGAAATAGATGAACCATAGAGGTTAATAAGGCCCATTCCGTCAAAGGTAAGCCAATCGGGGTTGAGACCGATGGTTTTTAGATATTCTAAATGGCTAGTAATGAATCGATTGGGTGCAATGGCTGCAAAGACTAGGCTTGAGTCTTTTAACGGATATATTTGATGTTCAATAACAGTATCATTTAGCTTGAATGGAAGAGTATCTTCCAATTCGAATTGGTACATCTGTTCCACTTTTTTTCTTTGTTTTACTGGGAGGTTAAGAAATCGCATCGAAACATTCGGAGCAGGTAATGCGCAGACGATCTTCTCAGGATGGCTAGGAAGTTTGGCTAAAATCTGGGTAATGGCCTCTTTATAGAGCTCTGTGGGATCATCAAGCTTTAATGGAAGTCGAGCTTCATGGAAGTCTAAAATATCGAATCTTCGAAATCTAGATTCCATTTCAACGGCTTTTACACTCCAGCTTCCAAGTTCCATTGCTAATATTCTCATGGCTTCCTCTTTTAGGTTTCGATCCAATAAAGTATTTTTAAGGCATTGGGTTCTTTAGGCTTTCCGTCTGTTCCTGCAGTTATAAATCTTTTTGCACCTTCGTACCCCGTGATCTCACATCCAAAAGTTCCATTTTGTTGACCCCATATTCCAGGGACTAGTGTACACGAAGCTTCATCCACGGGTTTCTCGTTGCATTTGAGGGTATTGAAGTTCCAAAAGTAATTCACATCTTGTTCACATTCTTGTTGAGAAGCTACATTTTTAGTTGCAGCGGGACCCCCAGCCGTAGTTAGGGCTACGGCTATTTTTGTTTTTTTCTGAATCACAGATTTACTCTTGGGAATTATCCCGAAAGATTCGATTACGAAGCTGTAGCTATTAACAGTGAAAGGATAATCTTTCTCTTCTCGATAGAGATCTCTAAATCCATTCCTTCCGAGAGTTTTAGTCACGAAATCCACAAAACTTTTCTCGCTAGCCCAATTCCCAATTTTATTTTTTTCCTCAGTAATTTTATTGAGATCATCTTGAGTGAATTCTGGATAAATAGCTTTAAGCATGTTTTTGTTTGCGTCATTGAGATTAATTTTTCCATCGTAGGAGTATACGGTGATATAAGGTTTTAATTTTTGAAAAAGATTATCCTCAACTGTTCTCACCAGTTTGAGCTCATCTAATGTAAAAAAACGCCCCCGCTTAGCCTTATAAGGGGGTTTTTGTTGCTCATAATAGGCATTTTTATTTCGATTTCCAAAAGCAACATTTTCTGGATTCACCCAGTCCATGATATCGTAAACAACCTCTTCAGCCCTTATATTCCCGAACTCCTCGACAGGATTGTCTGAATTAGTAATGATTTCATTGATCGCGTTATAAAGAAGTCTGGCAACATACTCGTATATCCCCCCTTTTGGAGGGTCGATACTAGTAAAATTTATGGCATTAGTCTCTCCTCGTTTATCTTTGGGAACAATTAGATAGTTAAGGTTTATTTTTGAGGATTCATTGGTAATGATTTGACTAAATTGACCTATGCTTATTTTTGATTCCTCAACTGCTTTTTCAGCGGTGTCTTGGTCTGCTTTAGCCATTTTTTTTATCGTTGATGTAGCTGGGGGAAACGGGGGTAGTGGAAGACTCCAAATCGCTGAAATTTTCTGTTTTATTAGTTCGTTGGTCGATAGTTTTTTATTTGCTTTCAAAAAGAGAACAATTCGAAGAAGTCCGAATCTTGCTCCTGACTTAGCAAGATAATGAGCTTGAAGTTGATTGAGTTCGCTGTAGGCAAGCTTTCTCTCGATTGCTACGCTGTACTGAAATTCGATGGTCAGGAGACTCATAATTAAAATTGACACTAAGACGGTAAGTAGAGCTACACCACTCTTGTTGTGAAGTTTTTTAGGGGTAGATAATCTTTGTTTCATGGTAACTTCACCAGGACTTGTTCGTTATTGGGAAAAGAGATTTTAAATTGGGTTTCGACAGTTAAAGGTTTCCCTTTCTCACTAGCCACTACAACTTTAATTTTAACAGCGCTTGGAAATTTGTCGCGAAATACTCCGGAATCGGAATTCCATGTGTCTTGCCACTTTTGAGTTTTGGGATCGAAGTATTGCAGATCTAATGAGATTACATTTTCAAGAAGGGTGTAAATACTGCCTCCTTCATAGGGATTGTCATCAATTAACTCGGCTTCACGTTTCAGCAATGTGCTATGTTTGTTCTGGCGTGAGCTTTGTAAAAAGTAGGAAATTTCAGTCTGCTCACTTTCTCTCTTTCCTAAAAAATAATTGCGATGGGACAGAGAGGTGAAGATAAGTTCCGATTTGCGTCCATCAAAAATCGTATGGGCTACTGAACCATTTTTGTTAAGGGTTTCTTTTGCATCTTCTCCTAGATCATCATAGAGCACATGAAAAGCCTGTCTTAAATCTGTTTCCATTGCGTTTAATGCAGCTCTTGCATTGGAATAGGCATCTACATCTTTGAAGGCCGTATCTTTGGTGTTTCTGATAAGAGTGATCTGTTTTATGGTGGTAAGAGCAATGATGGAGAACAAAGCCATGGATAGTAGAACCTCGAGAAGTGTGAATCCTTTTTGAAATATCAGTTGATTTCCCATTTTTTAAGGCCCTGGTTGAGGTGCCCCGGACGCACCGAAATTGGGAACATTAAGTTCCTGATCATAGCGAGCTATGTGAGTCGTAACATCGATCGTGCGTGGGTTCTTTTTTCCCTGTACCCAGTGAATTTCAGCGTGGAGCTCTCGCATTGACTTACTAATGTTATCGCTAGCAATGCTTAAAATTATTTTTTGAATCTGATCTTCCGAGGAAGACTTTTCTTCTTTCGTTTCACTCAATTCATTGGCTAATGCTGCAGCTGTCTGGGAAAGCTTGAAATCGATTTGATTGCAATTTGTAGTCCAGGTGTATTTTTCGTGAGGAGGATCGAATTTACCTTCTTTTTTTTTGTCGCATGCCTTGTCAAAACCCTCAGCTTCAATTCTTGTCTCTAACTCCGTCATGGTTTTCTTTAAAAGCCAAGTTGCAGTTGTAACCTCTTTTAAATCCTGGGTAGCTCTTACTGAACCTCGGGTGAGATCAACGGCTACAATGGCAGCGATAACAAAAAGAGTAATCGCAAGAAGAACTTCGATAAATGTGAAACCGTTGTGCTTGTTTTTAAGATGGTTAAGCATTTTTAAAACTGATCGATTCTTTGTTTAAAAAAGTCTACTTTTCCAGCTGTGGGATGCACTAGTAACGAATAGCCTCCCTCAGTTGCAGTTTTTGAATTTAAAATAATAATGGCTTTTTCGTTTAGGCCATTCGGAAAAAAATAGATGTAGGCGGTTCCGTCTTTAACCAGCCCCTCTTTTTCTTTGAGAACCCCATTAAAAACGACGCCTGTAGGTAATTCCTTAGGCTCTTTAAAATATTTATCTGCTGGGGAAAAAGGGGACGGGGGTTCCTGAGGTTGCTGATCTTTCTTTTTAGGGTCGACCTTTTTGCTTAGGAGTGCAGATTCGGAGAGAAGATCAGCGTTTTTCTGTACCTCAACAAAATAGGTGTTTTTATCTAAGTCTAAGCTAAGTCGATAAATTGAATTAAGTAAAATGGCATCGGTTCTTATGCCACGTACCAAAGCAGTGAATTTCCTGGCAGAGGTATTGATGTTCTGCCCGGTAATTCTAGAAACAATCGGCATTCCAAATGACAAGACTAAAACAATAATCGCTAATACGAGAAGGATCTCGATTAAAGTAAAGCCCTTATTACTTGCTGATAATTGAGTCTCTATTGAAGAATTTTTATTATTCCGACTTAATATCGTCAGCAGTGTCAGGCTTTTGGTCTGGTCCATCTGATGTAATGGTATAGTTTTGGCCATCTTCGCATACATAGTGATATTGTCCGCCAAACGGATCTTTGGGTACGGTTTTTTTGCCTAAGTAACCACCCTCTGGATAATTCTCTGGAATTTTTCCTGTGGTGGGTTTGCTAATTAAAGCTTCGATTCCCTGATTGGAATCTGGGTATGAGTTGTGGCTTAAAAAATAGGCATCAAGTGCCTGTTTAAAACTTGCTATTTGAACCTTGGTCGCATCAACCTTAGCGCGTTTAAACTGATCAATAAGTTTAACGCCAGCGAAGCTTCCTAGCATTACAACCAATGCTAATACGATCATAATCTCAACCAGGGTGAATCCTCTGTTTTTTTTATTTTGTTTCTTTAATTTCATAGCTCAAAGGCTCCTTACAGTTTTTCTTAGCCAGGCGATGCCGCTAAGTTGTTTAACTCTAATAAAGGCATAAAGATGGACAAAGCAACCAAAGCGATGATGCCACCCATGACGGCAATCATAAGCGGCTCGAGCAATCTTGTCATCGATTGTATTGCAGTATCGACTTGAGAATCATAGGCGTCTGACACTACATTGAGCATCTCCTCAAGTTCACCCGTTCGTTCCCCAACCGCGATCATATGCGTCAGAATTGGAGGGAATTCTCCACTAGCTTTAAGCGGTCCTGCAATCGAGTGCCCTTCACTAATACTGTCTCTTGATTGAATAAGAGCTTTTTTGATAACAGCGTTATCAACGACCTCTTTAACAACATCAATGGCATCTAAAAGCTGAACTCCGCTACCCAACATAGTACTAAGTGTTCTAGCAAAACGAGATACAGCGATCATTCGAACTAGCTTACCTACTCCTGGGAGTTTTAGTGAAATTGCATCCCATTTGGCTCTCCCCTTCTCAGTGCTTACATACCATTTAAAAAAGAAAAAGCTTCCCACAACTAAGGCAATTAAAAAGAACCACTGATTAGAGACAAAATGACTGATAGACAGCATGATTTGCGTAAGTTGTGGTAGGGCCATGTTAGACCCTGCAAAAACTTCAGTGATCTTAGGAACGGCAAAGGCAAATAGAAAGATGGTGATAGCAGTTCCAGCCACCATCATAAAGAGGGGATAGGTCATGGCGCCAATGATCTTTTGTCGCATGACTTGATTGGCTTCTGCAAAATTAGCCAGCCTCACAAGAACCAAGTCTAAGTTACCACTTGCCTCACCAACTTGAATCATGGCTATAAAAATAGGTGTAAAAACTTTCGGAAACATGCGACAGCTATCTGCTAGGGATCTTCCCTCATTTACAGACGCTTTAACTTGGGACATCACCGATTTTAATTTGGGATCGTCGGTCTGTTCTACCACTGCTTCTAAAGCCTCATCCAGTGGAATTCGTGCTTTAATCATGGTCGACAATTGGCGAATCATGAGCGTTAGGTTTTTTGAATTAACGGTACCCCCGAAGGAAATAACAGATTTCCCCTGCCCTTTCTTTTCTCCAGTTCGTTCTTTGATTTCGGAGATGAAAACTCCCCGTTGTTTCAATTTAAGTCGAGCTGATTTTGAAGAGTCTGCATCGACAGTGCCTTTGGTAGGTTTTCCGTCGCTTGAGACCCCTTTGTATTCAAAAATGGCCATAATAATTACTCTTGTGTAACTGAAACAAGTTCAATGGCTGTTGTAATTCCATTAAGAACCTTTTCGATGCCGTTTTGCCGTAAATTAATCATTCCTTTTTTCTGAGCAGCTTTTTTAAGAAGCGCTGAATCTGTCCGTTGCATAATGAGTGATTTGAGTTCATCATCCAAAATCATCAACTCGTGTACGACCATTCGACCTTTATAACCGGTTCCGTTACATTCATTGCATCCTTTGGTTCGAACAATTTTTTTGCCTCCAAAAACATCTTTATCTAAACTTAGATTGTCCAATTCTACAGTGGTTGGAGTGTAAAGTTCTGCACATTTTGTACAGGCCTTTCGCATGAGTCGTTGAGCTAATACGGCTAATAAAGATGAGGAGACTAAAAATGGTTCAACACCCATATCGACAAGACGAGTAATTGCACCGGGAGCATCATTGGTGTGAATTGTAGCAAAAACCAAGTGCCCTGTGAGAGAGGCTTGAATAGCGATCTCGGCGGTTTCTTTATCTCGAATTTCTCCTACCATAATAACATCTGGATCTTGACGTAAAATAGCTCTCAGCCCAGAAGCGAAAGTAAGGCCTATTTTAGGGTTTGCTTGAATCTGTCCAATACCTTTGAGATCGTATTCGATTGGATCTTCAACAGTAATAATATTTCGATCAATCGAGTTGATTCTTGAAATAGCGGCGTAAAGAGTTGTTGTTTTTCCTGATCCAGTAGGTCCAGTCACAAGAATAATACCATGTTGTTTATGGATAATCTGATTAATAATTTTAATCGACTCAGAATCAAAACCAAGATCTGGAAGGTCCAAACGGACACTGCTTTTGTCTAGAACTCTTAGAACTAATCTTTCCCCGTGTGCCGTGGGAATAACTGAGAGACGAAGATCAACGTCTTTACCAGCAATTTTAATTTTTATTCTCCCATCCTGCGGAAGTCGTTTTTCAGCAATATCTAATTCCCCCATGAGTTTAATTCTAGAGGAAATACCTGCATGTAATCCTTTGGGCGGGCGAGCTACATCGTAGAGAACACCATCGATACGAAGTCTTACGACCATATCTTTTTCGTAGGGCTCAATGTGAATATCAGAGGCTTTATCTTTAATAGCTCTAAACATTAAATTATTTACAAATTTAATAATTGGAGCGTCGTTTTCAGAGGCCTCCAGTAGATCTACCGGTTCTTCGAGGTCATATTCAAACTCCTCAGCTTCTGGTTGATCCATGTCCTGCATAATGTCTTGGCGGACTCGCTCATAAATTCGGTTGATTGTGTCGATAATAATACGGCTTTCACAGAGTACGGGACGAATCTCTTTTTGAAAAATTACTCTTAGATCATCAATGCATTGTAGATTAAACGGGTCGCTTAGGGCTACTGTGACCGCCGAATCATCAATTGCTATTGGAATAACCTCAAATTGTCTTGCATACATAATGGGTAAATCTTTTACCCAGTCGACATTGATCGCATTGATATCAATATCTTTAATTGCAGGAATTCCTAATTGAAGACTTAAGGCGACTAGGATCTCATGGGGTTGAAGGAATTTCTTTTGAATAAGAATTTCCCCAATTTTCCCTCCTTTTTCTTTCTGTATCTCTAGAGCCTCTTTGAGTTGGTTTTCTGTTAAGGAGGTTTGAGTTAAAAGAATCTGACCAATTTTGGTCTCTTGTCGCAAGGCCTGTTTGGCAATTTGTGATGTATTAGTTGTCACTGTAATTCCTTGTTTACCATAAAACAGAGTGTTAATTAATTTTATCTTCAAGAGGCAAGTTTAACGGGCTTGACTCTGGCACCAAAGGGAGAGGCTCTGCCGAAAAAGAATCGACGGAAGATTCAGTATCAGAATTTTCTCTTAATTCGGGGTCTGGTTCCTTTGGTACGGGGGGGGGGCGCTGAGGATTTTATCTGCGGGGGATTCAGCTCTTTAGGTTTAGGAACTGGAGCTTTTTTTTCATTTGATTTTTTGGGGGTTGCTAGAAATTGTTCGTTAGTTTGAGAACTCTCACTGCTCATCTCCTCTTCATTGTTACGATAATCAAATAGAGGTTGATTTGTTCCTCTTTGATTCTGTTCCTTAAGAGTGTCTTTAAGCTCATTGAGTTCCTTCTCATTGGGATCTTCAGATCCGTAGTGTTTACCTACAAACTCTTCGCGTTTTTCAAGGCTTTTCTGAATCTGATTGGAGGCCTCCAAACTGGTCCCAATAATTCTGGGGTGCATTAGGATGATAGTATTAGTTTTTATGTTTTTATAAGTTTTAGATTTAAAGAGCCATCCTAGAACTGGAATGTCTCCTAGTAAAGGCACCTTGGATACACTTTCCTCGTTTTTATCAGACATGAGTCCGCCCATCATGATGAAGTCTTGGTCTTTAACCACAATCGAAGTGTTTGTAACTCGTGAGGTTGTTGCAACTTGAAAATTTCTTAAGGCTTCTGGAACCGAGGTGGAAGGTTTGAAGGTATCGACTTTTTGTTCGATCTCTAGGCGAATGTTTTTGCTGGCGGCATTAATATGGGGGGTGAGTTTAATTGTTATCCCCGTTTTCAATCGCTCGACGGAACCTGTAGCTCCTCCTACCTGTGCAGTTGCAGCCACAAGAGATGTTTGTACTGGAATCTCATCAAGAACTTGGAATTCTGCCTTTTCATTGTCGAGAGCTATGATCTGTGGAGTAGAGAGCAATGAGGATTTTGTGGATTTAGTGAGTAGATTGATGAGCCCCATAAAGTTGCTTAGGGTTACACTAGAGGATGTTCCAGGGACAGAATAATTAAAAGTATTGCCTGCAGCGAATGGAATTGTAGCCCCTTCACTGGGGATGCCGCCTGAGATAGCGGAAAGTAATGAACCCGAGTCTCCAATGAATCCTCCCGCAAAACCTCTGCCAGGAGAGGCTGCAGCTAAATTGACTCCAATTTTAGTGGAGTCATCAATGGCGACTTCAATAATCGCAGTTTCTACAAATACCTGGAGTCTAGGAATGTCTAATTTCCTGATAACTTTTTTTAGGGTCTGAAAATCAACAGAGTTGGCTGTAATGACAAGAGCATTAGTTGCGGCATCGGACGTAACCTTAACTCCCCCTTCCAGTTCCGCAGAAACAGGGCCTGAACTTCCGCCTACAGGACCTCCTCCAAGTCCGCCAGGAGGTGGAGAGCTTCGTTTGGAAGATTTAGCTCCCGCCCCCCCTGAGAGAGAAGATAAGGTAGAGGCTAAATCTTCAGCTTTTGTATATTCACAATAATAGACATGGATTCTTCCTGAATCTGTAGTCTTAACATCTAATTTTCCAACAAGCTGTTTTAGCTGCTCAAATCCTGATACGTTAGCTAATACGACTAAACTGTTAGTTTGTTCATCGGGAATGATTTTTGAGATGACTCCACCCCCTCGCGTTCTCTCCAAAGCGCTTTTTCTAACAGAACGGGGTTGCCCTGGTGAGCTTTTCCCTTCGCTGTAAATTTCGCCTAGCATGTCTGCGATAGCTTTAGCGGCTCCGTTTTTGATTCTTAAAACATGAAGAGTTGTTTCATAGTTTTTAACATCTAGAGTTTCTAATATTTCTTTGATGCGTTGAATATTTGAACCGGTATCGGTAATGATGATTGAATTTGTGGGCTCATATGCGAATAGCTTACCCTGACGAGTTGTTAAATCTCTAAACTCTCTTTGCACCTCATCTGCATTAATAAATTTAAGTTGGAAGATACGAGTAATAAATTGGTCGTCTTTAGGAGCATAATCTCCTGCATATGTTTTTACAGGAGCTCTTCGGGCTTCAGCAGAATCGATCACACGGATATATTTACCAGCTTGAACTGTTGTTAAACCATTGGCTTCGAGGGCTGTTAAAAAGGCTTGATAAGCTTCTTGAAGAGAGACTGCTGAGGGGCCCATAATCGTGATTCGGCCTCTAACTTTTTGATCAATAATAAAATTTTTGCCAGTCCATTTAGAAATTAGAGTGACTACGTCTTTAATTTCCTTGTCAGCCAGGTCAAAGTTTTTAACCTCTAAAGACTTAATAGAGGGATCGAGTTCAAGATAGTCCGCAAGTTTAGGGGCGGTTTTCTTTTTGGCGGTAGAGTTGCTTGCTGTGTTTGTGGCTGGAGGACTTAAAGGGGGCCTTCTTCCGGGGGCTACTGGGGGAGTCATGGGTTGGGTCGGTCTTGCGGTTGGAATTTGAGGTGTTGTGTTTAAGTTGGGTTGAGTAGAGGAGGGGCTGGGAGTTGGTTGGGAGGGGGCTGAAGGAACTGGAGTGATAGGTTGAAATCCAAAATTATTTCCAGGGTCTAAGAAATTATCATCTTCTTGAAACTCTGATCCGGGAGGCGGGGGCGATGAAGGAGGCTCTGGAGTCCAACCAAAGGGATTACTGTCAGAATCTACTGGAGGCGATTCTGACCATATTATATTCGAAAAGCTTAGGCAAAAACAGTACAGCGTCATTAGTATTATTTGTTTTTGTTTCATAACGGCCTCATTTCACCTCATAAGAGAGCGGAATTTCTTGCCCTCCCCTTAAAACCTTTAGATCTATCTTTCTTGCATTTCTTAGAACTTGGAATGCTTCGACTCCCTTTCCGATGTTATCGAATATGACATCGTTTGCGGAGAGTAGAACGTCTCCTTGAGATAGTCCTAATGAAGCGAATGGAGAGTCGGGCTCAATGTTTTGAATCAAGAAGCCCTTCATTTTATTATCAATTGTGAAGGGAACTGCTTTTGCGGTCTGCAGAACGTTGTTGATGTCTTTTAATTGTTGTTCAAGATAGTTAAGTTTAACAGCGTAATTGAACTCCCCAACTTTATTAATGCTATCTGAGAGACGCCCTTCTTTAAAGGGCATCAGACTGTTGCCATCGTCGGGTATTACAATGAATTCCAACTCCTGTGACTGTTTTATCTGAAAACAAAATCGTTTTCGATCAACTTTAAGGGCTTGAAATCTTCCATCAGAAAATAGTTCATCTTTTTTTACTGCAAATTTATTAGATTTACCTTCTTCCTCAAGAAGCGCCACAGACAGGTCCTCATTTGTCATTACAATGGTTCCAAGAAGTTTTAAACGTTGCCCCGATGGTTTTGCTTGAGAGAAGCAATCTAAAAGCCCTTGATCAAAAGGTTCTGGAATCTTATTTTCAACGTTAAAAATATTTCGATTTTCAATTGCGTTAAAGTCTTCAGGTGGAACTGTGGATTTCTGAAGGGCTATTTTTTTGGGGGGCAAGAGGGTGTAGGCGGGGCGAATAAAATAGGTGCCAATAATTCTAGAAGCAATTGCACTAGCTAAAAGAACTGCAAGAGCAGTGAGTCCCATTCGAAATAGAAGTGAATGTTGCTGAACTGAATTTAAGTCGATTTTTTTTGGGATTTTTTGATTGAGTGCATTGAAAATACGGCTGGGTTGCGAGGCTCTTCGTAAACGACTGCCATCGGGTCCATGCTGTTTAAATATTTTTTTAAAAAACTTTTTCATTTAGCTTTAAAGCCTATTTTTGACTCGGTGTGATTGGTGAAATAAAAATAACAATTGCATGCAAGTGCAAAGACAGGACCAATTATTTAGCTTGAAAAAGGTTAATCATTTTAAGGGAAATATTTTTGTGACGCTAAAAATCATGGATCGGTTGTCAATTATCAATAAAACTCGATTAGAAACCGTGACAATTTGGCAAAGTATTCTTGTGATGACGTAAATCTAAGAAGTCGCTACTCTGAGTCGTATGGAAAAGGATCTATTTGCTAAGGGCTGTGAGTATTTTGACGAGGGAAATTATTTTGATGCGCATGAAGCTTGGGAAGAGATCTGGAACGAAGCACAAGGGGCCAGAAGATATTTTCTTCAAGGAATGATTCAGGCCGCTGTTGCGCTTTATCATGCACATAATCAAAACTGGGTTGGAACTCGAAAACTTTCAGCTGGCGCTTTAGATTATCTTGAAAAGGGACGAGTTCAGGGAGAAGAGATTGATATCGATCAGATGAAAGACAAAATAATCGATTTCGAAGTTGCGTTACAAAAATTACTCGCTGGCGATAATTTGGAGCTACCTTTTTATAAGCTACCTAGGAAATAACTATGGATGACAATTATCATAATCATCATCACGACCATGATCACGAGAAAGAAAACAGATCTCATTTTTCACTGAATAAAAAAAGTCGGAATGCAGCCAGAAAATCACTGCTGGGAGTCTTAATTATATCGATCGCTTATATGGTGGCTGAAATCATTGGTGGAATTAAAAGTGGATCTTTAGCTCTTTTGGCGGATGCTGGTCACATGGCGATCGATGCTGCTGCAATTGCCTTATCTTTATTTGCCGCTTGGATTGCTCAAAGGCCGGCAACTCCCGTAAAGACCTATGGGTATTACCGAGCCGAAATTTTAGCTGCCTTAATTAATGGGGCTACTCTTATCGCGGTATCAATTTGGATTTGTTATGAAGCATGGGAGAGATTTTATTTATCACAACCAATTCGAGGAAAATTAATGACGGGTATTGCAGCGGGGGGCTTAATTGTGAATTGTTTGGGCCTCATTCTGATTCATAAACACGAAGCTCATAATCTTAATACCCGAGGGGTTTGGCTCCACCTGCTGACTGATACATTAGGCTCGATCTCTGCGATTTTAGCAGGTTTTTTTGTTTGGAAATTTGGGTGGGTTTTAGCTGATCCTATAATCTCTATTTTAATTGCTTTATTCATTCTTTATGGCGCCTGGAAACTTCTTATGGAGTGTGTAGATGTTTTATTGGAGGCGGTGCCCAAGGGGATCGATGTTGCTGAGATTCGGACATCTATTGAAGGTGTTTCTGGGGTTGAAGAGGCTCATGATCTCCATGTTTGGACTATGACTAGTGGGGTTTATTTATTAACGGTCCATGTGGTGTTGAAAGAGGCAGAGGACTCGGGAGGGGTCTTGAGAAAGGTTAATGAGCTTTTGTCTCAAAAATTTAGAATTGAGCACTCAACAGTTCAGATTGAGCCTTATGGGTACGTTGCTTTTGATGAATGTTGTAAAATACCTAAATTATAGAGGTTACTTATTTTTTACTCCCCCTTTTTAAGGGGGCTTTAGTTGATCTTAATGCAAAATTAAAGTAAGACATTGCTTCACTATGAAATCTTGGTTGTTACTATTGTTTTCCTTCTTGGTATTAAGTCTTCCGCTTCAGGCGGGTTTTTTTATTGATTCTATTGAAGATGGGCAAAATGTACTTATATGTACTCATTTAGACCAGGAAGATATTTTGAAGCTTCGAATTGTCGATAGGGACAACCAAAAGTATCTAGTTTTAACTCTAAGAGACGGTGAAATTGAGTTTTTAATGGCTGCCTTGGATATCCTGGATAATTTAAATTTTTTATTACCTCCTTGGAAAGGCGATGAGCGACGCTTGAGAAATTTCTTGTCTATATGGACAATATCTACCTGTGGGCCCAATAAATGTTACGATACTAAGATTAATTGTAACCGTCCTTTATGAGGCTCTCTTAGTGAGATCTTGAAGCTGAAGAATTTGTATATTGTTATCCTGGTCTAGAATCTCGATCGTAATCCTAGATTCGTCTCGTTCTTCTACGAATATATCTTTGGGGTGGTAGATACTGTGGTTAATGTCCTCAGTAAAAACAACGAGTGAATCTGATTTGGAATCAATTGAAAGCCCTTTAAGGGGTTGTAACCTTATCTCTGTTTGATCTCCAATTTCCGAGCTAATGACTTCCAGGGTGACTAATGTTGTTTTGTGTTCCTTACTGAATTTGTCAAAGAAATTTTTCCATTCATATTGTTCAATTTTTTTCGTGCTCATGTTTAGCTCCTTGTGGTTATAAATTAAATTTTTAGGTTTACCATTTTTGTCTGCGGAGGAAGCGCCAAGACTGAACAGGTAGTGTTTCTTAATACTTGTTGGGTGATGCTTTCTGGCAAAGATAAGGACTCATCTTCTTGAATAATAGAATCTACTGCCCAAAAAATTCGATTGAAGAATCTTGTCTCATCCATAAGAACTCCCTTAAAAATTAATGAGTCAGCAAAAGAGATGCCATTAAATTTAATTGGTCCTAATTTTGCTCTTCTCTTATTTAAATAAGAGGTGATTCATGTCTGTTGGTCGTATCTGCACTAGAGAGGTTCATTTGGCTTTTTCCCAAGAGTTTGTTACAGAAGCTGCCGAGCGAATGGCAGCTAAAAATGTGGGCTGTCTTGTAGTTCTAAGTGAATCCAAAAGACCTATTGGTATTATTACTGATAGAGATATTACGCTTAAAGTAACAGCGAAAAAGCTCGATGGGCATACAATCAGGATTTCAGAGGTAATGACTCTCCATCCTCGTGTGATTCTTGAAACAACGCCCATTGAAGAGGCTCTTTCATCGATGCGAAAAGGGGCTTTTAGGAGATTGCCTGTGGTTGATGAACAAGGCTATCTTGTGGGGCTATTAAGTCTGGATGATGTCATGAATCTATTGTTGGAAGAATTCGCGGATGTCCGAGAGTTATTGAAAACTCAAGCCGCTCCTCTACGCCATCTTTCATGAATCAATAACTTATGAAAGATATAATACGGAATAAATTTGTTAACGATAACTTCAAATATTCACCAGTCCAATATCTTTAAGGCAACACATTGCCGCTTTTTTTTGCGGTAGATGTTAGATTTTGCAACCTCGAGTATGTAGTTTTAAATATTGTAGAGCCATGGTCAGCAGGATTCATAAATTGGAGCCGAGAGATTTTTGGATCCCAACTTGGTCCATGGCACATAATCTGCAAAATCAGCTGTGAATTAGTGAGGTAATAAATGAAACTTCCTTTGCAGGTGATTTTTCGTAATTGTCCACAGTCCAGCGCGGTAATTACTCTTGTTGAAAACAAAGCAAAGCAGCTTGAAAAGTATTTCCCAAGAATTATGGGGTGTCGAGTCGTGATAGAGGTGCCTCACCATCATAGTCATAAAGGAAATCTTTATCGTGTTTTGGTTGATCTCACGTTACCGAGAAACGAGATTGTGGTAGGACGCAGTCCCTCACTCCATGAGGCGCATCAAGATGTTTTTGTAGCCATTAGAGACTCATTTAAAGCCGCCAGACGTCAACTACAGGATATTATTAGAAGGCGAAGAGATAATAACAGACGACAATTAGAGGGGGCTACTCAAGGAAAAGTTGTTCGATTGTTTCCGGAGGGATATGGTTTTATTCTGGGGGGTAATGGAAGGGAAATATATTTTCATCGTAATAATGTTTTAAATTTGAAATTTGATCGTTTGGAGCCAGGTGCCAAGGTTCGCTATAGCGAAGAGTTGGGGGAGAAGGGACCTCAAGCAGTCACTGTTTATTTTATTGAAGAGGAAGAAAAATAGGTAGCTAAAATTAATGAAGCCATAATTTTCTGATGTGAGTCGGAAGGTTTTCTCTGACATCTTGAATCTCTCCAAGGGAGATTTTACTGTCTAGAATTTTAAATACGGCTGCCATCATTTTTTCAATTTCGTCATCAGTTTCCTCTGAAAAATAACGACGAAAGTATTTTAAAAACTCTTTCTTGTCTTTTTCTTGAGGTAGCTTCTCTTGGGGATTCCAACCTTCGAAATATAGACCTCGAAGTAACATGGGAAGTTCTGCTCCTAAGTGAATAGCTTCATTAATTTGTAGGTGATTTCTCAATGAATGAAACACTGTGCGAAGTGCTAAGTAAGCTCTATTGTCATCGGTGGTTTTAAGTTCTTTTTTAATCTCTTCAATCCAGGCTTTAGAGTTTTGTAGAGTTTTATCGAAAATATGAGCGTTTGTCATAATTCCACCTCTATTATTTATAGGTGCAACTCACAGACCAAAAACAGAGGATAACGTTTATTAAGGATGCGGTTGTCTCGAAATATCTCTAAATTCTTTTAATAAACAGCGGAATATTTGTGAGGGATTTTCAATGATAGTGAGAGGCTCTCTAAATTCTGCGGTCGCTATTACCATGAGATTTAGTAAGCTTTGATTAGCTGGATCAGTTCTTTGATCTCAGAAGAGATAGCTTTTAGATGCTGTTTAGAGATCTGATGAGATTCTTTGACCTCTTTTTTTCTTTCATTGAATCTTTTTTTTGCCCCTTTGATACTATACTTTTCAATATGAAGTAGGTGTCGTATTACATGCAAGGTTTCTACGTCTTTTCTGGAGTAGACTCTGTGACCGCTGCTGGCCTTAGTTGGGCGAACAACTGAGAATTCGCTTTCCCAATATCTTAAGACGTAAGATTCAACACCAATAAGATGGCTGACCTCTCCAATTCGAAAATATTTTTTCCCATTTTCAAGTTTAAGCTCTTCCATGGGAATTGATTCATGAGGCCCCTGTTCTATGTCGATAGGGAGCTCCACTTGAGTTCCGCACTTCTGAGTCGTTTCTGCTAGTTCCCCCTCAGTCTCTGTTTTTTGCTCTTCGTGGAAAGAGTCCAAAATAAACTTGTGGGAAAGTTTCTCTGTAGGTTTGGGAAGTTCAAAATCTCTGGAATCAGACATGCTGTGTCCTCCACGGCTGTGTAAACCAAATTTTTAATTGATAAATTAAGCGTTCAATAAAGAAACTCAAGGGACTAACCCTTGATCGTTATAATTATAGGTGAGAAGTCAAAAAAAACCAAGAAAGGCAAAATTTTATCAGCGATTCTCGGTGAGCCAGAGCGCACAATAAAAAATGGAGTCATTCAAGAGTTTGGATATGAAAATGGGGCTACCAGCTCCAAGGAAAGTCGCTGTACGCCCAACTTTCATATCCAAACTCTTGAATGAACCATCATAAAATTATCCCAATGGCACACTGAGACTTTGCGAAAAGGTTTTTCTAGTGCTCCTCAATTAGCCTCAAAATTTATTCACCGAGAACTGCTGAAATTTTATGCTCTTAGCTCAGCACCATGCTTTTCCTTCAAGTTAGTTAAGATTCGGTTTTTAAGGTCTTGAATCTCATTATCTTGAAGAGTTCGCTTAGAGGATTGAAAAGTTAAGTGAAACGCCATGCTTTTTTTAGTGGGGCCGATCGAATCCCCTTCATAGGCATCAAAAACAGAAACATCGGTGAGAAGCTCTTCACCAGAGTGTTTCATGCTTTCTAGCACAGTATGACAAGAAATGTTTCTATCCACCACAAAAGCTAAATCCAATTCAATAGCAGGAAACTTAGAGGGTGTTTTATAACGGGTGGTTAAACGGTCGTATTTTTTCAATGCGTCCAAATTGAGCTCAAATAGTAGAACCGGTTCATCAGTTTCCAAAATATTATCTCTGATAATGGGATGAATTTCACCAAGGCTTCCCACCTCTTTTAAGCCCAATTTAATAGTTGTGCTTCGATTGGGATGGTAAAGCGTGGTGTTTTTAGGGGCTTCAAAAGCCAGTTTGACTGAAGTTAACTGTCGAATCAAATTTTCGACAAGTCCTTTAACATGGTAAAAATCTAATTCAATAGGCTTATCCTTCCAGCCCGATCCAGATAAATTTCCAGAGAGTAGTCCTGCTAAATAAGGAGTTTCTTTAACCTGCGTCTCTTCTTTAGAGTCCCAAGCAAAGATCTTAGCCACTTCGAATAAACGCTGGTGTTTAACTTTGCGATTGAGATTGTAAGAATAGGTCTGAAGTAATGAGGGGAGTAAAGAGGTTCTAAGAACCTTCATTTCATCACTCAAGGGATTTTTCAAGGAAACCATTAAGTCGTGAGCAAATCCATAATTTTGAAGCAGTGTTTCTGAAACAAAACTGTAATGAATGGTTTCTCTTAAACCCATCGAACAGCAAAGAGATTTAGCCTTAAATTCAAATTCAAAGTTAGACTCATCTAAGCGATCGTAAGTGGCTAGAGATGTAGGCAACTGCTCAGGAATAGAGTCGTAGCCCGCAAGCCTTGCGACCTCTTCAATTAAGTCAACGTTCCCTTTAAGATCTTGTCGATGGGTTGGGAGTCGTACACTTAAAATGTTTACCGATTTTTTGTGTGATGGAATATCAATAGAATCCAATAAATCAGCAGCTGTTTCTGATGAAATTTCTTTTAGCCCTGTAATTTTTCTGACGTCTCTCATGTCAATAGAGATCACAGCCTCTTTTGCCCCGTATTCATTAGTATCGATGGGCGGATGATAAACATTGGCATTCATGCTGTCTCTTAAAAGAGCAGCGGCTCTTTCACTGGCTGCAGCAATGGTTGCTAAATCAAAACCTTTTTCAAATCGTTTAGAGGATTCAGTATGAAGCGCTAGTCTTTTGTTTGTTTTTCGAATTTGGCTTGGTAAGAAAGCCGCACTTTCGAGCACAATCGAAGTTGTATCGGGGGCGATTTGAGAGTTTTCTCCTCCCATAATACCTGCAAGTGCAATAGGACGATCTCCATCCTGAATTAAAATGTCGCCAACCTCCAGACCTACCGAGTCCCCACTGAGAAGTGTGAAATCTGTTGGAGCTTTGCAGGTGGCTACTTTAATAGTGCCTGACTGTATTTTTCTTAAGTCAAAAGCGTGAAGAGGTTGTCCATATTCAATCATTACAAAGTTAGTGACATCAACGATGTTGTTGATGGGGCGAATCCCTACCGCCTCAAGTCTCTGCTTAATCCAATCGGGACTTTCTTGAACTTTTAATCCATCGATCACTCTTGCGACATAACGAGGACAGATATTGGAATCTTCAACTTCTACCTTAATAATGCTCGAAGTTCGGTGGGGTGTAATTTTAAATTTTGCAGGTTTTTGTTCTCTAAGTTTTGTTTTTAGAACAGGCGCAATTTCTCTAGCTAATCCCAGAACACTTAAACAATCATTTCGATTGGGTGTGAGTTCAAATTCAAAAATAGTATCTTGGCTTCCACCCCCTAAAAGGCTTGTTAGGGGCTGTCCAATTCCGCTGTGTTTTGGGAGCTGTAAAATGCCTTCGGAGTCTTCAGAGATCCCAAGTTCTTTACCAGAACAGATCATTCCAAAAGATTCCACTCCTCGAATTGTAGAGTGTTTAATGTAAAAATCTCCAGGAAGGATGCTGCCGGGAAGAGCGATAGGAACAATATCTCCAACTGCAATATTTTTGGCTCCGCAAACGATCTGAATGGGTTCTACATTTTTCCCTGTTTGGGTGATGACCTGAGTCACTTGAAGGCGATCGGCATTGGGATGGGTATCTATTTTTTCAATTTTTCCTACAACGACATTTTCCAAAGAAAAGGAGGGGCGTTTAATAGCCGCTACATGGACACCCCGCATGGTCAACTTGTCAGCTAAATCTTTGGGATCAATCTTTAAATCTGGCTTAGCTAAGTAATCTCTTAACCAATTAAGCGAAAGTAACATTAAAACTGCTCCAACATTCGTATGTCGTTTTCAAAAAAGGATCGTAAGTCATCGATGCCGTATTTAAGCATCGCAATTCGCTCAAGTCCCATTCCAAAAGCAAAACCACTGTATTTTTCAGAGTCGTAGCCTACTGATTTAAAAACATTGGGATGAACCATTCCGCATCCACCGATCTCTAACCATCCTGTAAATTTACAGAGACGGCAATCCTTACCGTTTCCTTTACATTGAATGCACTGCATGTCGACTTCAGCACTTGGTTCAGTGAATGGGAAAAAGCTGGGACGGAATCTAAGAGCACGGCTTCCAAAAAGATTTTTAATAAGATAATTCAAGACCCCTTTAAGATCCGCTAATGAAAGATGTTCATCTACCATTAGTCCTTCAATTTGATGGAACATTGGAGTGTGTGTCAGATCGTAATCTGAACGATAAACCTTTCCAGGTGCAATTACCTGAATCGGTGGTTTCTTATCTTTCATTGTTCGAATTTGAACTGGAGAGGTATGCGATCTCAAAAGAACCGGAGGATTAATATAAAAAGTATCCTGCATGTCTCTTGCGGGATGATCCTCAGGTGTGTTGAGAGCCTCAAAGTTGTAGAATTCAAGCTCAACTTCAGGCCCAGTGACTACGGAAAATCCAATTCTCTTTAAGATTTGAACCACATCATTCATTACGCGAGAGATAGGATGTAGAGATCCCGCATTAATGGCATAACTTCCTGGAAGAGTTATATCTAAAGGAGCTGAAGTGGAAATCTCTTTGTCTAGAACAACTCTTTTAAGTTCAGTTTGTCTTTGCTTTAGATCCTGTTCCAAATGGGTTTTAACCTCATTAAGAACCGCTCCGACCTCTCGCCTTTTTTCAGGTTCGAGCTCTTTCAACTGATGGAGTAACCCCGTTAAGATTCCTTTTTTCCCGATATAGTGAACCCGAAGGCGGTCTAAGGCCTCAGGATCAGGAGCAGAAAAAATTTGAGAATGGGCTTTCGCCCGTATCTGATTAATTTGTTCGATCATTTAAGCTTGAGGCCGAGCAAGCACCACAAGCTGAGTGAAGTGATCTGGGAATCGAACAGCAATGTCCGCAATAATTTTGCGATCCAACTCTACATTAGCTAGTTTAAGTCCAGAAACAAACTTTGAATAACTCAGATTGTGAAGTCTGCAAGCGGCATTTATTCGTATTGTCCACAGATAACGCATTTCACGCTTCAGAGTTTTTCTGTCTCGGTAAGCATACCGATCAGCTCTATTCGTGTACTCTCGCGCTACCTTAACCGTTTTTCGCGCACTTCCATAAAACCCTTCGGCCCTATCAAGAATCTTTTTTCTTTTATTTCTTCCAGCAGGACCACGTTTAACTCTAGGCATACCTTAAAACCTTTATACTACAGATTAAAACCAACTAAACCTAACTACGCCAATAACATTCGCTTAATTTGGCGAAGATCTGAATCGTGCACCATTCCTTTTTTACGGAGGCGACGACCTCTTTTGGCAGATTTATGCTCAAGAATATGGTTGTGATAAGCTTTAGCTCTTTTCACTCGACCCGATCCTGTAAGCTTAAAACGCTTTTTAGCTCCTGATACACTTTTCATTTTAGGCATAAAACAACCACTTTCTAACTACCAGTTTTCACAGTACTTTCAGCCGCTTTTGCTTTCTCTTCAGGAGCTTTTCCCTTGGAGTTTGTGTGAGCGCTCGGCTTACTTGTCTTCTTAGGCACCTTTCCAGCAGGGCCATACACCAAAGATAAAACTTTTCCTTCCATCTTTGGATTCTGCTCCACAATACCCAAATTACCAACCATGTCAATAATCTGCTTGAGGAGATCGTATCCTAAATTTGCGTGGCTAGCCTCTCTTCCACGAAACTTCACTGAAACACGAACTTTATTTCCCTCTTCAAGGAAACGTTGAATGTGTTTCACTTTAAATTCGATATCGTGCGTATCGATGTTAGGACGAAACTGAATCTCTTTAAGCGTAGTAACCGCCTGATTTTTTTTGGCTTTTTGAGACTTTTTCTTAGTTTCGTACTTATGCTTTCCGTAATCTAAGATTTTACAAACAGGAGGGTTAGAATTTGGAGAGATCTCCGCTAGGTCTAGCCCTTGTTGCATAGCAAGTTCCAAAGCCTTGCGAGTGTCCATTACACCTAACTGACTTCCGTCAGCTCCGATGAGTCGAACTTCTCGTGCTCTGATTCTATGGTTAACTCTAATTGAATCTCCTACTGATTGTTGACGTGGATTAATGGTTTGTCCCTCCAGGTTTTAGCCAAGGCCCTAGAAACTCTCTAAAGCCATCTAGTGATAAATCGTTAGTGGTCTCTCCATTAGATTTACGTACGGAGAGAGTTTGAGCTGTTTTTTCTTTTTCTCCTAAGACTAACATTAAAGGAATTTTCTTAACCTGGGCTTCTCTGATTTTGTATCCCAGTTTTTCGTTGCGAGAATCGAGTTTAGCTCTAATGCCCCAGCCTTTTAAAGTCTCTAAAATTTGTTGAGCATATTCGAGCTGGCCATCTGTCACATTAATAAGAACAGCTTGTACAGGAGCCATCCAGATAGGTAAGTGGCCCGCATGGTGCTCAATTAAAATTCCCATAAATCTTTCCACACTGCCCAAAATAGCCCGGTGAATCATGACTGGATTTTTAGGTTGATTGTGACTGTCAGTATATTCAAGTTCAAAGCGTTTCGGCAAAGAGAAGTCTAACTGAATCGTTCCACACTGCCATGATCTTCCAATGGCATCTTTAATGTGAAATTCAATTTTGGGTCCGTAAAACGCCCCCTCTTTGGGTACAATTTCAAATGTTTTTCCTGCAGCTTTTAGACTGTCAGCCAGTGCCTTTTCAGCTTTATCCCAAAGCTCAGGTGATCCTAGAAACTGATCGGGACGAGTGGCTAATTTAACCTCAACATGATTAAAACCAAAGGCTGAGTAAATACTGAATGTATGCTCAATGCCTTTTGTAGCTTCATCCTGAATTTGTTCTTCAGTACAGAAAATATGACCGTCATCTTGAGAGAAGGCCCGGGTTCTCATGATTCCATGAGTCACGCCTCCGCGTTCATTGCGATGAAGTTTGGTGTACTCAGAAAATCGAATGGGAAGTTCTCGGTAGCTTCTCTTGCTAGTTTTAAAAAGAGAGGCGTGGCCCGGGCAATTCATGGGTTTAAGACCCATAGCTTGCCCCTCCTCCTCTTCAAACAAAAACATGTTTTGTCGATAGTGCTCCATGTGACCACTAGTGACCCAAAGATCTGTGGACATCATTTGAGGGCAAATGACCTCTTCAAAGCCCATTGACTTGGTCTCTTCTCGCATGAAATCAACGAGCTTATTAAAAAGCCAAGCGCCCTTAGGAAGATAAAAAGGCATTGCAGGAGCAATAGGTAAAAATGTGAAGAGCTCTAATTCTGGTCCGAGTTTTCTGTGGTCACGTCGTTTGGCCTCTTCCAAACGATGCAGGTACTCGTCTAACTCCTTTTGGGATGCAAAGGCTGTCCCATAAATACGTTGGAGCATTTTATTTTTTTCATCTCCGCGCCAATAAGCTCCGGCAATCGAGAGAAGTTTAAATTTTCCTAAACGAGATGTATTGGAAACATGAGGCCCTCGGCATAGATCGATAAACTCCCCTTGTTTATAGGCACTGACCACCTCTCCAGAAGGGAGCCCTTCGATGATTTCTGCTTTATAGTGCTCGTTCATGCCTTGAAAAAGTTTTACCGCATCATTGCGATCGATCTCTTGTCTTTGAATATCAAGTTTTCGTCCCGCAAGTTCGGTCATTTTCTTTTCGATGGCAGGTAAATCTTCTGGAGATAATTGTTTAGGACAATCAATATCGTAGTAGAAACCTTCTTCGATTACCGGACCAATGGTGATCTGAGCTGTGGGATAAAGCTCTTTAATAGCTTGGGCTAAAAGATGGGCTGTGGAATGACGAATAACCTCCAAACCCTCTTTGGAATCTCGGGTAATGATAGCCAATGTCGCATCAGAATCGATAGGTTTTGTTAGATCGATCTCTTTGTCATTTAGCTTTGCAGCTACAGCAGCTTCTTCTAAACGACGACCGATACTTGCGGCGATCTGTTGGGGCGTAATAGGGGCTTCAAAAGTACGTTTTGATCCATCGGGTAACGTAATGGCAAAAGATTTCATGAGTGGAAGAACTTTTGAGCTGGGGTCATAGAGAAATTAATCCAGATTCGTGGAATCGGAAACCTAAGACGTGAGTAAATAAAAAAACAAATAACATTCAGATTTAAATTTATATCCGAAGAGGGGCAAAGATCAAGAGGAATAGAGGGTTAAGCGAAATCTACCCACTTTTTAAATGGCTCGATTTGCCCTAAAGTACACTTGAGGAAGAACTCTTTAATCTTCTGTGTGATGGGTCCGGGGGATCCCTTTCCAATAGTATGGTGATCTATTTCTCGAATCGGGGTCACTTCAACTGCAGTTCCAGTAAAGAAAACCTCATCGGCCACATAAAGCTGATTTCTAGTAATGTTTTCTTGTCTTAAGGAAAGGCCCAGTTCCTTAGCTATTTCGATAATACAATCCCGGGTGATTCCAGGAAGTAAATAACCTACTGCAGGGGTGATAATCTCATTGTTTTTAACAATAAAGACGTTCTCTCCTGATCCCTCTGCCACGAATCCATGGGGATCTAATAGAATCGCCTCATCAAAACCCTCTAAAGTAGCTTCTCTTCTGGCTAAGACCGAAGTGACGTAAGCCCCTGAAATTTTTGCGAGAGGCAAAGAGGAAGAAACATCTGCTCTGCGAAAAGTGGAAATCTTAACTTTGACCCCTTTAAGGTAGCCTTCATCTCCCATGTACTTGCCCCAAGGCCAGACCGCGATAGCTGTATGAACTTTAGGGGAGGCGGGGAGTTTTAAGCCACGAACTGTATCATCTATGTAAGCAATGGGTCGGACATAACAGGCCTTAAAACCGTTTTTAGCGATGAGTTGGTGGGCAATTTGGGTTAGCTCCTTTGAAGTATAAGGAATGGAATACCCCATGACCCTGATAGAATCGAGAAATCGATCGAAATGTTCTTGGGGGCGAAACAAGGCAGCGCCGCGATGCGTTTCGTAAGCTCGAAGCCCCTCAAAGACCGCCCCTCCATAATGAAGGCTGTGCGACAAAATATGAATCGTGGCATTAACGTAGGGGACTACTTTTCCATCCATCCAAATGAATTGACTGTCTGCATTGGTTGTTTCTGCCATGAGTCACCTCGAGTCTTCGTAGCGAATCTCGCAGAGTTACCATATAATAAGAGAAGAACCACAATAAAATTTACAGCACTCAAACTCTTATCTTTGAGGCTGTTATCACATCTTTTGGAACCATCATGAAAATGCTTCTTCTTAAGATTCTCAGCTTGGCCATGGTTTCTAATTTAGTTTTAGCGGCAGATGAGAATGTCATTGAAAAACAACTTCAAGAAATAGGAACTATTCCTAATGAGGAGGTTGTTGTTGTTCAAAGAAAATTTACTCGAAAAAAATGGCGTCATGAATTCTCTCCTGTAGGATTTGGCGGCGTCCCTTTCGGAACCTATCGAAGAACTCTTCTGGGTTCTGCTAGCTATACATTGCATGCAAATGATTGGTTGGGACTTGAGCTCTTCAACTTTTCTTACAACAAGAATTTTTTTAGTTCATTTTTAGATGACATAAATGCGAATGCCTCTGGAGGCCCGGAGATCTATCTGGACTACCAAAAACTTCTCTACTTCATGACTGCTGGATTTCAGCTGACTCCGTTCTATGGAAAAGTTTCCACCTTCTCCCGATGGCTCGCCTATGTAGAGCCCTATTTCTCAGCTGGCTTTGGTCTTGCGAAAACTGAAACTAATGCCTATCTCGCTGCCTATCCCGGAATCGGATTGCGAGCCTTCTTTACCGAGTGGTTTTCTATGAGGCTAGAATTTAGGGATTATATCTATAGCGAGAAAAAGAGAGATGGGAATTCTGAATTGCGAAATAATTACGCAGTCTCAGTTGCGTTGAGTTTCTGGCTCCCGAAAATGCCTCGATAAAAATTTAAGCTAATAACCTGTTAAGGATACGACTATGAAACACATCAAGGTTTCCTTCTGGATTCTCCTATCATCCACCCTTCTTTTTGCAGCTTCAGATAGAAGTTCAGCTTTTGAGGTGGGAAAGAGAGAGTTTGAAAGCGGGAATTATTCGCGAGCAATCGAACTCTTTTCTCAGGCAATCTCAAGCTCTATAGATCCTGCTCAAAGAAATAAGGCCTATTACTTTCAGGGGCTAGCGATGTTTGAACAGGGGCTCTACTTTTCTAGTTTTATTTCATTTCGAAATGTTCTGTTGTCTGCTGAAGAAAAAAATCGCGAGCTCTATGAGAAGGCTATTAAAAACGCGGCTATCATTACAGATCGTTTAGATATGACTGAGAACCTTGGAAAGGTAATTGATAAACTTCCAGCGGGATATATTCCAAATTCTGTTGCGGGAATCGCTCACTACACTCAGGGGGTCTATCACTTTTCGACAGGACAAACCTCGTCGGCTTTGAGTCACTTTAAATCTGTGAGTCCTGAAAGTCAGTTCTATGACAAGGCTTTGATGTATCTAGGCATTCTTTCTACTCAGGCTAAAGACTATAAAGAGGCAAGCTTTTATTTTGGAAAACTAATCAATTTATCTCAGGGAAAAAGGGAGCTCTTTGCGCAGCAGGAGTTGGCTCGTTTAAATCTTGCGAGAACTGCTTACTCCATGGGCAATATCGAGAAGTCTATTGAACTCTATGCGCAGTTCTTAAGCTCTTCCCCTTATTGGTTAACGGTTCTTCAGGAGGCTAGCTGGCCTTTGATGAGAGTTAATGACACCACTGTTTCTTTAGGTAATTTACATACTGTTTTATCTCCCTTCTATCGGGAGGAGTTGGTAGGCGAATCATACATCTTAAAAGCTACTATTCTTTACTCGCTTTGCAAGTATGAGGAGATGAAGAGAACTCTAAGTCAGTTTTTTAACGTTTATGATCCAGTGATCCGAAGCCTGCAACAAGAGACCTCAAGTCTTGCCTCTGGAGATGCTTTCTACAGAGCCTTTACCAGTGAGAAAGGACTTAATAGAGCGTTTCAAAACTATATTAAAAGAGATCCGGGAATTGTTAGAGATCAGAAGATTTTAAGCATTTTGAAAATGGAAAGATTTAATCTGGCTCGTTTTTCAAAGAATAAGCAGATTATGAACATGGGTAACTTAATCGAAGAGGCTCAGAAAAACCTAGAAAACCAAATGGGGCGTACTATGCAGAGGGTGCACAGAAATAAACTTTCTGATCTTCTTAGCCAGAGAGAGCAGGCTAACTACTTAAAAGTTGAAATTGTCACAGGTGAAAAAGAGATGATTGAAGGGCAAAAAGGGTTGCCTCCCAAACGAATTACCGACGTGGAAACATCTGTGGCTGCAGGGTATCACTTCTGGCCTTTTACTGGCGAGTATTGGGAAGATGAAATGGGAACCTATATCTATACGACGGAGAGTGCTTGTGTTAACTAATTTCGCAAAAACTCTTTTTCTATGGCCAATAGTTATTGTGGCAGCTAATCAAGACTATGAAAATTTTGATTTGCCAAACAAACCTGCTATTGCCGCGGTTCCCGAATCCAAACTAGCTTATCAAAGTTCTAGAGTTAGCTTAAAAGGCACTAAACTCACCGTTAAAGAGCCTAGCCTTAATCATCAAATGTTCGTATTTGCTAAAGAGGCATTTATTACGGAGAAGAGAGATGAGGCCATCAAACTGCTCAGGCAAGAGATGGACTCTGGATTAAAAGCCAATCGAGATAACATGCTTCTAAGGCTAGGGCAGCTCTATGCTGAAAAATATATGGAGATGTCCTATCGAGAAAATGAGTATTTCAGTAAACAGCTTGTGGAATATGAAAAAAATAAAGTTGCAAACTCCAAGTTGGGAGTTCCGCGATTAGATAACAGTCGATCTCAAAAGTACCTTAAAGAGGCTCTCCAGGTGTTTTATGGTTTAGAGAAAGAGTTCCCTAAACATCCGAAAATGGATGAAGTGGTCTTTTTCATCGGCTTCGTGGAGTTAGAGGCAGGAAATGCAAAAAAGGGGCTAATCTATCTCGAGAGAGTTGTTAAAAATTATCCGAGTAGTCGAAAGTGGTCTGAAGCGGTTCTTTATGCCGGTGATTACTATTTTGATAACCATAAGTTTAAAGATGCGGCTTCAAGATATCAAATGTTGTTTAGTCGGGCCTCTACCTTAAGAGACTATGCCGAATATAAATTGGCGTGGTGTGAACTTAATACCGGAGAACCTAAAAAAGCTCTTCGAAGTATGAAGAGGTTGATTGAACGTTTAGATAGAAATACTGAAGCTGGAAAGTTCAACCTTAGAGATCAATCCCTAAAGGATTTAGTCTCTTTCTATGCTGAAGCTGAGAACGTAGATGATGCGATGGCATTTTTCACAGAGATGCAGAGCAAAGATAAGGCTCTCTCAAATCTTCGACTTCTTGCTGATCTATTTCGAAATAAAGCCAAAGATGAAGCGGCTATTAGAGCCTATTCTAAGCTCATTGAGGAGTTTCCAGACGGGCTTGATACTCCTAATCTCTATTTGGGACTCTATGAGAGTGAATCCCGTATCGGCAAATCGACTGCTGCCATAAAAACACTTATGACAACGCTCGAAAAGTTTGGGGAAAATTCTGATTGGGCTAAAAATATTTCTGAAGATAAAGCCAATGAAAAGAAAGCAGTTTTAGAAACCTTAACTGGCGAAGCCGCAAAAGCCGCCTATTTTCATCATAATGCAGCTCAAAAAAGCGCTAACCGTGGTCATTATGATTACGCTTTAAAAATCTACTCAAGCCTTCTAACTAACTTCCTTGCTTTTCCCGATCGAAAAAAGATCGCATTTTTTCAAGCGGAGGCGCTGTTTAATCTTAAAAAGTGGCTAGAGGCTTCTCAAAGCTACATGATTGCAGCCCAGATTCCACCTAAAGATAAGATAAGCAGTGAATCTGTCTATAATGCGCTATTAGCTTTGGATAAACTGACAGAGGCAAGCGCTAAACTATATCGCTACGATAAAAACGAACAAAAGAATATAGATCTTACTCCAGAAGAAATTCCAGATGCGGAGAAAAAGTTTATTGAAGTCGGTGAATACTATATTAAAGAATACCCAAAGGGCGACCGTGAGGTCGATGTCGAGTTTCGTATTGCATCGATCTATTACCGCAGACATCACTTTAATGAGGCTCAAACAGCATTTAAAAATATCTCCTTAAATCACCCTGAACATCGAAGCGCAACTACAGCGGCCCATATTGTGCTTGATATCGATAATATTAAGAAAGACTATTCAGCGCTTACAGCTCATGCTCAAGAGTTTACATCGATTAAAAGGCTTGGAGACGTTGCTTTCCGAAAGGAGTTGGCTGAGATTGTCGGTGAGATTGATTTTAAAGGTATTGAAAGCTTTGAAACTAAACAGGAGTGGGCTAAAGCAGCAGCAAGTTATTTAAAATTTTACGAATCAAATCCCAATAGTCCTCTCGCTGAGAAAGCACTCTATAATGCGTATGTAAGTTGTCAAAAACAGGAAGATGCTCAGAAAACAGCTCAAATGGCAAAACTCTTTATCGTGAAGTTTCCTAAGAGCAGCTACTCGGGAAAAATCATGTTAAGTCTCGCTCAAGAGTCTGAGAAGCAGAGTGATTTTGAGACAGCTCAGAAACAATATCAGGAATTTTACAAGAGGTTTCCTGAAGATAAAGAGGCTAAAAAAGCACTTTATAACGCTGCGGTTTATGCTGAGTTGCTGGAGTATAATAGACTGGCATTACAGCTCTACGATACCTACCAAAAAGAGGGTAAGCCCAGTGAAAAAGAGCTGAGGGCTATTGAAATTTCAAGAGCCAAGATTTATCGCAAAGAAAAAGAGATGGATAAGTCTGCTGCTATCTACGTGAAATTGGCTAAGGAAAGTAGAACCCTTAGTGAAAGAATCGATATCTTAGGTGAGCTTGCTAGAAATTTTGAAAAGGCGGGAATGATTTCTAAGAAAGAGGGGATTGTTTCCGAAATAAAAAAGATAACTGAAGCCAATAAGAGGGTTAAATCCACTGGAAACGCAGCCTATTATTTGGCAGAAAGTTATTTTAAGGAGATTGAGAAAGAGAGAAAGAAATATGACTCTATTAAGTTGAGATTTCCTGAAGCAGATCTCATTCACTTGATGAAACGAAAACAAAAGGCTCTCTTGAAATTAACGAAAAGCTATGATGATGAAATCGAGAGAGGAGTTCCTGATTGGGGGGTGGCGGCTCTCTATGAAAAAAGTAACGCCTATGAAAACTATGTAATTCAGTTCAGATCTCTCAAGATTCCTGGTCGCTACAAACCTGAAGAGAGACAAGAGGCCGAATCGGCCTTAAAGCAGATCGATGCAAAACAGATTGCTCCATTGGAACAGAAAGCTCAGGAAATATTAGCTGTGTGCGCTGAGAGGGCAGCTCAGTTTCATGTGGTGAGTGAATATGCCAAGAAATGTAGAGACAGGGCTAAAAAGCCTGAAGGACAGTTTGATCCAGGGGGTATTTGGCCACAGCCCTCTTATTGGAGTATTCGAGGCCCCAAAGAAGGGAGTTCTGAATAATGAGTCAACTGAGTTTAATGGGATTGTTCGGATTCTTGTTTGTGATGGGTTGTTCAGCGACTCGTAGTAATGAGATCAAAGGAAAGACCTATGAGTATCTGTCCTGGTTCGATGGTGATTCTTCAGAAGAATTTGATTCCTATCGAAAAATTCTTTCAGAAAAGCTGGAAGGGGTTGAGGAGGATAAAGAGGACCCTACTAACGTAGAAAAGCATTTAGATTATTTGGCTTCGCTGGATGCGAGTGGCAAAAAAAATGGGATAGAAAACAAGATCAAGGCTTTTATTGCCAAGAATCCAGAGGAGAAGCGAGGATTATTTCTTCTTGGAGTTCACTATATGCGAAATAAAAGGCGTGAGTTAGCGAACCATTTTTTTACGCTTTTGGAAAAAGATCCTAATTTTGTATGGAAGTCTTTGCTCTATAACAACCTTGGAATGTTAAGTTTGCAGGATAAAGAACGTGGGAAGGCTATTGGGTATTTTGAAAAGGCTATTAATACTGAACCTGCTATAGCAGCTCCACGAGTTAACCTTGGATCTCTTTATATTCAGAGTAAAAGTTACTTGGATGCTTTGCCTTTATTTAAAAGAGCTCTAGAAATAGACAGTAATTTTGAAGATGCTGCCCTGGGATTGGGATTGTGTTATGAAGCTCAGGGAAAGTTTAACGAGGCGCATAAAGTATATTCTGAATTCTCAGAGAGTCATTCCAATTGTTTAACTGTGCTCTATAACGACGCGTTGGTTTTGGGCAGAAATTTAGGAAAGCGTCAAGAGGCGTCTGAGATGATGCTTCGTTACATTCAACGCGGTGGAAAAGAAACAGCAAAAGCTCATGAAATGATTCAGGGATGGCGATAAGACAATTGCCATTCTCTAATTTAAGTCTCAAGGTTTTTTTAGAAAATGGGTTAGAGGGTCTAAATATGAAAATAGCAATTATTCATCTAATTTTGATTTCTACATTTGTGTATACCGCGGATGCATTTGCTAAGTTAAAAAATTCTGTTTCTCGTGTGGCCCCGAAAGAGTCTGTGAGTGCTGCTCCAGGAAAGCGAGAAGAGGGGGATTTTATTGTTGAAAAGAAATCGGACGGGACAACCGTAAAATATAAAAAGAAAACCACCTACGATTTTGAAGGCGCGAACATTGAGGGTTTATACAATAAGCCTTCGGGGTCTTATATCTCAAATATTAAAGATGTGAAGGGTAAAAGTATTATTCGGTTAAGGGAAAATTTCGATGCTGAGGTTTTGGATTCAGCAAGGCTTATTAAATAAGAGGCAATATGGAAGCTAAAGAACAAAACTTAGCTGGTTCAGGAATTCGGCTCGACGTTTTAGGGAAAGATGGAAGCGTCATCCATAGCGGAGAGTATGTAAAAGACAAAATCGTGCTAGGTAGAATTTTATCAGCCGATTTACGGATCGATGATCCTAGAGTCTCCAGGATCCATGCCCTAATTGAAACTAAAAATGAGGGTATTGTACTTACCGACTTAGCTTCGAGCCACGGGACCTTTATCAATGGTAAAAAGGTTATCGAATCTAAAATTAAATTTGGAGATACGATTCGTCTTGGATTTATTGAGGTGAAAATAGAAAATGGAACTGGCCAAGCTTCAGCACCTTCAGTAGTGAGTTTTGAAAACACCGAAGTTAAAGATACTGATGTTACTTTAGTTGATATTGATAGAAGCAAGTTTGAGTCTGATAGACGGGGACCTGACCGAAGAAAAAAGGATGCATTTCCAGAAGAAAAAAGGCTTGAAGATCGTCGGGGTGGAGATAGAAGAGTCGAGCAGCGCAAAGAGAGTCGTCCAAAAGAAACAGGGGCCGCAACTGATGTTGTGGATGTTGAACTAAAAGTAAAGTCTGATCTCGGACAACCCTTGCCCGTTGAACGTCGCCAGGAGGAAAGACGTAAGAGTGATAGACGAGTTTTTGATATCACGAGTCTTGAGCGTCGTATTCAAGATCGAAGAGAGAGAAAATCGGATGACGATATGTTGCCCGAAGAGTTAGAAAAGGCCTTTGAATTGCCTCAGCATGCGAGAGAGCTCGAAGTGACCGCGTTGTGGGGTGATCAGATCCTTGATATTTCTAACTATGCTGATGAGTGTGTATTGAGTATCGGAGAGAGCCCTCGTAATGATTATATTATTCCTAGTGTAGGAATCCCCGATGAGTTTCCTTTGCTAAGTATTCAAGAAGATGGTTCTAGTCAACTGGCGTTTACAGAACAGATGACGGGAACCGTTAGAGCTCGAGATAAAATTTATTCTATCAAAGATCTTACGGGTGAAAAGTTTGTGCGAAAAGAGGGCGATTATTATGTGTTGCCTTTGAAGCAAGATGACTTTGCTAAAATTTCTGTGGGCACTGTTAGCTTTTTTATTCTTTATGTGAAGCCAGCTCCAAGAATATTGCCTCCACCTATTTTTGAACAAGACGCTTTATTAATGAGAACGACCATTGGGTCGGTTCTTTTATTCTTGGCACTACTTATTGGATTGTCATTTGTTCCAAAGCCCATTCCAGTTACCATTGAACAGATTCCTGAACGGTTTGCTAAAGTTGTGATTAAGAAGCGGCCGGATATCTCTAAGATGGGCCTTATTGCTAAAGGTGAAGAGTCTAAACAAGGGGGGTCGGTAGCTGGGGAAGGCGGTCCTGCGATTGGACCCGAAGGTGAAGCGGGAAGAAAGGATCTTCCAAGAAAAGAAGAGAAGGCACAAACCATTCTTCCTAAGTCCAAACCTAAAGAGAATACAACCCCTTCAGCTCAAACAAGCAAAACACTAAATCCTGCAAAGGCAAAGGCTCCTGAGAAGAAATCGGTTAAGAGTGTTGGGTTGTTGAAATCTATTTCTAATGGAGCGATCCAAAAAGAATTTAACAATCTAATCAATGCGGGAGAAGGCCCAGAGGGGCCTGGTGGTTTTGATGACTTTGGAAAAGCTGTTCGTGGTGCTCGAGGGAAGAGCATTGAAGAAACAGGCGGAGCGGGAGGTATGGGGCTTAAGGGTGTGGATGCCGGAGGCGGTGGAAAAACTGTTGGAATCGATGGCCCTTCTACTAAAGGACTCGGTCGAGGTTATCATGGCGATGGAATTGGAGAGGGAATTTCCGGGCCGGGAAGATTTGGTCAGAAAGGTGAACACGCTATTAGTATTGTTTCCGAAAATATTCAGGTTCTTTCAGGTCTCTCTAAAGATTTAATCAATGCTGTCGTTCAAAGGCATAGAGCAGAGATTAGAGCCTGTTATGATTCAGCTCTTCAGCGAAATCCGAAGCTCTCAGGAAAAGTGGTTATGTCGTTCAGTATTCAACCGAATGGAATCGTTTCCACGGTGGGAGTTAAAGAGAGTACGATTGGAGACACGGGCTTAGAAGGTTGTATTGCAAGTCGAATTAAGAGCTGGGTATTTCCTAAACCAGAAGCTCCAGTTGTGACCGAAGTTGCGGCCTATCCGTTCTACTTGAATCCTGCTAATTAAAATCTAAACCTCGAAGGTTTTTGATTTTTATTTAAAGGACAAAGATCTGCTTTTGATTAACTGTTTTTGCTGTAAGTGTTATTCGTGCATAACTTTTCAATTATTTAATTCTCAACCAAGCTAACATTTTTCCAATAAGATTATTTTGATTGTTATCGGGTCCTTTTTGAGGGGGGGGAATAGTTAGGGTTTTTTTAATTCCTTTGGATTTATTAGGAGAAGGCTGTTTAATTCTAGGAGCTAAAAGTTCACTGACATCAGAAGGTTTTGTAGATTGATTTACTTGCTCTTCTAAAACTTGATTGATTATTATTTCTAATGGGGGGAGCGCTAAGGTTTCAAAACCAGGTCTAACCCCTTCGGAATCTGCAATTTTAAGCTCGGAGGTTTCTGAAGGAGAGGAGGATAATGAAACTAAGCCTCGTTGGGGATTGTTATCATTTGATAGGCTTGTAATTGGAGAGAAGGTTCCATCATTGTTAAAAGTATAATTGATTGTATTTGAATTCGAATTAGAGTCGCTCATTTGGTTTATATTGACGGTGCTGGGAGCTATTTCGGCTTTAAGGGGTGAGTTTGTGGGAGTTGTGGCTGAGTTGTTAGAGTTGGTATTATAAGCAACTGGAGATCTCTTAAGGCTGAGATTCTGAGATCTATAAGCGGGTTCAGAATTAGTTGGCCCCTCTTGTTTAGTGGTTGGGTTTTGAGGTGGTAAAGAGGATTCGTTCACTATATTGGGTGTCTGTAATTCTAAATAGGGTGAAACTGAATTAGCATTATTATTTAAGTTAGTCTTTGGGCTGTTTTTGAGTTTAAATATTGAGTCAGGTAACTTTGGATAATTAGAAATTTTTATCGGCGAATTCTCAAATCTAGTTAATGGGAAGGGTTTTTTTGGGAGGGCACTTGAGTTTGTTAAAATTTCTGGTTCTGAGGAAGTAGATGGGATTCCCTCTGTGCTATTTTGTTGAGATGGGGTTTGAATTAAATTTTCTGGAAGCCGGAAATCATTTTCCTTACGAAAGGATTCATTTTCTTGTGATGAAGAATTGCCTTCATATATATTGGGAAGCGAAGAGGGTGGGGGGTAAGAAATAGTTGTGTTGGGCTTGTGAAATGATTCTTTATTGTTGTTTTTTGTATTCTGTTGAGGGAAATGGTTTTCAATATCGGAATCCGTTAGACTATTCTGTGTAGTGCTATCTGATAAAAAGTTGTTATTGGTTTGATTAAATTGAGAATTTTTTAAATCTTTTTCTAGTGAGCTTAAAGTATCTAAAGCTTCTTTATAGGCCTCTACTAAGGTATCTCCAATTTTTTCATTGCTTTCAACATGATTAAGAATGCCCTTTCGAAGTTCAATGATTTCCTTTTGTAGTTCCTTAAGTTCTTCGATGGAGAGGGTCTTTTCCTTGATTTGAGTTTCCTCTATCTTGTGAATGATAGAGGAAACTTTGTTTTGGAGTTCTGTTTTAACTTCGTGTTGCTCTAAATCTTCTTTGAGTTCTGCCCTTAGTTTATCAAGGTTAGGCAGGTCTTTAGAATCAATAGAGTCTCGGCCAAGAGCATCTATTTTGGCTAGACTATTTTTGATTTGGTTAAGCAACTCTTGATGTTCGTTAAGTAATCTTTTTTTTTCATTTGTGAGATCTTTTTTGTTTTGAAAAGATTTTGTATCTTTTATTTTGTCTAGGATGTTTCTGATTTGTGTGTTCAAATCTTTTAAGTATTTAAAGGTAAGTTCTAAGTTTTCATTAAATAAATTTAGCGAAATTTTATTTGAATTTGAGTTGTTGAATAACGGTATATCGAGCGTATTGCCTGAAGAATGTTGAGTAGCTAAAAGTTCAAAGGGAGAGAATAATAGTCCCAAACCCAATGAGCACAGTAATGCTTCTCTGAAAAATTTACCCCATATTGGAATCATGAGTTTGCCCCCGTTATCTAAAGAGAGCAATGAAGGGGCCAAAGGATTTAAATCCTTAAGATCTGATTTCATCCTCATAGTATTCCGTAAGAATAAAGAGGGGGGGGCTTGATTTGAGCAGTAAATACTCAGTTCATGGAATGAAAACCTCTAGTTGTTAGACGAATTTTAAAAAAAATTATACAGGCATAGAAAGTAAATATAACTTATAGAAATAATAAGGTAATTATAACTTAGTCTCTGTATTCGTTCGGTTGTTAGGTTAACTTTTTATCATTAGTAGTGGTGCCTCTTGCCATTAAGGCTAAAAACCTTTAGGGTGAGCGCATCTTTTAAAGATGCGGGACTAGCTCAATTGGCTAGAGCGCCACCTTGCCAAGGTGGAGGTTGCGGGTTCGAGACCCGTGTCCCGCTCCATTTGGTATATTCCGGGCACCTCCTTTACATTTCGGTTCTTAACCTTTCGTAGTGGGTAAGTAGATCATCGTTCAGTGAAAACAGGCATTTAGTAATCTGAGTCCAAAGTTATTTTGATTTCTATACCCGTAACCCATCTTTTTTAAAAGCTTTGCTTTACTATTGAAGCCCTCC
>SXGT01259252.1_pt1 | contig 41911 bp, 34 predicted proteins | sample 3176221 | NCBI WGS metagenome assembly SXGT01 (sample SAMN11356862, study PRJNA531348) | freshwater metagenome | isolation source: freshwater sample F1-120 | place: China: Fuxian Lake, Yuxi | collected 2017-12-25
GCAGCGCTGAAGTTGTCCTCGATTAGTGGGTGGGTTGAGCTGGTCGCGGTGTTGCTTCGACGTCAAGATGGGGGAGTAACTTGTCGAGCCACTTCGGTAACCACCAGTTCTTGTCGCCCAGGAGTTCCATGGTCGCCGGCACGAGCAGCATGCGCACGATCGTGGCGTCAAACAGGATTGCTGTAGCGAGGCCGGTTCCCATCATCTTCATCGTGCGTTCGAATTCGAGCATGAAGCTGCCAAACACGACGACCATGATGGCTGCCGCGGCGGTGATGACTTTTGCAGTTGCGGCGAGACCGTTGGCAACCGATGCGCGGCTATCTCCGGTGAGTTGCCATTCTTCGCGCACACGCGAGAGCAAGAACACCTCGTAGTCCATCGACAGTCCGAACACAATCGCGAACAAGACCATTGGAACCCAGGTCTCGATCGGGCCCGGCTGTACCCCCGTGATGCTGCTCAACCAGCCCCACTGGAACATGGCGACGATCACGCCGTACGCGGCTCCGATTGACAGCAGGTTCATAACCACGGCTTTGAGTGGCACCAACAGTGAACGGAAAACCAGCATCAATAACAAGAATGACAGCGCCAGTACCGCGCCGAAAAAGATTGGCATTCGTTCGGCCATGTATTGCGACATATCGACGTTGGCAGCAACGAGTCCCGTTACCAGCACCTCAGTCCTCGTGTCGCGTTCGACAGGCGGCAACACATCGTCGCGTAATCGGTTGACGAGTTGAGTAGTTGCTTCATCCTGTGGCCCGCTCTTCGGCGTGATCAGCCAGCGCGCCGCGGAGGGTGACTCTGCGTTGTTGGGTTGGGGGCCGAGCACTGAGGCAACGTTGGGGTCCTGTCGGACAGCTTCGGTCACGGCCGCTAGTTCGCCGAAACGTTGAGCGTCAGCGACCTTTGCGACGAGAAAGACGGGGCCGGTAAAGCCTTTCCCGAATCCTGAAACTACGAGGTTGTAGGCGCGCTTAGTGGTGCTCGAATCTTCGAAATTGCTCTCGTCGGAGAATCCGAGTCGCAGGCTGAGTACGGGGATGGCGAGTATGAGCAGCGCCGAAGCTGCTGCGATCGTGGAGAGCCACGGTCGGTGCTGAATACCATGACTCCACCTAAATGCGAGTGTTTCATTGTGTGGCCGAGGCGGCCGGTGCTGCACTTCGCGTTGCAGCGGCCGGATGAATTTGCCGCCCAACATTGTGATCACAGCGAAGACGAAACCCGCGAGGATAATGGCTGGCGATTCCAGCCCTGCTCCGACTAGTGCAATCGAAACTCCTCCCGCGGCAACGAGCCCGCGCCACTTCGTGCGTTCGATATTTTCTCCCGCGAACCCGATTAACGCGGGTAGCAACGTGACGGATGCGATGACGGTAATCGCAACCGTAATCGAGGCTGAGATTCCCAAACCGCTCACGAAACCGATGCCCATCAGCAACATTCCGAGCAGTGAGATGACCACCGTGACACCTGCGAACGTCACGGATCGGCCTGCGGTGCTCATTGCGACCGAAATCGATTCGCGCACCGATTGACCCGCGTGAAGTTGTTCTCGATGGCGAGTGATGATGAGGAGCGCGTAATCGATGCCGACCCCGAGCCCGATCATCACTCCGATGAATGGTGCGAAGTCGGGAACTTCCGTCACGTGGCTTGCGAGGATCACGCCGCCCGAACCGACTCCAATTCCAAACAGCGCAACGCCGACCGGAAGGCCCATTGCGAGCACGGAGCCGAACGCGACTATCAGGATCACGACGGCGAACGCGAGGCCAAACAATTCTGACGATGGCTGTTTGAATTCTGCGAACAGCAAGCCGCCGAGCTCGATTTGGACGCCTTCCAATTGCGGCAGCGCCTTGTTTACTTCTTTGGCGATGTCCGAAGCCCGAGTGAACTTGATGTCTTCGGGGAAGTTCACAGTCGCGTATGCGATATCGCGTGCTTTCGAAATCTGTATCTCGCCGCCCGGTGTGTAGGGGCTCTGCACCGACGTGACGTCTGCGATCTTGGCAGTTGCATCGAACACTTTGGTCATCGCGGCAACGACCTGTGGCGCATCGACCCCGTCTTTGGAGCGAAACACAATCTGCGCCGATTGCGGCGAACCGCTGCCGTCTTTGAACGAGTTTTCGACGAGCGCGAATCCAGTGGTGGATTCGAACCCGTCGAGCGAGAAGTCTTGGCGGTACGCATCGCCAACGGCGCCAGCGGCCGTGTTGCCAAGGATCAGCGCGGCAATCCACAGCGCCAGGACAAGGCGTCGTCGATCATGACACCACACACCGATTCGCGTAATCATGTGAACCCTCCGAGTTGCGTGCGCTGCTCCCGGCGGTGCAGCCAGTCGAAGCTAGACGCACATACCCGCCATCATTGTCCGTTTTCCTTCCCTATCGGTGTGAAAACGGATATTGATGGCGGTCGACGTTGCTCACGCGCGCGCATTTAGCGCGCCGTCCACCAAGGGTGGCCCACCTCGTCCACTCGGGTATCGAGTCCATGCAGGGCGACGTCACGAAACTGCCACAGAATTGCGGCAGTCGGCGGGTTGATCCACTCACCACGTACGGGCATGCGCGCCACATCCCTCGCTCCGTCAATCGACGGAATAAGGCGCGGCGCATCGAAGCGGTCAAGTTCGGCAACAGGCACATGCCAGGCATCGTGGACTTCGGTTGGGTCGAGCACGAATGCGAGCGGCTCAGCGGACCACACCACAACCGGTGTGATCACGTGGTCGGTACGCGTGACCATGTCGTCCAGCAGGCCGAGCACGTCGGAGTGGGTGAGCGTGAAGCCGAGTTCTTCTGCGGTCTCGCGCAACGCTGCATCGATTCGCGATTCGCCGTCCATCGCGCCGCCGCCAGGCAGCGCGTATTGTCCAGCACCGCGCCGCAACGTGAACGCCCGTTGAGAGAATGCGTAGTGCACAATGCCCTCGACGGGCGACAAAACAACGGCGACCGCCGCCACGCGCGCCGCGTCGAGCGAGCGGCGATCAAATCGTTGGAGGTTCGCAACGATTCGATCGCGCAACAAGATGTCGCTGCGGTATGACGCGTGACGGTGAAACTGCGTCGTTGTAGTTTCGATACCGATCTCCGTTGTGCCCGATACGGTGAAACCCAACTGCTCGTAGAGCGCACATGCTGGTGTGTTGTTACTCAACGTCGATACGATCGTGGTGCGGCCCAGAGAAAGTATTTCTGCAACGAGTTCGCGGCCGATGCCTCGTCGGTGCAGGGCCGGGTCGACGAAGACTCGGTCGATATCGATCGTGCCATCGGCGAGCTTCGTCCAGCCGAGCGCTCCTACGATCTCATCGTCGACGATCGCTGCAATCCAGTGAAGCTGCCCGTTGACGAACTCATCGATCGATTCGTGGAGCGGCGCGATAGCGAAGCAGCCGGTAATCGCAGCTTCGACCGCATAGGCCCGATGTTGGATTGCGAGCAGGTGGTCGGCCATTTCGCCGGAGGCTGGCATGACCGCCGTGAACCGTGCACTCGAAGGCATATCCGGCCACATTACGGTCCTTGGACGACGATGCACTTGACGCGCACTACGGTCGCGTCATGCAGCACGTTGAGTTCTCACACACCGTCACTACAGAATCGGAGCTCCGGTCGTTGTATCGGATGCCCATGGATGTTGTCGCCCAAAAGAAGATTCCCTGTCTCGATCAACATGCACGCGCCTTCATTGCACTGGCACCGTTCGTGTTGGTGGGCACGACATCGCCTGATGGCATCGGCGATGTTTCACCCAAGGGTGGGCCGCCAGGGTTCGTAGTTGCGCTCGACGACTACCGCCTGGCGATTCCAGACCTTGCTGGCAACAATCTGCTTGATTCGATCACGAATATCGTCGCCGGGTCGGGGATTGGGCTCATCTTCGTTGTTCCGGGTGTGGACGAGACGCTGCGCGTGAATGGGCGAGCTTGCCTCACCACCGACCCGGCTGTTCTGGATCTGTGCGCGGTGCGCGACCGGCGGCCCAAGGCCGCGATCGGAGTCGCGATCACTGAGCAGTACATGCATTGTGCCAAGGCGTTCCGGCGTAGTGAACTGTGGCACTCTGATACGTGGCCCGCCCGATCAGCGCTGCCGTCGCTCGGTTGCATTCTGCGCGACCAGAACGAGTCGCTGGCGAACGTTGCGGCGGAGGCGATTGACGAACTGCTCGAGGCGGATTACTCGGCGACACTGTGGGAGCCCGACATCATCACCTGAGGTTCTGATGTTGTGGCGGTCGGTCGCGCTACCGTCAACAACATGGCTGGGTCGCAGTATCGGAATTCGCAGCGTGTGGCGCCTTATCTTGCAGCCTCGGAGCGAGCATCTTGGGATCGTGACGGCTTCTTTGTTGTTGAGCGATTCATTTCGCAGCCCCGGCTATCTCCACTCATCGAGCGGATCCAACAGATTGCGGAAATCGCCGAAGTCGGCGGCGATATCGGTGATGCGATGCTAACTCGCGAATTGATACTCGCCAACGAGCCAACCCCTGCGGGGCGTATTTCCAAGGTATTCAAGCTCCATCGCCGCGAGCCGCTGTTCAATGCTCTGGCTACTGATACGCGGCTTCTCAGTCGGGTGGCGGCACTCATCGGTGACAACGTTGATTGTTTCTTGTCGCAGTTCATTTTCAAACATCCCGGCGCGCTCGGCCAGCCTTGGCACCAGGATTCGTTCTACTTTCGTATGCACCCAGAGCCTCAGATTGGCGCGTGGCTCGCGGTCACTGAGGCACGAATTGACAATGGGCCCCTCTGGGTCGTGCCAGGGTCACATCGCGAACCGATACATGAGTCTGTGGTCCGTGACCTGCGAGCGCATGCTGATCCGTTTTATGTGGAGATCACCGGCGCCGATACTTCGACGGAGATTCCGGTGCTCATGAATCCCGGTGATCTTTTGGTGTTTCATTCACACCTTCGCCACCGCTCAACCGACAACCACAGCCACGACGATCGGGCATCGATGGTCTTGCATTACGCGCAGCAAGGAACGACCGGTTTCATCGCGCCAAACCATGATTGGATGCCGGTTGTCCGCAGTGGCGACACGGCGACAGAGTGAATAGTTCCGCCGCTTCCGCGGGCGGCACACTCGCCGACGCCTACGCCTACCTGCAGAAGGCAGTCGGGCTTATCGCCGTCACGTTGCCCGTCATCGTCGCTATCGGACACTCAATCTCTAGCGATGACGGTATGAAGGGTTCGATCAGCGCGTACTACTACACACATCTGGGCAACTACTTCGTTGGGAGCTTGTTTGCGCTCGGCGTGTTCTTTGTCTCCTATAACTATCGACCGGCGCCGGGATACGAGTGGGACTTTCGCCTCAGCAACGTTGCAGGCGTGATGGCAGTTGGAGTTGCGCTGTTTCCGACTTCGAGCGAAGGTGCCGAGGCATTTGGTGCTTCGAAGACGATTGCAGTCATTCATCTTGTATTCGCAGGCGCGTTGTTCGTGTTGTTGGCGGTGTTTTGTCTGAAGCTGTTCACGAAAACAAGCAACGTCCACGCCATGACCGAACAGAAACGCAGTCGCAACCGTGTATACATCGTCTGCGGATGGGTCATCATCGCGGCGATCGCCCTAATCGTGATCGCCGAGTTGGTCAGCCCTCCGCCAGCATGGCACAGCTTGTATTGGCTTGAGTCAATCGCGGTGGTGTCGTTCGGCGTTTCCTGGCTCATCAAAGGCGGATTTCTCGGGATTTTGGTTGACCCGTAGCCTTGGATTCTTGTATCTGGGTCGCGCGGCGTTTCGATAGGGTGCGCCAATGAGACGGAGCTGGCTGTGCATAACCACATCGATGTGCGTGTTCGGTTCCGCAGCCTGTTCGTCGTCGAGCTCGCCTCGGCCGGTGGTGACCGCTTCGTCGAATTCAATCTCGACAACGCGACCGGCGGCACCTACGGTGGCTGAAATGCGCCCGTTTCAATTCACGGTGCGACAGGAGACCTTTGTCGATGAGAGCCGCAGCACTGCGACGCCAGACGATCCCGCGTTCTCGGCCCGGCGCAGCCTAACAACCGATCTCTATATTCCAACATCGAAGTCACCGCTTCCGCTGATCATGTTTTCGCACGGGTATCACGGCGACCCGTCGAAGTTTTCGGAATTGTTTACGGCTTGGGCCCGTGCTGGCTACGTCGTTGCGGCGCCGGAGTTTCCTCTCACAAGCACGCGTGGCGAGCCCTATGACGTTTTGACCGACTATCTGAATCAACCTGCAGACATCAGCTTCATTCTGACTGAGTTGTTGAACGGGCCCCTCAAAGCAAAGATCGATGCGAAGCGAATCGGCGCCGCGGGTTTATCGCTCGGTGGCGCAACAACATTCGGGCTCGTGTACAACCCGTGTTGTGTTGACACCCGGCTACGCGCCGCGGCTGTGTTCGACGCCGTGCGGCTTCCGTTTGAGCAACCATTTGGGCAAAACTCGATTCCTGTACTTATTGCTCACATCGACACCGACATCGCTGCGCCCTACGAAATATTGCAAAAGGCTTACTTCGAGAGTGCATCGCCAAAATGGTTACTCACCCTGCACGGCGGGATTCACGCCGAGGCTTACGAAGATACGCCTTCGCCACACGACAAGACCGCGATAGCGACGTCGATCGACTTCTTTGATCTCACCCTGCTCAACGACGCGTCAGCCGAAGCAAAGCTGATGAAGGACGGTATGAATAAAGGCGAATCGACGATCGTCGCGGGGTGAAAGCCACTGAACCAACGGTCAGTCGGGGAGTGTGTAGGTGTTTTCGAACTCGTCCTGCAGCACCGTGGCGAGTTTCGTGGTTGTGTCGACGATGAGATCTTCGTCGAGAATCCTGCTGCGATACGACCAACCGTCGGGGAGTGCGAGACGGCTTGCGAGCGTCGCAAGACTGGTTTCGGTCAATGCGGGATCAACGCCAACGCAGTACGCCTGCATCACGTACGCGAGCCCTTCTGGATTCACGAGTTCGTAGACGGGTTTGCCAGCATCGAAAAAGAACGTTGCACCGCGATTGACGTTGCGCTCCATGTACGGCACCGTCGCCGGGTTGTCACCCAGCGGCACCGTCGCGATACGGCGCATCATCAAGCCGTTGAAATCGTGCGTGACCGGCTCTACGACTGCAACTTTGGTTCCAAGCGCGTCGAGCATCCAATGGCGGGGGCCGTTGAGCTTCACAATTACTGCTCCGAGATCGGCCGCGATCGCCGTTGCATCCAATGTTTCCCAGAGTGCTTGTGGACAGTCGTTGAGCATCTGCGTGCCGTACACCTCAGCCTCGAGGCCAGTGTCTCGCAGGAAGACTGCGAGCACCTCGCCGTATCGCACGCCGCGCATGTTGTCATGGTTGCGTTGGGGGCTGGAAGGAGTCATAGGGCAACCTCGCGCGAGTCGAAGGACGAAACGTTGTCAATCTACGGGTGTGCGCGAACGTAGGACGCACTAACTCGCTCGGGTGTTGCATGCTGTGCGCGAGCGATGGCAATTCATGGCGAACCCGTGTTTCGCTTCGTCGGTGTCTCGCGGTCCGCCGGCCGAGGTTCCAACGGGCCGGAGCCCGTGATCGGCTGATAACTTCGTCCCGATATGAGTGGATCGGAACCGACTAGTTTCGCGCTGTCACGCCAACAAGATTTGCTGTGGCAACGACGGGCCAACAGCCCGGACGGCAGCGGTTTGTTCATGCAGATCGCGATGCCGATGGCCTCATCGGTCAGTACCGCCGACGTGCATTCCCGAGTTTCCAGCGCGGTTACTCGCCACGAAATTCTGCGCACCACCTACGCAACCGCGATTGGCCGAGTCGTTGGCGTGCAACATGTGCACGAGCATCATTCCGCAACGATTCGCGAATCCAATGAAGCAATCGAATCAATACTGCTCGAAGAACGAGCTCCGTTTGCTCTCGATGCGAGCCCATTGCGGGTCGTCGTGGTGAAACCGGGCACCGAGAATGCCGTGATCATTCTCACTCTCTCCGCGTTTGCAGCCGACGGAGCGTCGATATCGGCCCTGGCCGCGGAAATCGCCGGCGGCGTAGCCGTTTCCGATGACCCATTGCAGTATGTCGACTACGCGGCATGGCAGGAAGACCTTCTCGCCGCTGAAACCGCCCCGACGGCAGGCAAGTTTTGGGCTGCGCTCGGCACTGGCGTTGTGGCGCGACTCCCATTTCAGGTCGACGCAACAAGCGAGGACCCAGCCGCTCCTTATGTCGCCAGAGTGCCTATGAATCTTGCGGTTCTCAATGCCAACGCACAACTGCTTGGAGTCGACGCAGCCACGGTTGTGGCCAGCGCATGGTTCGCGTGGCTGTCCCGCGCATCACGCGAGAACGAAGTAACGGTGGCTGCGCTGTTCGATGGTCGTACCAATGATGAACTCGCCGGTGCAATCGGTGCCTTTTCCCGGTTTGCCCCAGTGTGCGTCGACGTTGAGTCCGACCCAACCTTTGAAGCCTTGGTCGCAACAGTGACGCAGGCGATTGAGGCCGGTGCTGCATTGCAAGATTTCGCGCCGCCAACGAGCGAATCGTTTCCTGCGTTCGCCGCGATCGCTCCAGCCGCAGGGTCGTTGGCTTTCACGACCGAAATCGACCGCCACCCCGTTGAGTTGCGATGGCTTGGCGACCGAGCAGAGCTAGTGGTTGATTCAGTGGCGATTCGTCGCGACGACGCCGATGCCTTTGCCCGATCGATTTGCACGATGCTCGACACGCTGACCCCCACCACACCAGTGAGCGCGTTGCGACTGCTTGACGACCCGAAACCCGAACAACACGCATTTGAGTTGGCATGCGCGAATAGCTATACAGAGTTGTTCGAAGCTCAAGCAATGCGCACACCCGAACGTGCTGCAGTTGGGGCCGGGCCGAATCGAATGACCTATGAAGCGCTTGACGCTCGAGCGAACCAAGTTGCGCGCGCCTTGTGCGGCCTTGGGGTACAAGGCGGCTCGAACGTTGGGCTGTTAGTTGATCGTTCAACATCGCTGCTGGTCGGCATCCTCGGAATTTTGAAGGCAGGAGGCGCGTACGTTCCGCTGAATCCTGAACATCCGAGTGCACGAATTTCGTACCAACTCGACGAAACGTCGGCCGCTGTTGTTGTCACGGTCGGCGAGCTTGTGTCGTTGGTTCCTGCGGGCTACACGGCGTTGAATCTCGACGACGACGAAACGATCGATGTGGAAAGGTCGTCGCGTTTTCAATTGCAACGCCCCATTGCCGGAGATGACACTGCCTACGTGCTCTACACCTCGGGGTCGACTGGTACGCCGAAGGGTGTAGTCATCACGCATGCGAATTTGGTGAACTACTCAACGTTTTTGGCGGCGCGGCTGGAGGCCGCAGCCGGCGTTGAACCCGGTTCAGGGTTGCGGTGCGGTGCCGTCAGCGCGATCTCCACCGACCTCGGCAACACCTGTATTTTCCCTCCCCTGATTTCGGGTGGTTGTGTCGAACTCATTGCTGCTGACATTGTGGTCGATCCGTTTCGGTTCGCGGCGCATCTTGTCGACTACCCGATCGACGTGCTCAAGATCACCCCATCGCACCTCGGAGCGATCTTTGGCACGGTTGGTGCCGACGCGCTTCCAAGAAAAACTTTGGTTGTCGGCGGTGAGGCGTCGTCGTGGGATCTTGTCGGCCGCATTCAGGCCGCGGCTCCCGACTTGGTGCTCATGAACCATTACGGACCGACGGAAACCACAATCGGCGCGTGCACGTTTGACATTGGTGGTGATCGCAGCCCGGGTCAACCCGCAACGGTGCCGATTGGCCAACCAATTGCCAACACGACCTGTGATGTAGTCGACTCGATACTGCAACCAGTACCCGTCGGATTTCCCGGTGAGTTATTGATCGGCGGTAGCGGTGTGGCGGTGGGCTACATCGGCCAGGCCGCACTCACCGACGAACGATTCATTGCGCACCCGCTCCGACCGGGTACGCGCGCGTACCGGACCGGTGATTTGGTGCGCAAACTGCCCGACGGCAATATTGAGTTTTTGGGCCGCATCGATGATCAGCTGAAGATTCGCGGACACCGAATTGAGCCTGGTGAAATTGAGCGCGTCTTGCTTGGATGTGCTTCGTTGACCCAAGCCGCGGTCGTCGCTCGAGAGCACAGCCCAGGCGACTTGCGCCTCGTTGCGTATGTGGTGGCGGGCGGATCGCTCGACGTCGATGTTCTCCGGGCGGCAGTATCTGCGAAGCTCCCCGATTACATGGCTCCGTCTGCCTATGTGTCGCTCGATGCATTGCCACTGACGCCGAGTGGCAAGCTCGATCGTCGTGCGCTTCCAGAACCACCCGCAGCTACAGACAGTTCGCGGACCCCTTACGTTGCGCCAAGGAGCGAAACCGAGACGCTGTTAGCTCACGCTTGGGCGGAGGTCCTGGGCGTTGAACAAGTCGGCGTGAATGATGACTTCTTCGCTCTGGGTGGTCATTCGCTGCTGGCAATGCAGGTCATCGCCCGGGCTCGTCACGCGGTCGGCATTGAGTTACCGTTGCATTCCTTGTTTGTTGCTCCAACCGTTGCCGGATTGGCAGATTTGGTCGATGAATTGCGATCAGGTATCGGCGGTGGTTCGATGTCTGACGACGACGCGGACGATGAGCTTTCGGCGCTGCTTGAAGGCATGACTGATGAAGAAATTGCACGCCTGCTGGCAGAGGACTAACGAATGAACGCGGCACGCCGAGCGCAAGGCTCAGATTCCATCACGGTGCCCCGGAGTTTCATCAGCGTGGTGCATGGGCATGCGGCGACACATCCCGATCGAGTCGCGTTGATCAACCCTGGTGCCCAGTCGTGGACGTATCGCGAGCTCGCATTGGCTGTCGAGGAGATGCGTGCATCGTTAGTCGCTCACGGCGTTGTCACAGGCGACCGCGTTGCGTTGGTGTCGCGTGGCAGCGCAGAATCGGTCGCGAGCTATTTGGCGATTACTGCGGCAAATACGGCAGTGCCGCTGAACCCGGCGTATCGGGAAGATGAATTTGATTTCGCATTTCAGGATTTGGGCGTGCGGGCGCTCGTCGTGGCAGATGCGCCAGAAGCTGAACAAGTGGCGCAGCGCCGTGGTATTCCAATACTGCAAGTGTCGGCGGCGGTGGCGACCTCATCACCAACTGCGCCGCGTGGCGCAGGCGCGTCGCTCGACGACATCGCGATCGTGTTGCACACATCAGGCACCACGTCGCGGCCCAAGATTGTGCCGTTGACGCACGCCAACATCATCACTGCATCTGATCAAATTCGATCCACATTGGCGCTCACCGCTGATGACCGTTGTGTGAATGTCATGCCGACGTTTCACATTCATGGGCTGAGCGCGGTGCTGTCTACTTTGATTGCTGGCGGCAGCGTTGTGTGCCCCAGTGAGTTTGTTGCGCCCGACTTCTTTGAACTCATGCGCGACTATGCACCCACGTGGTACACGGCATCGCCCGCAATTCATCAGTCGGTATTCGAAGCAGCTTTGAAGCAGCCCGAAAGCCCCGTGCGACATTCGTTGCGCTTTATTCGGTCGGCGTCGTCGCCAATGCCGCCGACGCTAATTCGAGACATGGAGCAGGCGTTTCAGATCCCATTTCTTGAGGCATACGGCATGACCGAAACGTCGCCGATCATTTCGAGTAATCCACTTCCTCCAGCCGAGCGAAAGATCGGTTCCGTCGGGCGTGCGGCTGGGTGCCAGGTCGCGATTATGACCGATGCGATAGTGCTGCCCGAAGGCGAGACCGGCGAGATCGTGGTGCGAGGCGCCAACGTGATGCGCGAATACGAAAATGATCCGGGTGCCAACGCCGCGCAGTTCAGTGATGGATGGTTTCGTACCGGCGACCTTGGCCGTCTCGACGCTGACGGGTATTTGTTCGTGACTGGAAGGCTGAAGGAAATTATCAACCGCGGTGGAGAGAAAATCTCTCCGCCCGAAGTTGATAAAGCCTTGCTGTCGCATACAAGTGTGGCCGCCGCTTGCGCGTTCCCGGTGCCTCACCCGAAACTTGGCGAAGAAGTCGCAGCTCTAGTAGTACTGAAGCCCGACCAAACCGCAACTGCTCGCGAATTGCAAGAACACGTCGCTGTCACACTCGCCGATTTCAAGGTTCCGCGCCACATCGTGTTTCGTGACGCGATCCCGTTGGGCAGTACCGGAAAAGTTGTCCGTTCAGCAATGGCGCAGCACTTGGAATTGACCGAGTTTTTCGGCAAGGCTGAATTGTCAGCGATGCAGGAGTTCTCGCTGGCGCGTTCACCGGAAGAAGAAATTCTCGCGGGAATTTGGGAGGAAGTCCTGCATGTCGAGCGCATCAGCATTCATGAAGACTTCTTCTCACTTGGCGGCGACTCGGTATTAGCAGCACAAGTGCTGACACGAGGCAACGACGCATTGGGCAGCGATTTATCGTTCCTCGACTTTTTCGAAAGCCCTACCATCGCCGAACTTGCCGCGCGCTCCGTGGTTGATCAAGGCGTTGGTGCGAGCACGACGCCCGTGCATCGCGCTCCCGATGGCGCGGTGTTGCCACTGTCGATTGGGCAGCACGCGCTCTTGGTAATGCAGTTGTTGGATCCCAGTGATGGATCGAACAACGTGTACCGCGCTGTGCGCATGCGCGGGCCGCTCGATCACAATGCTCTCGTAGAGAGCCTTTCCGAACTCGTGCAGCGCCACGACAGCTTGCGGACAACTTTCCCTGCTCATGATGGCAACGTTGTGCGAAATACCGCACCCTTCATGCGGCTGAAAGTGCCCGTGTCGGATCTCGCTGAGGTACCAGAGGCGAAACGCGAAGCGGTCGCGAAGGCTCTGATTGAGCGCGACGCCAAAACTCCGTTTGATCTTGAACAAGGCCCGATGTTTCGGGCTCGGTTGGTGAAAATAAGTGAGCTCGATCACATCTTGTTGTTGACAATGCATCACATCATGGTGGATGGATGGTCGATTGGAATTTTGTGGAGTGAGCTCGAAGTGCTGTACGAAGCGTTTACCAACGCACGTAAGTCGCCGCTGCCGCAACCGGTGCTTCGCTATGGCGATTATGCGTACTGGCAGCGTGAACGGCTTCAAGGCGAGTACCTCGAATCTCTCAATGCGTATTGGAAGGCGCGCCTCAGCGGCGCACCGCAGCAGTTGAACCTGCCGTTCGATTTCGAACGGCCGCCGATGCTGAAGCACACAGGTGCACGGTTGCGATTCGAATTTGGCGCGGATATCGCGACGCGTTTGAAGACTGTTGCGCGGGGCGAGAACGCAACGTTGTTTATGGCACTGTTGGGAGCCTTTTCGGCATTGATGATGCACTATTCCGATCAAGACGACGTCGTGGTCGGAGGGCCGATCAGCGGCCGGGAACGCCCTGAGCTCGAGGGCCTGATCGGCTATTTCTCGAATTCGTTGGCGCTGCGGACTCGGCTCGATGGCGACCCAAACTTTTTGGAAGTGATTCGTCGCATTCGCACCACGGTACTGGAAGCCCATGCACATCGGGAGCTGCCGTTTGCAAGCGTTGTGGCGGCGGTTGGTGATACCCGAGTGATGAATCGGAATCCGTTGTTCCAACCCAATTTTCGATTGCGCAACATTCCTGCGTCGGATCCTGCCATGGTGGGCCTCGACGTTGCCGAGATCGACATGCACAACGGCTTCGCGAAGTTTGAGCTTGCATTCGAACTCTGGGAATCGACGCAGGGCTTGACCGGGTTCACAGAGTTCAGCACCGAACTGTTTGAAGCGCCGACGATTGCCGCGATGGTCGGCAAGTTTGAAGCGTTGCTCAGCGTCGTAGCTGATGCGCCGGAGTTGGCGCTGAGCGAGGTATTTCGACAACTAGTACAAGCGGCGTGAACCGTGGAAAGTGTGGCAAGCATGTCGGGAACTACTGACCCAACGCCGGTGGCATTTCGATTGCCCCGCACCTACGACGTCGCCCTACTGGTCCGCGACCTTGAAGCGCTGCGTAGGTTCGATCAAGCTCCGCAACCGGGGCCGTATCACGGTGGTGAGTGGACCGGGCTTGCACTGCGATCGATGGGCGGAAAGCAGTCTCCGGATCCGAGTGCTGCAGGGATGGACAACTACGAGTACACCGAAGCTTTGGAGCACGCGCCCTATCTCAAACAGATTCTGGATGAACTCGCATGTCCAATTGAGGTCGTTCGGATTCTCACGCTTCCTCCCGGTGGTCACATCAAAGAACACTTCGATTATCACACGAATTTCCAGTACGGCCTGCTGCGGCTCCACATCCCGATTGTCACGCACCCTGACGTTGAGTTCATCATTGGTGGTCAGCGCGTTGATTTCAAAGCTGGTGAGTTCTGGTTCGGTGACTTTTCCAAGGTGCATTCCGTCGAAAACAAAAGCGATATCACTCGCGTCCACATGGTGATCGACGTGCAAATCAACGATTTCATGCTCGATATGTTCCCAGCGGAATACGTCGCGCTACGTCGCGCGGAGGGCGGAATCGCCATTACTCGCGAGCCGCTGAGCGCGTCGGAAGCTGAGCTACGCAAGCTGACGTGCGACTTTCGAATTCCCGGTGAGTTCATGCCGTTATTTGTGCTCGGCAAACCTATGCAGACACTGATCAAGGGGGCGCGTGCGAGCGCTCGCCTCATCGACTCGAAATTTACGGTGTTGTTGGATAACGAACCGACGTTTGTATTACATCCAGTCGCAGAAAACACGTTCGGCGTCGCGGGGTTGCCGCCTGGTATCACGTTTCGTTTCAACGAGGTCGATGGGGTGGTGCGGTCGGTCGATTTGGACCTGAAGGGCCTGCCGAAAGATTTGTACTTTGCGCGGCTTGGCTTCTCGAAAGGCGAGGCCGTGACTGATCGTTCGGTTTCGCTTCCCGTTCTGGATGACGTGAACTGAGCGCAAATGCGACGTACGACAGCGCCGATGCGCATTGTTCATCTGATCCCGCATCTCAATTTTGGTGGCACCCAAGAGGTGGTGCGCAGCCTTGCCATCGAACAAAAGGCACGCGGACACGACGTTTCGGTACTGAGTTGGGAGTACCCAGGCATGCATCCCGACACCGAACGGTTGCTGACTGAGGTCGGGATCAGCGTGCAAGCTGCTCGCGAACACAGCGACCATCGCCTGGCGTCGATGCGCACATTGCGCAGCCGACTGGGTGGCGAAAAGATCGACGTCGTGCACATTCATAATCCGTTTGAATACTGCTTCTACGGAGCACTTGTTGCAAGGCTGCGGCGGGGTACCAAAGTGGTCCTCACCGTGCATGCAACGACGATGTTTGATCGCTTTGGCTGGAAGCACCGAGCGTTTTTTGTTTTGGGATCGATGTTGACCCATCGCATCACGTCGGTGTGCGACGAGACGCGCCAAATTGTCAGGGAACGGTTTCGGATTTCGAAGCGCAAGCTTGTAGTCGTGGAAAACGGTATCGACGTTTCAAAGTTCCTTGCTGTGCCGCCACGTCAGCGCTCAGATCACGTTGTGTTCGGCGCAGTCGGACGAATTACGAAAGGGAAAAATCAACGATTGGCGGTTGAGGCATTCGCGTTGGCGCACGCAGTACACCCTGGCATCAGCCTGCGGTTGTTAGGCGGCGGCGCTGAAGAAATTCCTGCACTCCAGAGCTTTGCGGATGAGTGCGGAGTTGCTGATGGTGTCGAGTTCCTTGAGTTCAGTACGGATGTCGCTGGATTCCTCGGAGCAATCGATGTTTTCGTGATGCCTTCGAGAAGTGAAGGGCTCCCGCTCAGCGTGCTTGAGGCCATTGCTTCGGGGCTGCCGGTGATTGCAACCGATGTCGGCGGGGTTCGCAAGGTTGTCGAAACGACGAACAGCGGTTGGATGTGTGCGTCCGACGACGCCGAGGCGATGAAGATCGCGATGATCGCAAGTATCGAAGACCCGGGCGCGACGGATCAGACCGAGGCGGCACGGCACATTGTGGTCGAACGCTACGGAGTGCCGCGTATGGCCAATGATTACCAAGCTGTGTACGCGGAGTTGTGACCGGTCGAGGTTGAGAACGCGAAAGGTCTCAGGTGGTTGACAACGGGTCGATCAATTGATGTCAAGGCCGTGCATGGTGTGAAAGGTCGTGGCGCCAGCGTCGCGCAGCACCGTTTCGGGCGTGAGGCCTCCGGCGTAGCCAAGGGCGAGCATCCCGGCTGCGACCGCACCCCGCACGCCGTAGACGCTGTCTTCGATGACAGCACAGTTCTGCGGTGCGACGTTCATCTGCATCGCAGCATGAAGAAACAGATCGGGTTCCGGCTTGCCATGCTGTACTTCGCTGGCGGAAAAGATCCGGCCCTCGAATCGTTCCCAAAGACCAGTTTTTCCAAGTGTAAATCGCATCTTTTTGTGGCTCCCGCTTGAAGCGACACAGGTTGCGATTTCTCGGTGATGCAGGCGATCGACGAGCTCCGCGACGCCGTCGACCGCTTGGAGACGGTCTTGGAACGCTGCCATGATCTCGTTGCTGGCAACGCGATCGAATTCGATTGCGGCATCTGACCCGATCAGCGCGGTGAGTTCGGCTTGCATTTTCTCGTCGGATTTGCCCATGAATTGGCGCACTACATCGGCTGGAGTCATCGGGAGCCCCATTTCGGTGAGGACTCGAGCCTCAATTTCGATGGTCAGTACTTCGCTATCGACGAGCACTCCATCGCAGTCAAAGATCACTAGTTCGATCGACATGTGACAATTCCTCGGTGGTTGCTGGTCAGGTTGAAGTTCTGCCGCCGTTGCTGTAGAGCAATTGACCGTTGACCCAACCACCATCATGTGAGCAGAGAAACGCCACCAGGTTTGCAACGTCGGTCGGTACACCGACACGGGCACCGAATGTGGACGCGGCGACGTCGATGAGCTGTTGATCAGTCATCCAACCCGTGTCAGTCGCGCCGGGGTTGACAACATTCGCAGTGATGCCTTGTGATGCGAGCTCAGCTGCTGCCGCAATCACGATGCGATCGAGTGCACCTTTGCTTGCGCCGTACGGAAGGTTGAATGCGCAGTGATCACTGGTGAGCGCGACGATTCGACCGCTGCCTTGTGGCTCGGCGAATTGTTCGGCGAACGCTTTGATGAGTAGCCACGATGCCCGCGCGTTCACCGCGAAGTGCCGATCGAAACTTTCGACGGTTGTGTCGTGAATTGCCGAATCCACGGATTCGCAGTGGCTGAGAATCAACGCCCGGACCGGGCCGAGCTGCTCGACGGTCTCGGAGATTACCTGTGCCGCAGCCTCGGGATTTTCCAAATCGGCTTCTATCGCAGCTACCGACGCCCCCAAAGATTGCAGCTCGCTGACCAATTCGTCGATCTCTGCGGGTGTGCTGCCCCACGGCATACGTGTGTCGTAAGGGCGCCAATACGTCAGTGCGACATCCCAGCCAGTAACCGCAAACTTGCGGGCAACCGCGCTACCAATGTTGACCCGCCGGCTTGCACCGGTGATGCAGGCCACCGGTCGCTCGCGAGCGGCGTGGTCAGTGTCGTGCGAGGTGGCAGGCGTCATGCACCGAAGTTAGGTCGGTCCTATTGCCTTGTTGGCGGTCTACACTGCACAATTCGCCCATTTTGGAGGTAGTTGTGCGTCGCTCGATGCTCTTGGCCGTTGCTGCACTTGGTCTGACGACCACGGGGTGTATTCACCTAGTGACACCTCCTGGCGATGCTCCGCTTCGATACCGCGACGCGGTGTTCAGCGATGTCACAGTGACTCCAAATGTCGACTACGGCAGCGCGGTCGATCAATTAGGCAACACCACGACGCTGAAACTCGACATGTACGAACCGACCGGCGATACCGCAACGGCACGCCCCGCAATCGTTTGGGTGCACGGCGGTGGTTTCAGCTTTGGCGCTCGCACGTCGCCGGAACTGGTCGACCAAAGCAACGTGTTTGCGAAAATGGGTTACGTCAACGTTTCGATCGCGTACCGCTTGGCTCCCCAAGGCTGCGTGGGCACGGTCACCGCGAGTTGCATCATTGGGATCCAACACGCGCAGTACGACGCTCAAGCCGCAGTTCGGTGGTTGCGTGCGAATGCGGCGCAGTACCGCATCGACGTGAATCGGATCGCGATGGGTGGAACGTCTGCGGGCGCAATCACTGCACTCAATGTGGGCTTCAGCCCTGACGATGTCGGGACGAGTGGAAATCCGGGTGAGGCATCGGATATTCGCGCCGTCTTGTCGTTGTCGGGTGCACGACTCCGCGGCACAGTTGACCCTGGCGAAGCTGCGAGTCTGTTGTTTCATGGCACCGCCGACCCGTTGGTGCCGTATGCATGGGGGCTCGACACACAGCAGGTTGCTTCTGCCGCGAATGTGGTTTCGATTATCACCACATGGGAGGGTGACGGTCATGTGCCGTACCTTCAGCATCGTCAGGAAATTCTCGATCAATCCACCAACTTCTTGTACTGGACGATGGATCTCGAACGCGCTGCGCAGGCGTAACGCGTCGCTGACTCAAGAAAGGGTCTAGGTAATCGGTACATTCTCTGTCGATGATCCAACCGGTCCCTGATCCGTTACTGACACAGCAGCTCCTGGCCGCAACCGAACTCCTTGAGACGATTGCCGCCGAACCGGAGCTCATGCGTGGGCTCGACGACGCGCAACGCAAGCGTTTCGTGAACGCGGCGGGCGACGTATTTTGTCCAGATCCCACTGAACGACGGCTCCGCACGCGTGCCAAAGTCCGCAAAGCGCGCGCGGCCAAGTTGGCGCACGACGAAACGAAACTCAATGAAACCGGAATTCGCACGTTGCGTGCGAAGCCAGTGTTCACGACTCCAAATGTGTCGTTATCGGCAGGTGCGCGCGAGATCGAGGAAGCGCAACGGTTTACCGCCGGCCCGACGGCTGATGATGTCGGTGCCGACATAGGTGATCGCGAACACGACGGAACTTATTCGTCTTTGCAAACCCAGCATTGCTACGTGTGCAAACGGAAATACACCGCAATCCATCACTTCTATGACCAGATGTGCCCTGAATGCGCAGACTTCAACTACTCCAAACGTTCCGAGACCGCCAATCTTGGTGGTCGGGTTGCGTTGTTGACCGGCGGCCGAGTCAAGATCGGATACCAAGCTGGCATCAAGTTGCTGCGTGCGGGCGCGCAGTTGATTGTCACCACCCGTTTTCCCCGCGACTCTGCGCTGCGCTACTCCCAAGAAGCTGATTTCGCTGAGTGGGCGGATCGTTTGGAGATCTACGGGCTTGATCTGCGCCATACGCCGAGCGTTGAGGCGTTTTGTTCACACATTCTCGCGACCCGCAGTCGACTCGATTTCATCGTGAGTAACGCGTGCCAGACAGTGCGACGACCTCCAGAGTTTTACCGTCACATGATGGAACAAGAAACGGCTTCGTTGCGGACCTTGCCGCGCGAGTTGCAGCCGGTTCTCGGTGACTATGAAGGCCTGCGGGGTTACAACCTCGTGAGTGACGGCGATCGATACAGCTCGCGGATGCCCGCGTTCGGAACGATCGTCGATTCGGTGGCCGGATTGACGCGAGCTGCCGAGCTGTCGCAGATGCCGCTCCTACCCGACGACCACGATGCGCAACATCATTTATTTCCTGAAGGGCACCTTGATCAAGACTTGCAACAAGTGGACATGCGCGATCGCAATTCGTGGCGTTTGACCTTGGCTGAAGTGTCGTCGGTCGAGCTGCTTGAAACGCAACTGGTCAACGCGGTGGCGCCGTTCGTGCTCAATGCGCGTTTGAAGGCGTTGATGGTCGCGACGCCCGAGCGTGACAAGCACATTGTCAATGTGTCTGCAGTCGAGGGACAGTTCTATCGCCGCTTCAAAACCACTCGCCACCCGCACACGAATATGGCGAAGGCGGCGCTCAACATGATGACCCGCACGTCGGCCGCCGACTACCAAGCCGATGGTATTCACATGAATAGCGTCGATACTGGTTGGGTGAGCGATGAAGATCCGATCGAAATCGCTGTTCGAAAACGCGATGAACAGCGATTTCATCCGCCGCTCGACATTGTCGACGGTGCGGCGCGCATCGTGGATCCAATTATTGCGGGCTTCAATACTGGCGAACACGTGTGGGGCAGGTTTTTGAAGGATTACCGACCGACTGACTGGTGAGGCTCGTTGAGATTGGCATGGGCTTGTTCGCGCTGCGCGGCGATTGCAGCGAACACGAGGGCTTTTGCCTCGCCGAGGTCGACAACTTCGTGTTCGATCGCTCCAGTTGGGGTCGCGAAAATGAATGTTGCATTGTGGACGGGTTGATTGAGGGCGCGTTCCACGGCGATGGCGTACGTTGCGGCCTGTGGTGCGTACCGCTGCGCCGCGCGTCCGACATCGGCGGGGGAGCCGACTGAATCGGTCTTGTAATCGACGACCGTGAGCTCGCCGTCGTGTTCGAACAACAGGTCGATGTAGCCCTCAATTATGTATCCATCTATGCGTGTGGCGACAGGAACTTCTCGCCAATACCGGTTTCGGACCGCTCGGCGCACCGTGTCGCTGCTGCGAATATGTTGGACCCGTTCGACGATCTCGTCGCGCCGATGGGGGATGTGCTCCGCAATGGCTTGTTCATCGGCCAACAACGAAACGTCGGTGCCATGCTCAAGATCGCAATACTGCAGGACTGCATGAACGGCCCGCCCGAGTGCACTTGCAGACCGACCCCGTTGCCACGGCGGACGTTGTTGTTCTTCGGGTTGTGATGCGGACGTGGTGGTTCGGGGACCTGTCGTTTCGCCCTCGTTGCCCACGTTGGCATTGCCTCGGTCGATAGTGGTCTCGTCGTTCGCTACGGCGCCAATGTGCTGCGCGATTCTGGTGGCGCTCATAGCGGACGGCTCCGCGGCAATCACGAGCGAGCGCGTATAAGCCGCGAACCTCGCGTCGAGTAATTCGCCGGTCAATGGTAAGAGCGTTGAGGCTGGCGGAACAGTGGGCGTTTGGGTGGTGAGCAAGGGTTGGGGTGTTGTCGGCGTGAGTCGCAGCGCAAGCCCGCGGTCGATATGGGGCTCCATCACCGCCGCGGGTGAACGAGTGGAACGAGTTGCGTTGTGATGGCGTGAAATAATCAGGTGGTCTCGCGCTCGGGTTGCGGCGACGTACAACAACCGGGCGCGTTCGGCTTCTTCGTGGGCAGTCTCGTTGCCGCGCGCCTCGACGTATCCGAGCGTTTCGACTCGGTGGGTGCTAGCCCCGGCAGTGAACTCCGCACCGGAGGGGGTGAATATCACTGGCGGTACTCGAACCGCAGGTGATGCCCCAACTCCGGCAAGAATAACGATCGGAAATTCAAGGCCTTTTGAACCGTGAATGGTCATGACCCGTACTGCATCGTCGTCGGGTTCTGGTACCGGAACCTCGACCGCGCTCGCTTGGTCTTCGGCTTGCTGGCGTGCCCACTGCACGAACCCTCCGAGATCGGCACCCGGGATGACATCGTCCCAGGTACGAGCGTGATGCAAGAGAAATTGCACGCGCCGCCAACGATCGCGAGGACGCCGATGATACGTCGATAACGCAAACAACTGCAGGGTTTCAATGACATCCGTAACGGTGTCGCTGACGGACCTCCACCAGTGCTGGCTGTGAAATTGACCCAAGAGATGCATGCCGAGTGCCACGGGGTGATGAGAATCGATGATCTCGGGAACCGGCTCGCGGTAGTCCCACGAACCGCCTGCCAGTGACCATTCGGCCAGCGCTCGATCACTGCAACCAAAACCTGGTGTGCGCAACGATGCAACCACTGCAATCGCCTCGCCAGGATCGTGAATCGCTTCGAGCATGGCGAGTAGCTCGTGCACTTCGGTGGTGGCAAACACAAGTGATCGTGACTCAATGCGGGCAGTGATGTCTGCCGCGTCGAACGCTCGATCGAGCGCATCAAGCGCGGCACGGGTGGGCAGTAACAAGGCAATGTCTCGGAGCTGTGCTGGCCGTTCACAACCCAACCGAGGGTCGTACACCGACCAATTGCCGACCGCGTCGAGGACGATCGCGGCCACGTCGCCGGCTTCGGCGTCGCGTAGATCAGCGGCTCGTTCTTTGCTGGCCTCGCCGAAGGTCGCCACCCCAGGGCCAGCGCCGTGCAGCGGCGAGCGGTGAGCAACGAGTGCGAGCGGCGATGCTTGGATGCCTGCGTCGCCAGTAGAAGTCAGTACGCCCTCGAAGGTCGCGTTGACCCATTCGATGATGGCAGGCACGCTGCGAAAGTTTTGTGTCAACGCGACAGTGCCCTCAGGGAAGAGGTGTTCGACACGGTGGTAGAGGTCGAGATCCGCGCGTCGGAATCGGTAGATCGACTGCTTCGGATCGCCAACAAAAAACAGACGGCCAGGAGCAACGTCGAGGGTATGCCACGGCTCGCGAGCGACAGGTCGTTCACCTAGCTCGTCGCTGAATCGTTGCGCGAGCAACATTGCCAGTTCAATTTGCAGTGGGTCTGTGTCTTGGAACTCGTCGATGAGTAGGTATTCGTATCTTGCAGCGATCGACGTGCGTGTTGCCGGGACGGTGAGGAGATCACGGGCTAATACGAGCAGATCATGAAATTCGAGACGCCCTTCACTGCAACGCTGTTTGGCTCCTTCGATGCACCAGTCGGCAATTTGCGGGGTGACGATGCTGAAAATGGAACGCGCAAGTTTGGCACGAAACGTTGTGCGAGCGCTGTGAGCCGATTGAACTGCCGCAACGACTTGGGATTTGGGGATGTCCCAGGAAGGTTGGCGCCCGTGGTTGGCGGTTGGGAAGTTCGCAGAGAGCAATTCGATGAGATCATAGACGTCGGCGTTCGCTATTTGTTCGCGCAATGGCGCAAACGGTTGGAGACGTTCGAGCAGCTTGTCTTCGGGGTCGTTGCAATGCGCGCGTAGCGCCAATACCACATCGATCGCTGCAAGTATTGGCGTCGGATCGATGTCGGCGAGTGTTGGCGCGGCGCAGTCATCGTGGCCGGTGCGAGCCAACGCTGAGTCTTCGGCAATGCGATCCCACTGCCCGTGGAGCGAGCTGGCGATCGCCCGCCAATCGGAGATACGCACGCCAAGCATGAGACCGAAGGTGACTGCTTCGGCAATTTGTGGGTCGTCGAGGAGTTGGTCGAGCAGCCGACTCCAGCGAATGTGGAACTGCCGCGCCGATTCGATTTCGTCGACCACCTCGAAGCGAGGCGGGACGCCGACTTGTAGTGGCGCGGTAGCGATGATCCGTTGAGCGAAAGCGTGCAGCGTGCACAAGGCGGCTTCGTCGATGTTGCGGCGAGCATCGGCGCAGCGATGTTGCCCGGCCTCGGTTGCGACCTCGCTATCGTCGCCGCGAGCGGCACGGTCGAGCGCAGTTCTCACACGATCGCGTAATTCGCCGGCCGCGGCTTCTGTGAATGTGATGGCTGCAAGGTTGAGCAAGTCGCTGTGTCCCGACGCGACGAGCTGCACAATGCGGCTCACCAATGCGGTGGTCTTGCCGGTGCCCGCACCGGCGACGACGAAGAGCGTGTGCTCGTGATCTGCGCTGATGCGCCGACGGGCATCACTGTCGTTGAGAGCGCCGTGATTGATGGCGCGGTTGGACGATTGTGATTCGTTCACGATGCGGGGTCCTGGCCGTCGAATGATTCGGGATCGTGCTCGCCCAACATCAGATCTCGATAGTTGGCGAGCGCTTCGTCGCTGCCTTTGCGCTCAAAATCGCGGTGGCGGTCGAGGGGACAAATCCGATCGAACTGGCAATGTTCACAGTGTTCCCAGCTGTCGGCGCCCGAATAGAAGAGCCACTTTGGTTTGCCGGGCACGGCCGGAAAGTTGCCCCCGGCTATGCCATGCAACATGAGTGACGCAACTTCGTGCAGTCGCTGATGCACCGCCGGCATCTCGACGCTGCTGTGGCCTACTGGCTGCGCCGCCTCGGCGAGGTACCAGTAAAACGCTGCAACTTCGGCGTTGGGTGCAAGCGGAGCGGCCGCCAGCGCGTACACGGCCAGCTGTAGCTGGCGCCCCGCGGCAACTGGATCGTTCGGGTCGGCGTCGCGACTGGGGTGGCCGGTCTTGTAGTCCGTGATGACAAGCTGGCCACCGTCGACGGCGCGGTCGATGCGGTCGATTCGGCCACGGAACTGAACGGTGCGTTCCGGGCCGAGGTTGAGGGTGACCGGCGGCGCATGCACCGTGTTGGGTTGGGCGGGATCGGGGGCGATTCCGAACGCCAGCTCGCTGTGAAATGGCACAACTCCTCGCTGCTCTCTGTGGATTTCGTCGTAGCGCAAGAAGTCGCGGAGCATTTGCAAGATGCGTCGTTGCGCGATTGCCCACAGCAGCGGGCGGCCCGTCACGCCTCGCGATTGCGCGTCGGCGAATCGTTCTTGGGCAATGGTCAACAGCTTTGCTCTTGCTTCGTCGGACCAGTGATCCGTTGGCGACGCTGGTTGGGGTGCGGTGCGCAAGAAATTGTCGAGTATGTCGTGCACCAAATTGCCGAGTTCCTTCGCGGAAATGCCATCAAGAGTTTCCGGGCGTTCAACCTCGCGCAGCTGCAGCACTTGCAAGAGGAAATACTTAAACGGGCAGCGAGCCCACTCCTCGAGTGCCGTGGGCGCCAGTGGCCGGTCAGGGAGCAACCCTGCAATCTCACCGATGCTGCCGTCGTAGACGCCAAATGATTCGGCGTCGCGCGACGAGAGCGCTTCGAACCCTGCAGTGAGCCGTGAGTCGCGTGCAACAAGGGGATGACTGGCGGCACTGGCGACCCCGTCGTTCACGAGCGCCGCAGTGATTGCTTCAGTATTGGTGAGCGCTGAACCTTGTGACAGTGCGGATGTAAATGACTCGACACGGACAAACCACGGTGTATTGAGTTGTGACATCGAGTCGCTGTCGAGGGGGGCGCCGATCCGCCGAGCCGCGGCCTCGATGACGTATTGCGAAGGGAGAAACGAACGCTGTTCGCGTACATCACCACGAGGATAGGTATAGATGAGATGCTGCGCGGTCGCTGCTGCGTGGTGATGGATTTCGCGTTCGCGACTTGCTCGGGTGCGTTGCACGGGCGAATCGGGGAGAAACTCCTCGCGCAATCGGTCTCCCAACAGTGGGTTTTCGCTGCCGCGGGGTGGATACATGCCTTCGCTCATGCCAACGATGTACACAACGTCGAAGGTGCAGCCTCGAAGCTCTGGTGTAGTCGCAATGAAAACTCCGTGGCCAAACGATCCAAGTCGTTCGGCTGTTGCACCGAGGAGGTCGGTCATTGTCGCAGTCACTTCATCCAGATTCGCTGATGGCTGGGCGGCGCTGAGTGCTGCAAGGCTTTCGATCGCCGACAACACCCGCTCGTACGCCGTCACGTCGGCCTCGGGCCATTCGTTGAGTTGTTGAATGTTGCCGAGGTACGTCGTGCAGAGTCTGGTGAGCCACTGACTCCAGGCCGACCATGATTGCGATGTTGGTGCCGCAATATCGGCCGCTAGTTGTTCGACAAAGCCGCTCAATGACCTCGCGGTCGCTCGGTATTGACCGTGGGCATTTTCCCATTGGGCCAGCCGTTCGACCCACTGCTCGTAGCCGGAGATCACACCGGCGCGGCGGCTCATCGCGTCCCATTGGGTAACCGGAGTGCGGGAGCGAGTTGCCGGGTTAACGATGGGCGCTGATTGCAGCCACGCGATCAGTGAGTCTCGATGCCACTCGCCGCGTGCGAGGTCGAGGAGCGTTAGGCACGCGCGGCCACCGACCGTCGCGGCCAGGTTTCGAGGACTTTCACCTGTGCATTGGATGCCCGCCGCGGTGAGCGTTTGGATAGCGATCCGACGGTATGGAGCCTCGACGCGCATCGCAACGGCGACTTGGCTGAGTGCGAGGCCCGACGCGCAACGTTGGCGGATGTCATGAGCGATCCATCGCAATTCATCGTGTGGCTCTGGAGCTTCAACGATGGTTTCAATGATTCCGAATTCTGGCGGGTGACCTTTGGCTGGGCTCGGTGGTTGGGCCGCGAACCAAGCTTCGAAAGCAATGTGCATGTTTGTAATCGGATTGTCGTCGCGGGCGTTGGCGCTGTCGTGTAGTTCTTGATGTACGACAACATTCAGATTGCCAGTTTCCGCGAGCGCCGCACACATGCCGAGCTGCAGCGAGCTCAACGCGGTGGGTTGGTAGAGAATCACTTGGCCGACGCGTGCGATCCGTGCAGTTTGCTCGCGGATTGCGCGAGCGGCGGCGCGGTACACCTGGGTGTGGTCATAGAACCCGCTGGCCCTTGCTCGACGAGCTCGTTCGATCGTGACAAGATCGCGGGCGAGGCGACCTCGCGCTGCGAGCCCGTCGAGCTGCGGCCCTGCGACGCCCGCGAGCTCTGTCAGGGTTTCGGCAACGGCAAGTGCCGTCGCGGGATGGTGCCCGAGTCCGTAGAGCGTCTTGGGGTTCTCGGCGAGTGCTGCGCGAACGAACGCGAGGTGCAGCGCCGGGGTGAGGGGTGCTGCACCGTCGGCCGCAACTGTGTCTGCGCCGAGTGCCTGAGCGAGCGCGGATATCGGGGCGGTGCGCACGTTGATCATGGCGCTGGTGGAATCGTCGGTGAACGCTCGCCGAAGTTGGAGCCCACACGCCGCATTGGGCACGACCACCGTGACGAGCGCGAGCGGATCGGTCGCCTGTAATTCACGAATCAATGCCCAACATGCTCGTTGCGCGGGTTCGCCTGCCGTGGTGTACACCAATTTTCCCATCGTCCCGCACCATAACTGCGACCTGGGACACTGGGGTTGGAGTGCCACGGAATTCCCGTATATCGACCGTAGGCTGTGGCAGCGTGCGAGCTGTCGGCAAGTTCCTCATCAAATTCATGCTGTGGACGCTGGTTGGAGCGCTCAGCGTGGCTGGGCTTGTGGCCGCAGTGGGCCCCGCGGTCAGCTCGTTGGGCACTGCAGTCGATTCGAGCCCGGTCGCGTTGCCGTCGCTGCAGCCCTTGTCTCAGCGCAGCTTTATCTACGACTCCAAGGGCAACCTGATCGCTCAGATCTACTCAGAAGAAGATCGTTTGCTCGTGGATTTGAAAGACATTCCCGAGAAACTGATTGCGGTGATTTTGGCGACTGAGGATCGCGACTTTTTTGATCACAAAGGCGTGGATTACCGAGGCATCGTGCGCGCGTTTGTGAACGACGTGAAAGGCGGCAAACGTCAAGGCGGGTCGACCATCACGCAACAGCTCGTCAAAAACACGTTCTTTGAAAATGGCCGCAAAGACAACGTGATGGACAAGGCCAAAGAAGCTGCCCGCGCCTTGAAACTTGAAGGGCAGATGTCGAAGCAAGACATCTTGAGCCGCTATCTCAACACCATTTATTTCGGCAACGGGGCGTATGGGGTTCGCACTGCCGCCGAGCGCTATTTCGACAAGTCATTGAAACAGTTGAATCTCGCGGAGATGGCACTCATTGCTGGTCTCATTGCGAGCCCAGAGAACTTCGACCCAATCGATCATCCGGTTGCGGCCAAACAACGGCGTAGCGAAGTGTTGCGGGCGCTCGTCGACGTTGGCATGATTACAACCTTCGACGCAGATCGATATCACAACGAGCCGCTACCGACTGAAGTGAAAAAAGATGCGAAGTATGCGCCGAATTCGTATTTTGTCAAAGCATTGCAAGCCTGGTTGACCGACGATAAAAACCCATCAGCAGCTGCGAAGGCACTGGGCGCCGACAAGAAGCAACGACTGTTTCGTCTATACCACGGTGGTTTGAAGATCACCACAACCCTCGATCAGTCGCTTGAGGCCACGCTGAAGGCGTCTGTGGTGGCACAAGGTCTCGAGGATCCCGTAAAACTCGACACGGAGTTTCCCATAGAGGCCAGCGCAACAGTCGTCGATAACGCAACTGGTGCAGTGCTCGCGATGTATTCCGGCGGTAAACCGTTTGAGCAACGTCGTGGATTCGATCTCGCAACTGATGGGTTTCGCCAGCCAGGATCGCAATACAAGACGTTTACCTTGGCCGCGGCGCTTGAAAACGGATATTCCATTACGGATTCGATCCAAGGTGGCAGGTGTTCGTTTGATCCTCCAGTATCACCAATTCATTGGGCGCCTTCGACCCACGGTGGCGGCGTCATGAGTCTTAAGCACGCCTTCACGCAATCAGTGAACTGTGCGTTTGCTCGATTGCAGTTCTCGTTGGGCCACGGCACTGCTGGTATCGAACGAGTCATAGAAATGGCGCAACGGCTGGGCCTCAGTAGCAAAAGCGAACCCGTCGCATCGACCACCCTCGGCGTCGGAGGCGCGACGACCCGAGAAATGGCCACAGCTTTTTCAGCGTTTCCGGCTGATGGTGTGCTGCACCCTGCAATATTCGCGACCAAGATTCTCGACTCTGACGGCTCTACCTTGTACGACTCGAACTCGCATCGGGGTATTCGGGTGTTGCAACCGGAGATTGCGCGGTCGATGGTAGAGGCGATGCAGGGACCCATCGAGTCGGGGACTGCAACGCGGGCGAGGCTAAACGATCGTCGGCCGGCGGCGGGCAAGACCGGCACGACGAATGAAAGCGTGGATGCTTGGTTCACCGGGTACACGCCACAGCTCACGGCATCGGTATGGGTTGGGCGGGTGAAGTGCGCGAATCCATTAAATCCCGACTGTGGGATGAACGAAGAGGGCGGCCGCACTCCAGCGCGTATCTGGAAAGCCTTTATGGACGCTGCCCTAGCAGATCAACCGATTTTGGAATTTACGCCACCGGATGCATCGCTGTGGCCGCGCCAGCAATACATCACTGAAGATGGCCGTAAGATTCGAGCTCCGCAACGATGGATTCCACCTAACGTCACGAGCTCAACCACCGCTGCCGCGCCCACCGGCGGTACTGGTGGCGCGACGAAACCCAAGAAACCCAAGCCGGATACCAAGACACCAACCCCAACTACGAAGCAGCCGTGACCGAATGAATGATGCGTTCGCAGCGCTGTTGATTGTCCAAGATCACGACATCGCTATTGATCAGCTGCTGTATCGCCGGGAGCACTTGGCGTGCCGGGGCGAACTCGATGCTGCGCTGAATGAAGCGCGCCAGATCATGCCGCAGTTTCAAGCCTTGACATCTCAGCAGGCCGCGGTAAACCAGGAAGAACAACGCATCGATGACGAGGTGCAGCGACTTCGCGTGAAGGCTGAAGGCGTCAACGACAAGCTCTATTCGGGCACCGTCACGGCGTCAAAAGAGTTGCAAGCACTGCAAGCTGATTTCGATTCCATTCGCGCGCACATTGCCACCCTCGAGGAAGCCGAGCTTGAACAAATGCAACGCAGCGAGATGGCGAATGCGGCGCTGGAGCCGGTGCAGGCTCGCCTCAACGCATTGCAGGCCGAGGTGCAGCGATGCCAAGCCGCGATCGTGGATGGCGAACGGGAGGTTGACGGCCTGCTTGAGGCCGAGCGTGCGAATCGGGTGGCGGCCGCGGCGATCGTCGGCACCGAACTCCTCCAGGACTACGAGTCGCGGCGAACCCAGAATCGTGGCCAGGGCGCCGCACGACTCATTCATGGCACGTGCCAGGCATGCCGTTTGACGATTCCGGCCACGGAAGTGGATGCCATCCGGCACGACGACAGCGGGCGTGCATGGTATTGCGACAACTGCAGCGCAATTCTCGTGGTCGAGTAGCTGTGGCAGCCAAAACGAAACTCTCCGCAGATCAAACTTCGTTATTCGGATCCTCAACTCAAGGGTCTGATTCCGAATTCGTCCGGATCCCGGTGGCGGTGTTGATGTACTGCGACGGCGGGTCGCGCGGTAACCCCGGTCCATCTGCGATCGGGGCCGTGGTGTATAGCGCCTCTGGCGACGATGATGTGGTGCTCGCCGAGGTCAGTGAATTCATAGGTATCGCGACGAACAACGTTGCTGAATACAAAGCGATGCTCGCCGGGCTCGATGCCGCAATCGTATTGGGCGCCACATCCATCACTGTCCGCGCCGATTCGAAATTGCTGATAGAACAACTGAAAGGGAACTACAAAGTGAAGCACCCGAATCTTCAACCACTGCATGCTGATGCCATGGTGAAGCTTCGATGTTTCGACCGAGTTGCTCTCGAACACGTGCGGCGCGAATTCAATACGGTCGCGGACGCGCTTGCGAATCGAGCCCTCGACGCTGAAGCAGGGCGACGCTGAGTTGTTATTTTGGTACGCGGCGGGCACAGTGTTTGCTATCTGGAATGTGTTTCAAAGTAACGGACTTGATGTGCGGCTACTCGCGCTGGGTGGTCTGCTTCCGTTGTTGATCGACGTGGCTTTTTGGCAGCAACGGTTCGGGCACACGTTGCTTGGGCCCGTTGGTTTGCTAGCAATCGTGATGTTGTCAACGCCAGGCCGCGGGCGTCGACTCCTTCGCCGCCGTGTAATCGCCCTACCGATTGGCTGGCTGTGTGGCACGGCGTTGTCGGGCGCTTTCGCGAATCAAAAGGTGTTTTGGTGGCCAGCGTTCGGCACTGATTTCGGGGATGCGAAATTGTTTCCTTCGTTCGGCGTGGTACTGGCATTGGAGGCGATGGGCGTGATTGCAGCCGTGTGGTGTTGGCGGCGCTTTGCCATGGGGGACGCGCGGCGGCGGGCGTTGTTATTGCGTACTGGTCGTGTATACGTGGGAGACGCGCAGTGACCTTGTATCTCCTGCGCCACGGTCAGACTTCGGCGAACCGAGGCGGGTTGTTGCAAGGGCATGTCGATCTTGACTTGACCGAACTCGGACGAACACAGGCCGCCGCTGCCGCACAGGCGTTTCGCCAACGAGACGTCTCGCGTATCGTGTCGAGTCCGCTGCGGCGAGCGGTGCAAACCGCCGAGATCGTCGCGCGAAACCTCGGACTCGATTTCACGGTGGATGCGCGGCTGGTCGAAATTGACTATGGCCTGTGGGACGAGCGCGCACTGGCTGAAATCTCCGACTCGGATTGGGCACAATGGCGATCCGACGCCGATTTCGCGCCGCCCAACGGTGAGTCGTTGCGATCGGTTTCGGAACGCGCGGCGGCGTTCGCTGAAGCAACCTTGGCGACCGACGGGAACTCGATTGCTGTAAGTCACGTTTCGCCAATCAAGGCGGTTGTGGCGTGGTCGCTCGGCGGCGATGTCGCAACCACCTGGCGGATGCATCTTGACCTCGCCTCGATATCCGCCGTCGGTATACGAGCGTCCCGACCGTTTCTGGCTAGCTATAACGAGGTCGCGGGATTCGCCGACTCCGGCGCACAGTGAGTGCTACCGCTGGTGCTGCGGTGCCCGGTATCGTCTAGGTCATGCGCGAGGCGTGGGTACCCGACGAGTTACCGTGGTGGGCGGAGCCAGGGTGAAGGCGAAGCGCAGCACGAGAAACCTTGCCAAGACGCTGTTGGGTGTCGCGGTAATCCTGGCGATCGCGGTATTGGCCGGCACCGCGGCGTACTCGACCTTGAGTTCAATTCTCAACCCAAATCACCAAACTCGGCTCCAGCGTTACACCAGCCGCGGCAACGATGTGTTGGTCACCCTCGGTGTCACCGGAGTCCAGGTAGCGTTTCCGTCAGAGCCAACTATCTCCACCGAAGAAGTGCATCTGTTCTTTGCGACTGTGAAATCTCAACGTCGGATCAGCGTGATCGACGACGACGCAGTCGAGGCAGTGTGGTACAAGCTCCCGGACGTGTTGCGGGGCCAGGATGACCTGCTACGAACCTTGGGCACTGTGACTGCAAGTGATCTTCGTGGGGTGATGAAAGACGTCGACGTTCATGCCGAAAGCAGGCCGCCAGCATTGCAATTTTGGGTGCCCGCGCCTGCTGGTCAGAAAGGCGATTATCACGTTCGGATCATGATTCATGACAACTATGTATTTGTATTGAGAGTACGAGCATCGGTCGACGGTCCCAGAGCTCTCAACTATTTCGCGAATTCGTTTTGTACAGACAAAGCCACATGTTTGGCGCCAAAGGCGTAGCGGTGGTTCGTCGAAGATCTTGGATCGACGAATGGTACGTACATTTCGGTCGCGGGTGCCCCAATGCCCGATGTAGCAATCGACCCGAACGTGGCGCGCGAACTGGCTGCGAACGAACGGATCCAACTCGGAGCGTGGACGCGAATCGTGGTGCGCCGCGCTTTGCCGGGTGAATAGGACCGCAAGTGTCTCGAAACATTGTTACTGGTGAGCAACTCCCGCTTATTGGTGGGTAGATCCCTCGACACGGCGGACGGTCAACGGATCCACATCGCTGCGTACAGAGACAAACACGGGATGGCGCAAGGTTTCTGCGTCAGTCCACTCGGTGAACTTCACGTCGATTACCACGACTGGCTGCACGAATCGTGTATCTGTCGGTGCCGCATTTATAAACGGGGATGATTCAGTTGCGATGCGCGTGAGTGCGTGCAGTAGGTGGTCTAAGTCTGCGTCGCGCAGTCCGCTCCCTACGCTTCCACTGCACACCAACTTTCCTGCAGTGTCGTGCACGCCAATCGTGAGGGATCCAACAGTTGCGGCGCGTCGCCCGGTGCCCGGTTGCCAGCCGCCGATGACGAACGATTGCGACAGCGTGCGTTTGACTTTTACCCACTCCGGGCTGCGTCGACCGCTTTCGTAGCGGCTGTCAATACGTTTGGCGACGGCTCCTTCGAGCGCGAACTGCTCGACGATGTCCCAGGTTGATGCGCCGTCGCCGATCTGGTGGGGCGGGATTTGCCAACCCGGCGCGTCGCCGACGTCAAGTGCAAGAAGCTCGTCTCGACGTTGGAGATAGGTGAAATCGGTCAGATTCTCGTGATCGCGATGCAAAAGATCGAATGCGATGAACTGCACAGGGGCGGAGATACTGAGCTCACGGACTCGCTGAGGATCGCGCACGTGCATACGCGATTGCAGGAGTTGAAAACTCGGCCGACCAGTTGCTGTATCGATGGCGACGATTTCGCCGTCGATTAGGAGCGATTTCAACTGCAAGGCCGTGGGTGCGATCGTGAGCTCTGGATAGCCCGCGCTGATGTCGCCACCCGAGCGGTTGCTGAATCTCACGTGCCCGTTGTGGACATGGGCCATTGCCCGAACGCCATCCCATTTCAATTCCCACGCCCAGTTGTCGCCAGTCGGTCGCCGCGTACGCAACGTCGCGAGCATCGGAGCGACCCAGGGAGGCTGCATCAAAACTTTGCTATGACCTCGTCGGCGAACCGCGCCAGCGAATCGATTCGTACCGAGAGCGCGTCGGGGTCGCCACCATAGAAATACCATGGCACGGTTTGGAGTTCCGTCACGCCGGCGTCTTCGAGGCGTCGATATCCGTCGATGTCCCACACATCGATGCACAGGGTGTTGATTTCAAAATCACCTGTGCGACCGTATTCAGTGCGATAGTGGGCGAGGCGTTCGATTGCGTTGAGTATTTCGACTTTAGTGTTCTGCACCGATATCCAACCGTCGGCCAAGCGCGCCGCGCGTTTGAACGCTGGCTCACTGAGACCGCCAACATGGATCTTGATTGGGCGACTGCCGACTGGGCTCATCATCAACGGGCCGACGTCGTAGTAGTCACCGTGAAACTCAAACCACTCCGGACCATTGCCCGCGCATGCTCGTCGCAGAATTTCGATCATTTCATCGCAGCGCTTGCCGCGAGTCCGCATATTCGTATGGGTCCATTCGAATTCTTCGGGAATCCAGCTCAGACCAACGCCAAGGCTGACGCGATCGTTGGAGAGCGCCGCGAGTGAAGTGAGTTGCTTGGCCACCAATAATGGATCGCGAATCGGTAATTTCACAACGTTGGTCGTGAAATGGATGCGCTGGGTGACGCCAGCCATTGCGGCCATCGCGATGAACGGATCAACGAACTTCGTTTCGGGTGCCCAGAATCGACCGCCATCGGCTGAGTATGGATAGTTGGCGCTGACCTCTTTTGGATAAAAGACCGAGTCGGGAACGGCAATCGTGTCGAAGCCGTTTGCCTCGGCCGCCTGCGCCATCGGAACCAAGTGGTCGGCGGGAAACATAGGGAAGGGGACGGTCCAGCGCATGCCTACAGAATAGAACCTGTTCTAGTTTTGCGCTAGTATCTCCGACCATGGAATTTGGAATCTTCAACAGCGGATGTGTTCTGCCCGGCTACCGCCCTGGCGACCCGTTGCGCGAACACCACCGGATGATCGACGAAGTTGAGTGGACGGTCGCCGCCGACAAAGCTGGCTTCAAGTACACCTGGGCGACTGAGCACCATTTTCTGGAGGAGTATTCGCATCTGTCTGCCAATGAAGTATTCCTTGGGTATCTGGCTGCTGCGACCAAGAACATTCACCTCGGTTCTGGGATTTTTAACATCACGCCGCCGGTGAATGCCCCAGCGCGGATTGCGGAGCGGGTCGCGATGCTCGACCACCTTTCGTTGGGACGCGTTGAGTTCGGTATGGGGCGCGGTTCGTCGACCACAGAACAGGCGGGCTTCGGCATCACCGACCCAGAGCTCACACGCGAGATGTTTGATGAAGTCATCGAACAGTTCAAATTCATGTGGCGCGAAGGCATCTACCCAGGGCACGAAGGCAAGCATTTTTCGATGCCCGCGCGCAACGTGTTGCCGAAGCCGCTGACGAAACCGCACCCACCAATGTGGGTTGCCGCTGGGTCTCCCTCCACGTTTGAGAAGGCCGCGCAAATGGGCCTAGGCGTGCTGTGTTTCACGACGGCTTCATTGGAATCATTGAAACCGCTTATTGAAACGTACAAAAAGAACATCGAAAATGCTGAACCCGTTGGCGAATACATCAACAACAACATCATGGTGACGAGTCAGATGTTGTGCCTCGAGGACGGACAGCGTGTGCGCGATGTCGCAGCGACGCTTGAGGGCAGCTACCACACGAGCTTGCTCTTTAAATATCTCGATACCTTCCCGCGCCCGGCGGGCATCCCGGTGTGGCCGGATCTCATCCCAGAAGCATCGCCGAACCAAATCGATGCGATGATTAAGTCGCGCACGCAATGCGTGGGGACCCCTGAAGATGTCGAGGTTGCCACGCAGAAATACGTTGACGCGGGTGCCGACCAACTGGTGTTTGGGATGTTGAGCTCAACGATGTCGCGTGAAATCGCATGCGAAGCAATCGAAACCTACGGCAAGTACGTCATTCCGCAATTCGACAAGGATCCGATCCACTCCACGACTCGCCAACGCGAAGCCCAGGTTGGCAAGTAACTGGCTTGCGCCCCGACGTTGCACATCGCAGCGTCGGATGGAGTAGGCGCGATCAAGAACGTTTGTTGAACGTGATCGTCGCGTTGCGCAACCCGTAGACGAATGGGTTGGCCATTTCGTCGACCGAGCCCGGGACTACCCGAACATCGGTTACGCGGCGCAGGAACTCCTCGAAGAAGGTTTTGATTTCTAGGCGTGCGAGTGATGCACCGAGGCAGAAGTGGGTGCCAAAGCCGAAGGCGATGTGATTGTTCGGTGTCCGGCGAACGTCGAATGATTCAGGGCGTTCGAAGTGGGCCTCGTCGCGATTGGCCGACGAATACATCAGCAGCACTTGCTCTCCGGCCTTGATCGACTCGCCACCGATTTGGTAGTCGATGGTGGCGGCCCGACACATGTTGTGAATCGGCGTGACGTACCGGATGAACTCTTCGACCGCGATGTCGAGATCGGCACCATCGACCAGCGCCTGCATTTGGTCGGGGTTATTCACGAGATTCAAAATTGTGCGCGCGATGACTGTTCGCGTGGTCTCCGCGCCACCATCGAGTAGCAGCAAGCTGTCGGAAATCACCTCACCGATGCCAAACGGACAACCGCCGACTTCATCGAGGCTGCCGTACAGGCTGACGACGTCGTCGGTGGGATTGAGTTTCTTCGCCTCGTACAGTTCTGAAACTGCCCCGGCGAACTCCATGGCTGAAGCGATGCCTTGTTCGTCGTGGTAGCGAGGCCCACCTCCGAGTGCAATTGTTTCCTGCGACCATTGCTGCAGTTTGGGCCACATCTCGTTGGGGAAGCCGAGCAATAGGCCGATCATCATCGCGGGAAGCGGTGCCGCGAGGTCTCCGACGATTTCCGCAGTGCCGCGGTCGATTACGTCATCGATGAGCGCGTTCACCACCTCGCGCACGTGGTCTTGCCATTTACTGACCGCTCGGGGTGTGAACCGGCGAGAGACGAGTCGGCGGCGTGCCGCGTGCAGGGGATCGTCGAGCCCGATAATCGACGGATCGGAGCCCATCTTGGGCCGGTAGCCATGAGTGGGGTCCGCGTTGGAGAACAGTGTGTTCTGCTTTTCAATTTCGACGATGTGATCGTAACGAGCAATAGCCCAGAGTTCATTGGTTGAATCCCAATACACCGGAGCTTCTTCACGTAGCCAACGGTAGGTGGTGTACGGATCGTTGATGTAGAAGTCGCCGTCGAGAAGGTCGATTACGCGGTCGTGTGTCTTGGACATGGCTTGAGAATATGTTCTCGTAGGATCGAGCGATGGACGATGGACGCATCCAATCTCAGATTTCGCAGCTCGTTGCATACGACTCAATCCGCCAGCTCGTCGCTCGCTACGCGTGGTGTCTCGATACAAGAGATCTAGACACGCTCGTCGGACTGTTCGTTGAGGATGTGCGCGTCTCAAAGACTTCGTCGGGGCGAACAGCGCTGCGCGAGTCATTCGCCAGCCAATTGCGAAACATCGGGCCGACCACGTTATTTGTGGGAAATCACATCATTGACCTCGACGCCAACCAACCGAATGCTGCGACGGGAGTCGTTTATTGCCGGGCGTACATACAAGAGCCTCATGGGTTCGTTGAACAAATGATTGTCTATTCCGATCGTTATCGTCACGAAGCGGGATCGTGGCGATTTGTCGGGCGTCGTCACGAGCTGTTTTACGGCATTGTGACCTCCGAACAACCCCATGCTCAAGAGCTTGCGAATTGGCCGCAACGCTCGACCGGCGTCGGAACCATGCCGTTTCGCTTAGATTCGTGGCAGCGGTTCGCTACCACCGGCGAGTAGTTCGAGGCGATTGCTACGCTCCACATTCTGGCCGATCCTGCCAGTCGACCGCGGCCATCGACCCGTTTCCCGTTGAGCCACAACGGTCTGGGTTCAACATTGTCGAAATTGAGAAATGAGAGATTCATGCGTGGAATTGTGCACATTGGCGAAGGCGTTGCTGATATCACCAATGATCTCGAAATTCGCGAGCCCAAGCCGCACGAGGTGGTAGTCCGGGTTGTGAACGCGGGCGTTTGCCACAGCGACCTCTCGGTACTCGACGGCACGATCACCTTCCCTACCCCGTGTGTGATGGGCCACGAAGGCGCGGGAGTTGTCGAAGAAATCGGGAGCGCGGTCACCAGCGTTGAGATTGGCGACCATGTCGTGATTTCGACGGTTGCGAATTGCGGGCGTTGTCCGGCATGCGCCGCGGGTCATCCCACGCATTGCGGCGATTCAATCGGGAAATTTCGCGCGGGCTACAAGTACAAGGGCGAAACCGCGTATTCGTTTGCAACCGCCAGCTGCTTCGCGGAGCGCACGATCGTGGAAGCGATTCAGGCTGTCAAGATTTCGAAGGACGTGCCGCTGTCGAGCGCCTGTTTGATCGGGTGCGGAGTGATCACCGGCATGGGTTCGGTGCTCAACCGCGCCAAAGTGCAAGCTGGCGAGACGGCCGCGGTGTTTGGCGTCGGGGGTGTGGGGCTCAACGCGATTCAAGCGCTACGGCTCGCGGGCGCCAAACGCATCATCGCGGTCGATACCGTTGCGGGCAAGGCAGATCTCGCCGAGAAGTTTGGTGCGACCGACTTCGTCGACGCCACGCAGGTTGAATCGACCGCGCAGGCGATCAAGGACTTGTTACCCAAAGCCGGATCGATGTTCTCGCCTGGCGGCGTCGATTGGGCGTTTGAGTGCACTGGCGTGCCTGCGGTACTTATCGACGCTTTGGGCTGCCTACATTGGGGCGGAAACGCAGTAGCGGTTGGTGTGCCGAAGCCAACTGCGACACTCGAAGTGCCGATCATGGGCAACTTCATCTACATCGACAAGGGGCTTATGGGATGTCGGTACGGCAGTGCGCGCCCGCACCACGATTTTCCGATGATTGCGGAGCTGTATACCCAAGGCAAAGTGCTCCTGGATGAACTGGTGAGCGTTATCCAGCCAATGGCGGAGTTCAACGACGTTGTTGCGAAGATGCACACTGGAACCATCGCCCGAGCGGTCCTTGCCATATGAGCGCAGCCGAGCGAGCCAATATGCAAGTAGGCGAGAAAATACGCGTCCGGTTTTCGCCGGCACCGACTGGGTTCATGCACCTTGGTAATGCGCGTACTGCGGTGTTCAATTGGTTGTACGCGCGTCATATGGGTGGAACGTTTGTGTTGCGCATCGAAGACACCGATGTTTCTCGGTCTACCGCCGCTGCCGCGGAGCAGATTCAAGACGTTGTGAGTTGGCTCGGACTCGACGTTGACGAAGGGCCTTATCTGCAAAGTGGTCGTTTCGATCGTCATCGTGAGGCTGCGGCCCAGTTGTTGGCGACTGGCGATGCGTACGAATGTTTCTGTACACGGGCGGAACTCGATGAGCGAGCCGTTGCGATGAAGGCAGCGGGGCGGCCGCCGGGATACGACGGGCATTGCCGCGACTTGACTGCCCACGAACGCGAGGTGCTGCGATCGCAGGGAGGTGATGTAGCGCTGCGTTTGCGCACGCCCGATGTTGGTCGTTCTTCGTTTGTTGATGCGGTGCGGGGCGAGGTGTCGGTTGATTGGTCGACCGTTGCCGATTTTGTCTTGTTGCGCCCGGATGGTTCGCCAGTGTTCTATCTCGCGAATGCGGTTGACGATATCGATATGTGCATCACTCACGTGATCCGGGGCGAGGATCTGATCGATTCGACGCATCGAGTGCTCGCGATTCGTCATGCACTTGGCGTGGCAGACCAACCGGTGTTTGCTCATTGCCCGTTGATTCTTGGCCCGGGGGGAGCGAAGCTCTCGAAGCGTCACGGAGCAGTATCGGTCGAGGAGTACCGCGACGCTGGGTATCTGCCTCAGGCCGTGCTGAACTACCTGGCCTTTCTGGGGTGGGGGATTGCCGACGGCGATGAAGTTATGAGTGCGCACGAACTGGCTAGTCGTTTTGACATTGCAAATATCAACCAGTCGGGTGCCGCGTTCGACGCGCAAAAGCTCGAATGGATGAACGGTGAACACATTCGTCGGATGTCCTTAGCTGGTCTGGTTGATGCCGTGCGCCCGTTTGCGCACGCGGCGTACGGCGCTTCAGTTGACGACGAGGTCTTGTGCGCAGCGGTTGAGATCGCACAGTCGCGAGCCACCACGTTGGTGCAAATTGCTGAGCAGTGTGGATTTTTGTTTGTTACTGAAGGCGATTTTCAGATTCGAGCTGAGTCATGGGACAAACTCGTGGCTACAGAACGCGTCGAAGAATTACTTGCTGCGGTGCGTGCGCATCTCGCGGAGACGGCATGGACAGTTGCCGACATCGATTTGCGGGCGTTGCTCGAGCCGCTCGATATGAAACCCCGTAAAGCTCTTCCTGCCGTCTACACCGCGATGGAAGGGAGCCATACCGGCTTGCCACTGTTTGAATCAATCCATCTGCTGGGTCGCGAGCGCGCGATCGGTCGCATTGACGCGGTGATGCAGAGACTCTCGGTGCGCTAGTGCTGTTTGTGTTGAAGCCCTTGCGCGTCGCGTTTCGCGTGCTGGGTTTCTTGGTGCTGATCGGATTCGTCTATTGGGCGGTCGTGCTTGTCATCGTATGGAATGCGTCGACTAACGACGATCGTTCTAGTACCGATGCGATCATCGTGATGGGGGCCGCGCAGTACAACGGCGCTCCGTCACCGGTATTGCAGGCGCGCCTGGATCACGCGATCGAATTATGGAAAGCGAACGTGGCTCCAGTGATCGTCGTCACCGGGGGCAAGCAATTGCAGGACAAGTTCACCGAAGCTCAGGCCGGAGCGAAATATCTGATTCAACGGGGTGTCCCCGACACGGCGATCCTGCGCGAGGTCGATGGGAAGTCGTCGTGGCAGTCGCTCCAAGCGTCGGCCCGCTTTTTGAAGGCCGATAACCGCAAGCGCGTGACGCTGGTGTCGGATGCGTATCACTCGGCTCGTATTGTCGACATCGCCGACGACTCAGGACTCGATGCTGTGACTTCGCCGACACGTTTCGTATCGGGGTCGAAACAGTTGCCGTACCTCCTGAAGGAGTCGGTTCGCGTTGCAGGGGGCCGAATATTCGGTTACGGCAGGCTCGACCGTCATCAACGAGTCGGAGAGCTTGTGCCGGGTCTGGCTATCATGGCGCTGCCGATCCGGCGCGTGCGTCGGCGGTGGCAAATTCCCATTCGGGGGTAGTTCAACTGGCGGAACGTCTGTTTCTGGTACAGAAGGCTGGAGGTTCGAGTCCTCCCCCCCGAGCTCATCTACGGTCGTGATAGTTAGTTGCGAGAATTCCTTCGAACAAGAATCAACTAGAGGCACACACACAACATCAATCACAACATCAACTTTGGCCCCGTCGTCTAGTGGCCTAGGACGCCGCCCTCTCAAGGCGGAAGCGGCGGTTCGAATCCGCTCGGGGCTGCCAACACTTCAGAGTCCGCAACATCAACATGATGTTGCGGACTTCTTTTTTTGTGCGCCGGATCGCACTCGGCTTCGCACGTTTGTTTCGCGCTGATCGCTTTCTGTCTGGAGTAGCGCTGCGCTCGAAATGTATTGAAGCGTTGCGAACGTTTCGCGTCGCGACGCGCGTTTCACATCAGTGTTTTGTCGAAATCGCACGCCGCTTACTGGCGGACGCGCGTTCGCGCGTACGAGCGCGCGTGACGCGTTGTTGTGTTCATTGTTTGAAAAAGTTTTGCTCTACGCGCGAAGTAATGACCACTTTGTCCGAAACTTTTTGTTCGCAGCGCGTATTTATCGCAGTTACACACAACTTCATGACGTTAAATGCTTGACCTTTGTCGTTGAATACGTTCTGATGCACTCGACAAGAGCCATCGACTTGGAGTGACAACGTGAACAAAGGCGAATTGATCGACAAGATGCACGAAGCTAGCGGGCTCTCAAAGAGCGATGCAGAGTCGGCACTCAACGCGTTCATCGAAGTAATTCAACAAGCAGTTACCGCCGGCGACAAGGTGACGCTTCCTGGCTTCGGTGCGTTTTCACAATCGGCACGTTCGGAACGTCAAGCGCGTAACCCGCGTACTGGCGAGACGATGACGGTGCCCGCGACCAAGGTCGCAAAGTTTTCCGTCGGCGCGAAGTTCAAAGAGCGCGTCGCCGGAAGGTAAATCCCATACCCGGGTACGGGGGCGGCCAGGATGGCCGCGGGATCCCCGATGTGGTGAATTGAAAGAAATCGAGAACCACGGAAAGGTGGTCTACCGTGCCTCCGGCAAAGAAATCAGCTAAGAAAGCAGCGAAGAAGGCTCCGGCCAAGAAGCGTGCAGCAGCCAAGAAAGCTCCGGCCAAGAAGAAGGCAGTAGCGAAGAAAGCTGCGAAGAAAGCTCCTGCGAAGAAGAAGGCAGTAGCGAAGAAGGCAGCCAAGAAAGCTCCTGCGAAGAAGAAGGCAGTAGCGAAGAAGGCAGCCAAGAAAGCTCCTGCGAAGAAGAAGGCAGTAGCGAAGAAGGCAGCCAAGAAAGCTCCTGCCAAAAAGAAGGCAGCCAAGAAAGCTCCTGCGAAGAAGAAGGCAGTAGCGAAGAAGGCAGCCAAGAAAGCTCCTGCCAAAAAGAAAGCAGCAGCCAAAAAGCGTCGCTAACACTTCGCTCAAACTGTTCGAGAGTGCCC
>SXGT01625906.1_pt1 | contig 41904 bp, 26 predicted proteins | sample 3176221 | NCBI WGS metagenome assembly SXGT01 (sample SAMN11356862, study PRJNA531348) | freshwater metagenome | isolation source: freshwater sample F1-120 | place: China: Fuxian Lake, Yuxi | collected 2017-12-25
AACGACTGGCGCGCCACCGAGGCCGGCGCCCACGCCTTCTGCGCCCAGGCCGGCGGCTACGGCCCCATGGCCACCTGGCGGCTCGATGAGGGCGGCGCCCTGCTCGGCAGCCTGGAGATCCCTATCCAGGCCGGCGTCGTCGGCGGCCCCATCCGCCTGCACCCCATGCTGGAGATCGTCTACAAGATCCTCGACGTCACCACGGCCAGCGAGCTGAGCGCCGTCATGGGCGCCGTCGGCCTCGCGCAGAACTTCGCCGCCCTCAAGGCCCTGGCCACCGAGGGCATCCAGCGCGGCCACATGACCCTGCACGCCCGCAGCGTCGCGGCCACCGCCGGCGCCACCGGCGACCAGATCGACCAGATCGCCGGGCAGCTCGTCCGCGAGGGCGACGTCAAGGTCGACCGCGCCCGACAGCTCCTCGCCGCCCTCAAGCGCTGAGCGCCGCAGATGGCCCGACCCAAGCCCAGGCTCAAGCCCGCAGCGCCCGCGCCCCAGGGACCCCTCGGCCTCGTCGTCGAGATGCTGGGCATCGAGGCGATGGTCCGCTTCGACGACGACACTCAAGCAGCCGGCGGGCCGGGCTTGCCGGACGAGCCGACCTCCCCCGGCGCCTCGGCGCCCTCCTTCAGAGCCCTCCTGTCCCGCTCCGTCTCCAAGCGCTCCGGCGTGGTGGTCGGCGACAAGGTGCGCTGCGAGGCGATCGCCGAGCCGGGTGAGGGCCCCGCTTGGGCGATCCTCTCGGTCGAGCCCCGCGAGCGCTCCCTGGTCAAGCCCGACTTCAGCGGCCGGCTCCAGGTGGTGGCCTCCAACCTCGATCACGTCGTCATCGTCGTGACGCCGAACGATCCGCCGCTGCGCCTCGGCCTCGTCGACCGCTACCTCGCGGCGGCCCACGCCGCCGGGATCGCCCCGATGATCTGCCTCAACAAGGCCGATCTGGACCAGGACGGCGAGGCCCTCAAGGCCCTGTCCCCCTATCCCTCGCTGGGGATCCCGGTCTTCCCTACAATCTCGCGCGGGCCGGTTGCTGGGATGGAGGCCATCCAGGCGGCGCTGGCGGGCCGCCGCAGCGTCCTGGTCGGGCACTCGGGCGTCGGCAAGTCCTCGCTGGCCTGCGCGCTCATCCCCGGCCTGGAGCGCCGCATCGGCGACGTCAACGAGACCATAGGCCGGGGCCGCCACACGACGACCGCCTCTCGCCTGCTGGAGCTGGTCGGGGGCGGAGAGCTGGTCGACACCCCCGGCGTGCGGGCCTTCGGCCTCTTCGGGGTCGAGGCCGCCGAGCTGTCGACCCTCTACCCCGAGTTCGTTGAGCGCGCCGCGTCTTGCCGCTTCAGAGAGTGCACTCACATCCACGAGATCCGCTGCGCGGTCCAGGCCGCGGTCCAGGCCGGCGAGATCGATCAAGGGCGTTATGAGCGGTACATCAGCATCCACGAGTCGCTGCTCAAGGGCGATTGAGAAGCGATTGAGACATGAAAGTACGATTTGTGGTAGTGAAAAAGTTGACAAATGTGTATTAGGTGATGGAGGGCTGGAGCAGCGCCCCGCCCGACTGAGCCCGAGCCGCAGATGGCTGCTTTGGACCCCCACAACGACGGCCTGGAGTTTCTCAACCGCTTCTGAGCGCCGCTCCGCCAAGGCGGCCCCGAGCCCCCTCCACCAAGGCCCCGCTCAAGGCGCCACGCTGCTCCTGGCCCTGCTCCTGCTCGCCCTGGCCGCAGGGCCAGCGTGCGGCCATCGCGGCGACTCCTACCCCCAGGACCGGCCCGACCCCGCCTCCGCCGTCGATCTGGAGACCTGCCGCCCCTGTCACGCCTCGGCCTCGCCGGTCGCCCCCTGGGACGCGCTGGCCGTCTACCCCGACATCCCCATCGAGGCGCTGCGGCGCGGCTCCGGCGAGGGCCTGAAGCGCGGCTTCGCAGACCTGCTGCCCATCGACAGCACCGCGCTTGAGTTCGCGGAGTGGCAGCGCATCATCCCGCAGGAGGATGAGGGCCACGGGCGCACCTGCCTGACCTGCCACCTCCAGCAGGAGCGCCGCAACCCCGCGCCCGCCCTCGCCGCGCCACCAGGGGTTCTTGCGTCTGCTGTCGCGAGCCCAGATCTCGTGTCGATGCACGCGTGGCTCGACACCCCCCCCAAGACAGCCCGCGAGAACACGATGGGCCTCTGGGTCGACGTCGACACCTACCGCTCAATGCTGGTGGCCACCGTCAAGATCCTCAATTACGGCGCGGGCCACCGATCCCCCTCGGGCGCGGCGGGCAGGAACATCGTGCTGGAGGTCGGCGCCGAGGACGGCTGGGGCCAGCCGCTCCAGTTCGTGCGCGGGCCGACGCTGCCCGACTTCGCCGGCGCAGATCAGGCCGGCAAGCCGGGCATCATCTACGCGCGCGTCCTGGCCGACGCCTCGGGTCAGATCGTCGCCGCGCCCGGAGATGCGACCCGAGTGCTCCTCGACACCCGCCTTCAGGCCGGCGAGCACGACGAGATCGCCTTCGCCTTCATGTTGCCCGAGGACGCCCCAGAGGGCAGCCCGGCCTGGAGCGTCGACACCCGGCTGGTGCTGCGCGAGGCCCTCGGCCAGGGCCAGGGGGAGGTCATGGAGCGGGCCACCGCCGTCCAGGGCAAGGCGCAATAGCGCCGAGCGCCCTCGGCCGCTCAGGGACAGAGAGCCCGCTCGCCTCGGGCGCGAGCCTGGGGCGGCCTGGCCTGGGCGGCGATCCTGGGGTCAAGCGCCTGGGGTCATCAGGGCAGGAAGCAGATGGGATCGCCCTTGGCGTTGAAGAGGCGAAGCCGGACGCGCTCGGCGGCGCTTGTTTCGGGCTTGCTGTCGGCGGCGACGGCGAACCACTTGAAGGTCGGCGAGGTGGTGGCGGGGCCGGGGGAGACGGCGAGGGGCTGGGGGGACATGTCGCGGAAGGCGCCGAGGTTCTTGAAGGAGTTGGGGTCGATCAAGGGATCCTCGCCCAACTCGACGACGACCAGCTTCAGGGTGCTCCGTTCGCCCTCGGTGGTGATCCAGGCCAGGGCGGCGCGGCGGTCGCCGACGGGGAAGGCGACCAGCTCGCGGCCCAGGGCCGTGGGGTAGGTCAGGGGTATGCCGACGGGCTGCCCCTGGTTGTCGAGCACGAGGATCTTGATGACGTCGGTGTCGAAGAAGGCCAGGAGGTATTGGTCGGCGTGGGTCAGGAGGGCCGGCGAGGGGGCGGGGATCTGGGCGCTCATGCGGATGCGCTCGGGGGGAGTCTCGTCGACATTGACCTCCTGGCCGTCGTAGAAGAGCCATTGGATGAGGGCGTTGGTGGCGTCGTGCCAGGCGACCAGCGCGCGGTGGGGATCGAGGCCGACGGTGGCGCGCAGCGACTTCGGGTTGATGGGCAGGCCGATGAAGGGTTGGCGGCCGTTGCCGCCGCCCTCGCCGAACTCCTCGGCGGTGATGGTGTGGGTGTTGATCTGGTCGAAGCTGGACCAGAGGGCGAGGGCCTTGTTGAGGTCGCCCAGCGAGGTGATGGTGGCGTCCAGAGTGTTGTCGGGCAGGCCGGTGGGGTTTCGTCGCATGCCCTCCGAGTCGAGGAAGGCCCAGACGAGCCTGCCGGACTTCTTGTAGAGCAGGTGGAAGCCGGGCGGCTGGTTCGAGGTGACGATCTGGACGTTGGAGGTGTCGCCCTGGTCGAGTCGAGTGCGGAGCTTGAGCAGCGCGCCCTGGGGGCTGAGGCTGGCGGTGAAGAGGTCGCCGAGCTCGTGCCAGACCAGCACGGCGTCGCCGTTGGGAGTGAGCGCCATGGCTGGCGAGGTCTGGGGATGGGTGGGGTCGTTGGGGGCCGGGACGAGGAAGGCGTCCTGGTCCGGCGGGCAGCAGTTTTCATCGGTGAGCCCGTCGCAGTCGTTGTCGCGGTCATCGCACTTCACCTCGTCGTCCCCTTCGAATCCGCCGTTGAGCGTCCTGTAGAGGGTGTCGTCGCAGGTGAGGTCGTTCGAGTTGCAGGGGACCCTTGAGCCGAGGCAGACGCCGAGCTGGAGCGGGCAGCTGTTGAAATCATCGGTGGAGCCGTCGCAGTCGTTGTCGAGGCTGTTGCAGCGCTGTGGGGCGCCGGGGTGGCGATCCGGGTCGCCGTCGTTGCAGTCGCCCAGCTCCTGCGCGGTGTAATTGGCCTCTGGGGCGTCGCCCTCGCATTGCTCGATGAAGTCGTCGGGGTCAGCGCCGAAGCCGTCGTTGTCGCCATCGAAGAAGAAGGTGGTGGTCTCCTCGATGCACAGCAGATCGAGGTTCGGCTGGCACCTGGCGATCCCGCAGATGCCGCAGGCCTCGTCGGGGACGAAGTCGACGAGGTCGCAGCCGCCGCAGCCGTTGACGCCCTCGCCCTGGCAGACGATCAGGTCCTGGCCGCGGCAGGCCCAGATGCCGGGGTTGTCGCACTGTTGGCCGCAGATTTCACCCGGCGCGCCATTGAGGAGTTCGCAGCCGCCGCAGCCGTTCTTGACGCCCTCGTCGACGGCGCCGTCGCAGTTGTTGTCCACGCCGTCGCAGGTCTCGATGCCGCCGTTGGTCTTGGCGCACTCGCAGCCGTCGCCCTGGTTCCCGAGGGCCTGGTCGCCGTTGGGGTCGCCGAAGTCGCCCAGGCAGCCGTAGGCGCATTGCCCGTCGAGGCACTGCGCGGCGCTGTTGGGGCCGGGGGCCGGGCAGATGGCGCAGGTCGAGCCGCAGTGATCGATGGCGTCCTGGACGCAGGCGCCGCCGCAGGCGTTCAGGCCGTCGGGGCAGACGAAGGCGGCGCTGTCGAAGCCTTCGATCTCGTGACAGGCGGCCATGCCTCCGATGAGGAGGGCGAGCAGGGTGAGCTCAAGGCAGGTTCTGGACATGATGACGGTCGCCTCGGGGCAGGTATTGGCGGCGTCGCGCCGGTCAGCCGGTGTAGTCAGGGGGGGCGCCCCAGCAGCGGGTTGACGTCGAGGGCGACAGGCTGTCGGGCGAGCCACGCGCTGGCGCGCTCGACGGCAGGCCCCCAGTCGGCGGCGCGCTCGATCACGTCGGTGGTCAGCAGCGAGATCAGGACCTGGGTCATCACGAGGGCGTCGCCGTGGCGCTGGCACGCGTCGATGATCGCGTCGAGGTGGGGCCCGAGCCAGCGCAGCAGGGCGTCGCTGCGGGGGAAGCTGCCGTCGGGCTGCTGGGTGGCCAGGAGCAGATGGAGCCAGTCCCCCTGGATCCCAGCTGCGGGGCTGTAGAGGGAGGTTGTGGAGCCGTCGAGGTCCTCGAAGAGCCCGCCGTCGAGGTCGAGCTGGAGCTCCTGCTCGGCGAGGGCCTGGGAGGCGTCCCAGCGCTGGATGGAGCGCTTGAGGTCGTCGATCAGCAGCCCCATGGAGTCGCGCTCCTGGCGGGTCAGGGCCAGGTCGCGCTGGAGGTTGTCGATGGCGTGGGCGTCGTGGCCCTGGCGCAGCGCGCTCTGGGCCTGGTGGAGCTCCACGATCAGCCTGCGGTGCTCGTCGCGGCTGCGCTCAAGCTCGGCCTCGGCGGTCTTGAGGCGCCCGGCGTCCTCGCGCTGCTGATCCCAGGACTTCTTGAGCAGGGCCTTGAGCTCGTGGGCGTCGATCTGGCTCTCGGGCGAGATCAGCATGGGGTTCTCGTCGGTCAGGGCGGGGAGCCCTTCGCCCCTGCCCATCGCGTCCACTTCGAAGCTCAGGTCCAGGTCGCCGCAGCGGATGTGGTCGCCGGGGTGGATCTCCTGGCTGGTGATCCGCTGGCCGTTGACGAAGGAGCCGTGGGAGCTGTTGAGGTCAAAGAGGGTGAAGGTGTTGCCGATGAGCAGGAATCGGGCGTGGGCGCGCGAGACGGTGAGGTTGTTGACGCGGATGACGCTGCCGGGGTTGCGCCCGAGGGTCACCTCGGGGAAGTCCTTGGAGATGTGGACCACGCGCTGCTCGCCGCCGCTGTCGGTGTAGGAGAGTCGGGCCTTGAAGCCCAGGTCGGCGATGGCCTTGCGCGGGAGCGGGCCGGTGGTCATGACCGGGGCCTGGCGCTGGGCGGCGGGCGGGGGGCCGTCGAGGGTGAGCACGGGCTGCTGGCGCTCGGGTTCGGAGCGCGCGTCATGGACCTCGGGGCTCCACCTGTCCCAGCGGCGCGTCAGCGTGATGGGGCGGTTCGAGGCCGTGCCCAGCTCGGTCTGGTTCGAGAGGACGCCGTGGTGGACGGACAGGCGCATGATCCGGTCGTCCGGGGAGGCGGCGCGCTGCGCGGTGGCTCGGGACTCCAGATCGTGGATGGTCGCGCTGGCCCACAGCGCGCTGAAGGGGTTGTTGTCGGGCAGCACGACGGGCAGCACCGGCACCTCCCAGGAGCGCTTCGAGGCCAGGACCGTCACCGCGCTGGGCGTGGCGCCGTGCATCTTGCCCAGGACGACCATGTGGCCGCCGCCGCGCAAGGGCGGGCAAGCGCTGGGCGCCTGCTCGACGCTCGCCGCGCCCCAGGCGACGCGCACGTCCGTCAGGGGCTCGCCGCCGACCCAGCCCATCACGCGGGCGGCGGCGTCCTCCGGCCGCTCGCCCTTGTCGAGGAAGGCGGCGTGCCCGTCGGCGACCTCGGCCATGTCCAGCAGGAGGTGGGCGTTGGCGCGCGCGTGGACGCCGAGGATCGCCAGCTGGATGTGGCCCCGGCAGTGGCCGCACAGCGCCAGCGAGCGCTCGGCGTCGCGGGCGCCCCCGCTGGTCAACAGGACCAGCGCGCTGCGCCGACCCTGCTGGGACATCGAGAGCGCCTGCTGGATCGCCGAGGCCAGGTCATTGCCCCCCATCGACGGGGTGGCCTTCTCGATGGCCTGCTGGGCGTCGGCCTTGTTGGAGGCGTCGGCGGGGACGCCCGAGGCCCACAGCGAGGCGAAGTGTCCGCCAAACCAGAGGATGTTGAAGGTGTCCTGGGGGCCGAGGGTGTCGAGGCAGGCGCTCAGCGCCCGCTGGGCGTTTTCGAAGGGCTCGCCCAGGAGCGCGTCCGAGCAGTCCAGCATGAAGAGGACGTCGACGGGCCTGGCGCGCGGCTCGACCGGCGGGGCGAAGTGGACGATCGCGATCTCCTCGCCCTTGGCGCCGCGCGCGGCCCAGGCCGCCGGCTGGTGGGCCTCGCGGGGGGTCATGAGCAGGGCCACCTCGTCGTCCAGCCCGGGTCGATCGCGCGCGAAGGTCGCCACCATGCGCTCGGGATCGCACTGAAACGAGAAGGGCAGGCCCGAGGGCGAGGTCAGGGTGCGCAGCCATTGGGGGGCGTGGATGTGGATCTCGGCCAGGAAGCCCGGCTCGGTGCCTCGGCGAGGGTTTACCGGGGGGGGCGCCAGGGCAGCGGGCAGCGAGAGGCGCAGCGCGCCCTGGTGCCAGCGCAGCGCGCAGACGTAGCGCACGCTGACCTCGACCACCTCGTCGGTGTCGAGGTGGCCGAGGCTTGAGGCCAGCAGGCCGGGGCGGCGCTGGGCGAAGTCGAAGGGGGACGCGTCCGAGGTGGCCTGGATGCGGCTGTCGATGAGCCTGTCGCTCAGGCGCGCCTGGAAGCCCGTCAGCACGTCGCCGCGCCCCATCGGCAGCACGTAGGTGGCGCTCTGGCAGCGGCGGCGGGGGGCCTCGAAGCGCTGGGTGAGGTGGACGCTGACGCAGGGGCCGACGACGTGGGCCTCGACGCGCACGTGCTGGGGCGCGAGGGTGTCCATCTGGGTGAAGATGCCGCCTCGCCGCATGAGGGCGACGGGGAGGCGCTGGGCGTCCAGGCCGGCGGGAGGGGCCGCGTCCAGGCTCAAGGTGAAGTTGCCGACCTGGATGGCGTCGTTCGGGCCGACGACCTGGGCCTGGTCGAGCTTGTGGCCGTTGACCAGGGTCCCGTTGGTGCTGCCCAGGTCCAGCGCGACGAAGACGCCCGAGGACAGGCGGATGCGGCAGTGCTGGTGGGAGACATTGCCCAGCGGCAGGACGATGTCGTTGCTGTCGCCTCGACCGATGTTGACCTCCTGAACAACGTCGTCGAAGGTGTGGGTCTTGACGTGTCCAGCGCTGTCCTTGACGGTGATCGTGAACATGTCGGTGCCGCCGCGTTGGATGCTCAGGTTCCGAGGGTGTAGCCGACCAGCGTCGCCACGCCGACGCCGCTGGCGCCCTTTTGACCGATGGGGGAGTCGTTCTCCAGGAAGGCCGGCCCGGCAATGTCGAGGTGGGTCCAGCGCTTGTCGCCGATCCACTCCTTCAAGAAGAGCGCGGCGGTGATGGCGCCGCCCCAGCGATCCGTGCAGGCGTTCTTCATGTCGGCCACCGGCGACTTGAGCTTGTCGCGCAGCTTCGCGTCCAGCGGCATGTGCCACATCCGCTCGCCGGCCGCCTTCGAGGCCGCCGTGATCCGCCCGGCCATCGCGTCGTCGTTGCTGAAGAGCCCCGAGTACTGCTCGCCCAGAGCGACCACGCAGGCCCCCGTCAGCGTCGCCAGGTCCACGATCTCGTCCACCCCCAGCTCGCTGGCGTAGGCCAGCGCGTCGGCCAGCAGCAGCCGCCCCTCGGCGTCCGTGTTGGTGATCTCGACCGTCTTGCCCCCGTAGCCCCGGATGATCTCGTTGACCGTGAAGGCCCCGGCGCTGACCATGTTCGAGGCCGTCGGGACGATGAAGTGGATCTCCACCCCGGCGGGCGCCAGCCGCCCGATCGTCTCGGCGGCGCCGAACACCGCCGCCGCGCCGCACATGTCCAGGTGCATCCCCACCATCGAGCCCGAGATCTTCAGGCTGTAGCCGCCCGTGTCGAAGGTGACGCCCTTGCCGACAAAGGCCAGCCGCCGCCCGATCTCCCCGGCCCCCGTGTACTTCAGGTGGATGAAGCGCGGCCCGATGTCGCTGCCGCGGCCCACCGCCGAGAGCAGGTTCATCCCCTTGGCGTCGATCTGCGCCCGATCAAGGATCACCGCCTCGAAGCCGTGCGCCTCGGCCAGCCGACGACCCGCGTCGGCCAGGTAGTCCGGCGTGCAGACCTGCGGCGGCTCATTACCAAGATCGCGGGCCAGCAACACGCCGGCCACCAACGCCTCGGTCCGCGCCACCACGCCGTCGAGCGCAGCGCCGTGATCGCCGGCCAGCAGCGCGAACGACGTGAGCCGCCTCGGCGTCTCTCCCTCCTTGACCGACATGTACCGATCGAAGCGGTAGGCCCCGAGCGCCATCCCCTCGCCGACCAGCGCCGCTGCACGCGCGGCATCTGCCCCGAGCGCCCCGCCCTCCCAGGCCGCCCACACCGCCAGGCTCGTCGCCCGCGTTGAAGCAGCGGCCTTGGCCGCCCGCCCGCCCACATCCTTGATCATGTCGTGAGGCAGCGCCTCGTCGCCGATGCCCAGCAACAGCACGCGGCGGGCCGACAGCGCGCCGAAGCTCGGCGCCGTGAACTGCTGGCCGGGCCGACCCTCGAAGCCCTCGGCCTGCGCCAGCTCCACCAGCCCGACGCCAAAATCACCCCCGAGCTGGGCCTGGGCTTGCGCCGCCCAACCCTCGTGGCTCACCAGCAATGCAAGCACGTCGGCCTCGGCCGCCTTCGGCGCCGCGGCGCTCAACTTCAGACTCATCGCTCCCCCCATGACCGCTGATACAGATGGCCTCTACCCTCAAGGGAGCCGACACTAACAAAACACCCCCGCGCTCACAAGCGCCGCGCCCGACCCCTCAAGCTGCCGGAGGCTTGTCCGGCGCGTCTTCGACCGCCTTGCGCGGCGCGAAGGCCCAGGCGCAGCCGACCGAGATCATGTAGAGGAACATCATGGGGATGGCCAGCAGCAGCTGGCTGACGACGTCCGGCGGCGTCAGGATCGCCCCGATGATGAAGCAGCCCACCAGCGCGTAGCGCCACACATCGAGCATCTGGCGGTGCGTCACCAGCCCCAGCCTCGCCAGCATGGTCGTCACCAGCGGCATCTCGAAGATCGCCCCGAAGGCCAGGATCATCTTCGTCGTCAAACTCAGGTACTCCTCCATCATCAGCTCGGGCGTCGAGACCTCCTGGCCGAAGCTCAGCAGCGCGCTGTAGCCGAAGGGCAGGATGATGAAGTAGCAGAAGGCGCCCCCGATCAGGAAGGAGGTCGTGCCCGTAATCACGAAGGGCAGCGCGACCTTGCGCTCGTCGGGATAGAGCCCCGGCGCGACGAACTTCCAGATCTGGTGCAGGATCACGGGGATGGCCAGCATCACGCCGGTGAAGATGGCCGTCTTGAGCAACACGAAGAAGGGCTCGGTCAAGCCCCGGTGGTGGATGTTGGCCATCTCCGGGCTCGACGCCGCCTGCCGCAGCGGCTCAAGCAGGAAGTTGAAGATCTGCTCCACCCACGTCCACGACAGCCCGAAGCCGACCCCGATGGCGACGATGCAGATGATGACGCGCTTGCGAAGCTCCGAGAGGTGCTCGACGAAGGGCGCCCGGCTCTCCTCGATGTTCTCTTGACCCTTCTTCACCATCAGCGCGCTCGCTCCTCGACGACCGCCGCATGGACGGCGACCTCAGGCTCCTCGAACCCCGCGTCGACGAAGGGATCGCCGTCGACCTCCGGCAGCGGCCCGCCTGCCGCCGCCTCGACAGGCGACTCCAAGGGCGCGCCCTCAAGCGGCGAGGCCTCGACGGGCTCCTCCTCGGTCGGCCCCTCGATCGACCCTTCGATCGCCGCGTGGGTCGCCAGGAGGCCCTCGGGGATCTTGAGCGCGACCGCCTTGACGCCGCCGAGGAGCGCCAGCGGAGGCGCCACGATCGCGGCGCGGCGGATCTGCGCGCCCTCGACGCCCGAGGCCTCGACCGGCGCCATCGCCACGGCCTTGATCTTCGGCGTGGCGGCCCTGCGCCGCTCGGCCTCCAGCTCGGCCAGCCGCGCCGCGATCCCACCCTGAACCGGCACCTCGCGGACGCCGCCGAGCAGGTGCAGCGCGGGCGTGTTGACGGCGGCGACGTGCACGGCGTGCGGATCCAGCGCCAGATCCGCGATCGGCACCGCCTCGATCGCGCCCGTGATCGCCCGCCGCTGGCCCTGGACGCCGTAACCTGCGGCCGCCGGGCTGCGGCGAGCCGCCTCCAGCGACGCAGGGGGGGTGTAGAGATCGCCGTGGTGCCTGTGGACCGGGAAGCTGCCCTCGAAGCTGTCCTCGTCGGGATCGTGGCCATCCATCGAGGCCTTCAGATCCGAGTCCTTCGAGCGGGCGCTCCAGGAGGACTCCTCATCGGCCAGCCCCGCGTAAGGGTCCCGCCCGCGCGGCCGCTCCAGCGCCAGATCCCCGCGCATCCCCTCCAGATCGATGGCCTGGCGCAGATCCGAGGTCGCTCGGCGGAGCTGCCGCATCATCTTGCCCGCCGTCCGCGCGATCCCTGGCAGCTTCTCCGGGCCAAGCACCACCAGCGCCAGCACCAGGATCACCAGGATCTCGAACCAACCCATCCCAAACATGAACTCTGCTCCCCTCCTCTTCCCCCCGCCGAGATACCACCGCCCTTCAGGTGCCTGCAACAGCGACGCGGCCGATCCCATGCCTCAAGGTCGCCTGCGCCCACGCCCTGAGCGGCCGATGTCGGCGGTCACAAGCCGCATGGCGGCGGGAGCGCGCGCTCGGGCGGGCGCTCAATCGATGTCCACCAGCACCTCGTAGTCCCGGGTTGGCCCCGAGGGGTCGCTGGTGCCCACCCTCAGCAGGAGGGTGCGGGCCTCTCGAACCTCGAAGATCGACGACAGGATCGCCCCCTCGCGCGCCAGCCGCTGGACGACCGTCCGGCCGTCCTCGGCCAGGACCACCGCCTCAAGCCCCTCGATGTTGGGGGCGTCGATGTCGACGATGACCACCGCGCCGGCCGGGGCGCGCAGCGCGTACCAGTCCTGCTCGCCCAGGCACAGCCGGCGCTCGAAGGCGCCGTTGACCATCGGCGAGGCCAGCTCCGGCAGATCGTTGGGATCGTCCTGGTCGTTGTCGCAGGTCCTGACCGACAGGTCGTAGTCGCCCTCGTCGCCCTCAAAGCCGATCACCGTCGCAAAATGGTTGCCCGCCTCGAGGGCCGTCCACCGCACCACCTCCGTCCCGTCCACGCCCTCCGAGCTCGTCAAGGTCTCCGCGCCGTCCGGCGCCAGGAAGAAGAGATCGAGATCCGAGGTGGCGTCAAAGGCGATCGACACCTCCGCCCGCTCGCCCTCGTCGAGGGCCAGCACGAAAAAGTCCTGCTCGTTGGCGCAGATGCGCAACGAGCGCGCGTCCCCGTTGACGATCCGGGTGGCCTGGGCCACGGAGTCGTTCGGCTCGCTGGCGTCGGGCGAGCACTGGTCGCCGTTGCCGCCGCTGACCTCGACGAGCAGATCGTAGGGCGCCGCGTCCGTGCCAAAGCCGGTGATCTCGACGATCGCGTCCCCGGCGCGCTCGAAGAGGCGGTGGCTGACCACCTCGTTGTCCGTCACCGACACCGAGCGGCTCAACACCCGACCGTCGCCGGGCGCGTAGAGCACCATGTCCAGGTCGCCGACGGCGTGCTCGAAGAAGATCGTCGCGCTCAGCTCGTCGCCGGGCCGCACCGCCACCGCGAAGACGTCCCTGTCGCCCTCGCAGATCGACAGCCCCTCGTAGGCGTCCGGCTCCAGAGGCACGGCCTGCTGGGCGCTCTCGTTGGGTTCGAAGGCGTCGTCGCACGGGCCGACGTCGGCGCGGACGACGTCCAGCAGCAGGTCGTAGCTGTTCTGCGCCCCGGAGACCTCCAGCAGGTAGGTCCCGGCGCTCGGCAGCGGGCCGCTGGCGATGAACTCTTCGTCCCCTGGCGCGTCCTGCTCCTCGATGAGGGTCTGCCCGTCAGGGGCCAGGAGCCTGAGCTTGAGGTTGCCGTTGGCCGCCGTGTAGGTGATCAGCGCCTCGACGCTGTCCCCGGCCTGCACCGGGACGCCAAAGAGATCCTTGTCGCCCGCGCAGATCGTCAGGTTGCTGGCAAAGCCCCCCACCACGAAGCTCGCCTGGCTCGGCGCGTCGTTGGGCTCTCGCATGTCGGCGCGGCACGAGTCCGCGTCGCCCGGCGCGAAGGCCGTAAAGCCGAACTTCCGATCCTGCGGCACGCACACGACGTTGTCGCAGGTCTCCCCGTTGGGATCGTCGTTGTCCCGCGCGCAGATGAAATAGGAGAAGAGCCTGGATTGACCCTGCGCCAGCAGCGGGTTCGGGATCGGGGCCGAGAAGCGCGCCCCCTCCTGGGCCATCTCCAGCGAGGTGTAGCCGTCCAGATCCTCCGGATCGCCGTCGGTGTAGAAGAGGGTCGCCTCGACCACCTTGCTCTCGCTGTCGGTGATGTTGGACACGACCGTGTAATCCTCGATCCGGCGCTGATCCGGCAGCGGCTCGTGGCTGATGAGCGGCGGCGCGCAGCCGCACTGGCCCTGCTGATCCTGGCTGCAGTCCTCCTTCGCGATCAGGATCACGCTCAGGGTCTGCGTCGCCCGCCCGCCCGTGCCGTCGTCGGCCACCAGCGTCGCCGTCCACACCGACTGCGTGGCGATCTGCTCCGGGCTCGGCGTCCAGGTCAGCTCCCCGTCCTTGTCGCTCGTCTGCACCAGCACCATCCCCTTGGGCGGCTGATCCAGGCTCAGGGCGACCTCCGTCGAGTCGTCGTCCTTGACCTGGATCTGCGCCACCAGCGTGTCCGAGCGCGCCAGATCCAGCACCCGCTGCGGCGGGCTCACGAAGCGCGGCGAGCCGTCGGCCGCCTCCACCTCGATCAACAGCCGCGCCGTCGAGCGACCCCCGCTGGCGTCCCGCGCCGCAAAGACCACCTCGTGGCTCCTGGCCGCGTCGCTCGCCAGCGGCGCCCAGTGGAAGCGCCCAAGCCCCGAAGGCGCGATGAACTCGGCACCCTCCGGCGCCACCTCCAGCGACAGCGTCACCGAACCCCCGTCCGGATCCTCCGCCGTCACCGTCAGATCCACCGCCTCGCCGACCTGGACCAGCACCTCCCCCGGCAGCCTCGTGAACACCGGCAGCTGGTTGGCCCCCTTCTCATCGGCGCAAGCCACCAGGGAGGCCGCCAGCCCGAGCAGGAGCGCCAGCGCCAGCGCGCGGCGCGCGGTACACAGGTGATTGTCGCGCTCCATCATCCAGCTCCCCATGGCTTCGACGTCCGACCTTCTCTCTAACAACATTCAAGGTGCGGCGCCAGTAGACCCGCGCGCCTGGCTCCAGCATACAGGATTGTTGCGCTCTCGCGGCCCGTTGACTCCCGATCTCGACCCGAACCACCACGGAGCACCCATGCACCAGGAAATCCCCCTGACCCCCGCGATCCTCGACCGCGCCCGCGGCGCCCTCCTCGGACAGGCCTGCGGCGACGCCCTCGGCACCACCGTCGAATTCCAGACCCGCGCCCGCATCGCCCGCGACTTCCCCAACGGCGTCCTCGACCTCATCGGCGGCGGACCCTTCGACCTGCTCCCAGGCCAGATCACCGACGACACCGAGCTGGCCCTCGCCCTGGCCCGGACGCTGGCCCGTGACGGCCGCTTCGACGACGACGCCGTCGCCGCCGCCTACGTCGGCTGGTATCACAGCCGCCCCTTCGACATCGGCACCACCACCGCCGCCGCCTTCGGCCGCCCCGCCGCCGCCGGCCCTGGCCTGGCCGCCTCCGTCCGCGCCCGCGCCTCCTCCTCCAGCCAGGCCAACGGCTCGCTGATGCGGCAGAGCCCGCTGGCCGTCTTCGGCTGGCGGCTCTCCCCCGACGACCTCGCCGATCTGGCCTGCCGCGACTCGACCCTGAGCCACCCCAACCCCACCTGCCAGGAGGCCTGCGTCGCCTTCACCTTCGCGATCGCCCTGGCCCTGCGCACCGGCGCCCACCCCGCCCAGCTCCACGCCGAGACGCTCGCCTTCGCCGCCAGCCGGCCCGCCGCCCACGCCTCCGGCGTCCTGGGCGCGATCGCCGCGGCCGCCGAGGGCAACCACCCCGACGACTTCCACGCGCAGATGGGGTGGGTGATCAAGGCCCTCCAGAACGCCTTCTTCCAACTCCTCCACGCCCCCAGCGTCGAGGCCGGCATCATCGAGACGGTGCGCCTCGGCGGCGACACCGACACCAACGCCTGCATCGCCGGGGCGCTGCTCGGCGCCGCCCACGGCGCCGCCGCCTTCCCCGAGCGCTGGATCAAGGTCCTGCTCAACTGCCGGACCCCCAGGCCCGAGGCCTTCTGGTGCGTGGACTTGCCGGCGCTGGCCGAGACGCTCGCCGGCGCCTGACCCTCGACGCGCCACCAGGGAGCCCGCCCGACAACCGCCTCGAAGACAACAGGGCCGAAGCCTCGACGCGCGACCGGGGAGGCCGTCCGAGGCCGGCGGCGAGCGGGCCGCGCGAAGCTCAGGAGGCCGCGCGGCGCCTCGCCGCGCTGTCCATGAGGGCCAGCAGCTCCTCGGGATCGACGGGCTTGAGCATGTAATAGAAGACCCCAAGACGCCTGATGGCGAACTCCGTCTCCCGGTGGCTGTCCCCGACGAGCGGGACGAGCAGGAGGTCGCCGTCGACCTCCTTGATCAACTCAAGCAGCTCCACGCCAGACAGCGGCCCGAGGTCCATGTCGACGAGCGCCAGCCCCACCTCGCCTCGAAGGCAGCGGCGCAGCAGGTCCGCGGAGGTCGAGGCCGTCGTGACCTTGTGCCCCCTGCTCGACAGCGCCTCGGTGAGCCGCTGGCAGGTCCTGAGGTGCCCTGTGGCGATGACAACTTCCATAAGCGCGCTCCCGGGTCGATTCAAATCTGGCCGCCGGGGTCTGGGTGGACCCCGAGCCGATGCCACATCACAAAGAGCAAGGTCTGTTCCACTTGAAAACAGGGCTGCGAGGGGGCGCGATCGCTCAGAAGGTGTTGAGGGCGACAACGGGGAAGGGGGAGGCGTTGCTTTTCACAGCAGCGGGGCGAGCGCTGCGGTCAGGGCGACGAAGCGGGGGAGGTCGATCTGCTCGGGGCGAAGACCAGGGGGGATGCCGGCGGCGTCGAGGGCGGCGACTATCTGGTCGGCGGGCGCGCGGGGCAGGGCGCCCTTGAGGGCGTTGAGGACGGTCTTTCGGCGGGTGGAGAAGGCGGCGCGGCAGACGCGGTCGAAGGGGGCGCGCAGGTCTGGAGGGACGGGGGGCAGGCTCGGCGTGGAGAGGCGGACGACGCTGGAGTGGACGCGAGGGGGGGGCGAGAAGCTCATCGGGGAGAGCGTGTCGATGATCTCGGCGTCGACGACGGCCTGGACGGCCAGCGAGAGGCTCCCGTAGGCTCTCGATCCGGCGGCCGCGACGAGGCGCTGGGCCACCTCGCGCTGGAACATGAGGACGGCGCGGGACCACATCGGCGCGCGGTCGAGCAGGCCCATGAGGATGGCGGTGCCGACGTTGTAGGGGAGGTTGCCGACGGCGACGTAAGGGGGAGGGGCCAGCGCGGCGAGGGCCTCGGTGGGGTCCAGATGGAGGGCGTCGCCTTCGAGGAGGGTCAGGCGGGACGCGGCCTCGACCCCGATGAGCGCGGGCAGCTCGTCGCGCAAAAAGGCAACGGCGCGGCGGTCTTTCTCGATCGCGACGACCCGCGCGCCGGTGGCCAGCAGGCGGCAGGTCAGGACGCCAGGCCCCGGACCTACCTCAAGGGCGACATCCAAAGGGGTCAGACCGGCGGCGGCCACGATCCTCCCAAGGGCGCCCTCATCCGTGAGGAAGTGCTGCCCGAGGGTCTTGGTGGGGCGGTGCCCGAAGGCCTTGATGAGCTGATGGGGTGATATCATTGCTCTGGAAGAAGGCCGCTCGGGGTGTTGTTGGAAGGCACATCGCCTGGCCAGGGGGTTTGGGGCTCCCGAGGCGCAGGGCGGACATTGTCTGCCTCGCAAGGCGCTGTCAACACCGTCAACGGGACGGCGCGGGGTCCTGCGCGGTGAAGGTGCTGGTTGACAGCATCGCACCAAGGGGTCTAGAAAGGCGGAGTATTCGTCGGGCCGAAGACAAGGAGAGGATCCTCTCCAAGACCTTTTTGAGAAGGCCACCTCATTTTGTAATGGGGGGCCAGCCAGAAGTCGTCGAGGTCCAGTAAAGGCTTCGGGAGCCCAGTTCCTATTCAGGGGAGGTGTGGTGGCCACTTGAAGCATGGCCAGGCACCTTACCAACGGAGGGGAGAGAGATGACGCGACTGAACTTGTGGTTGGTGGCGATGTTGGCTGCCTTCGGTTTTGTGTTGAGCGCTTGTCCCGGCGGCAGCAAGGACGAAGAGAAGGCCGACAACACATCCGACGAGAAGAAGGCCGAAGGCGACGAGAAGGCCGACGATGAGAAGAAGGCCGACGACGAGAAGGCCGACGACGAGAAGGCCGACGACGACGACGAGAAGGCCGACGACGACGAGAAGGCCGACGATGACGATGACGACGATGAGAAGGCCGACGACGACGATGACGACGACGAGAAGGCCGACGACGACGATGACGACGACGAGAAGGCCGACGACGACGACGACGACGAGAAGGCCGACGACGACGACGACGACGACGATGAGAAGGCCGACGACGACGACGACGACGACGACGAGAAGAAGGATGACGGCGCTGACTCGGCAGAGCTGCCCAACGCCGAGAACTTCACGGCGGCCGCCATCCGCATCGGCTGCATAGGCCTGGACAACAAGCTCGACACGGCCCAGAAGGCCAAGAAGCGCCAGGACATCTACGCCAAGTACGGCTTCAACGATGACAAGCAGTACGAGGCGGCCTCCGAGAAGTACATGAAGGACCCCTCGATCAAGCCCGTGATCGAGGCCAAGATCAGCGCCAGCGAGTGCGCCAACCTCGACAAGCCCGTCCCCGTCCCGGGCGACGAGAACACCGCCTCGGCCACCAAGGGCAGCTTCAAGACCGCCGTGCGCGGCGCCGTCGACGGCACCGTCCAGATCTCCATCAGCGCCAAGGGCGTCAGCGGCAACCTCAAGGGCACCAGCGGCAAGGAGAAGGTCAACTGCGGCTTCTCAGGCCAGCTCAACGGCACCAACTTCTCGGCGGGCGGCAAGGGCTCCGGGCGCGGCACGACCTGCCGCGTCACCGGCCGCATCACGGGTCGCAATGTCACCGGCTCCATCACGGGCAAGGTCAACGGCAAGCCGCTCAACGTGACCTTCTCCGGCAAGATCTAGTTCACAGAGCTCCTGCCCCCCGAAGGGGCGCAGCAAAATCCGCAGACAGCGAGCCTATCTGCGGACTTTGATATCTTAAAACAGCAGCGTGATCCTGTAACCGTTCAAGATTGCAAGGGAAAATTCATGCGTAAGACCCACTGGCTTCTGACCCTCCTCATCACCTCTCTCGCCTTCGCCCTCATGGCCTGCCCCATTGGCGGCTCCAAGGAGGAGGCCAAGACCGAGTCTCCGGACGATGAGAAGGCCGAGGGCGACGACGAGAAGAAGGCCGACGACGAGGAGGAGGAGGAGGAGGAGAAGAAGGCCGACGACGACGACGATGACGACGACGAGAAGGCCGAGGGCGACGACGACGACGACGACGACGAGAAGGCCGAGGGCGACGACGACGACGACGATGAGAAGGCAGACGACGACGACGACGACGAGAAGGCCGACGACGACGAGAAGGCCGAAGGCGACGACGACGACGACGAGAAGGCCGAAGGCGACGAGGAGAAGAAGGAAGAGCCCGCCGAAGAGGTCAAGAACGAGGAGAAGGTCGACGAGAAGAAGGTCGACGAGAAGAAGGTCGACGAGAAGAAGGTCGCCACCGCCGATGGCTCCTACAACCGCTCCTTCCGCGGCTCCCACTCCGGCACGATCCAGTTCACCATCCGGGGCAACCGCGTCACCGGCAACATGAAGGGCGGCAGCGGCAAGGAGAAGTTCTCCTGCGGCTTCACCGGCACCGTCAACGGCAAGTCCTTCACCGGCTCCGGCAAGGGCTCCGGCCGCAGCACGAGCTGCAGCGTCCGCGGCACCGTCAACGGCGGCAACGCCTCGGGCTCCGTCTCCGGCTCCGTCAACGGCCAGCGGGCCAGCATGAACTTCTGATCGCCACCCCGAGGCGCCGGGCCCGCGCGCGGCGACTTCCGAGCGCCCCTCCAGGGCCCCAGGCCCGCGCGCGGCGGCAAGCAGCCTGCCCGCGCGCGAAGCCCCCTCCTCACACCCAGACCTCCTCCTCGAACAACACCAGCCCGAACACACCCCTCTCCTCGTAGCCCAGCGCCCGATACGCGGCCTGGGCCGCCACGTTCTCTCTCCCCGTGAACAGCACCGACCTCGTCACCCCCTCGCCGCTGGCCTCCACCAACGATCCCGCCACCACCGCGCGCCCAAAGCCGCGGCCCCTCAACCCCGGCGGCGTGTACACCCCCCCGATCTGCACGCACTCCGGCAGCGCCGCGTTGAAGGCCGACATCGCCACCACCTCACCCTCGTGCTCCAGCACCCACAGCTGCCCCCGCGCGATCCCCGCCTCCACCCCCTCGCGCGCCGAAGACCGCACCGCCGGAACCTCCCGCTCGCCCAGCGTCTCGACCTGGTAGGCCACCCTCCACCGCGACAGCGCCTCCAGATCCGCCACCTCGGCCCTCCTGACGCGCCCTCGCCCGCTCGACAGCGCCTCCGGCATCACCAGCGCCGACAGATCCAGGGCGAAGAGCAGCTCCTCGCCCGCGATCCGCGTCGGCCGCGCCTCCAACCCCAGCTCCTGCCGGACCCCCGCCACCTGCTCCCCGGCGCCGCTGATGCCCGTCAACGCCCGGCCCGACAGCCGCCACGCCTCCCTGGCCACCGCGCCGAGGTGCCCCTGCGGCGCCTGCACCATCATCATCCCGTTCCACGCCAGCGCCGCCGCCGCCACCACACGATCCCCAATCAGCGCGCCCACATAGGTGGCCTCCAGCCGCCTCCCCTCGTCCTCGAAGCCCGCAGCCCTCGCGTTCGACAGCATGAACATCGAGGTCTCGATGTGCGCCCTCAAGAACGCCTCCAGCCCCCCGGCGTCCCCAGCCCCCAGCCTCCTGATGATCACCCCATCCATCCGCTTCTCCCTCCCCGCCGACCCCGTCCGTGTTAAGAACCATGGACACCGGCCCAGGGCGCCAGCCGCCCCAGGCCAGCCCCAAGTTGGGGCCAGCCCCAAGTTGGGCGCACCGGCCCGAAGGCACAAGCCCCGCCAGCCGCCCGACGCTCCCCGGAGGCCCACGACCGTGCCCACCGACCCGCGCCTCGACGCGCTCCCCGACGAGGTCGTCTCCCCCATCACCCCCGCGATGCTCGCCGGCGGGCGATGGTGGCACGAGGCCGCCCTCGGACCCTGGCCTGCCGCCCTCGATCGCGGCCTCATCGAGCCCCGCCGCGGCTACCGCTTCCGACCCGAGAACCTCGCCCTCCCCCTCGCCCTCGGCCCGACCCGCGCCCGCTCGGTCCTCGACCTCGGCGCCGGCTCCGGCTCCCTCATGATCCTGGCCGCCCTCTGGCTCAAGGCCCCGCTGGCCCTCGGCCTCGAACTCCAGCCCGAGGCCGTCGAGCGCCTCCGGCGCACCCTGCGCGCCTACCCCGAGATCGACGCCCGCGTCGTCCAGGGCGATCTGCGCGACCCCGGATGCCTGCGCCAGCTCCTCGACGCCCTGGGCGAGCCCGCCGACGTCGTCGTCGCCAACCCCCCCTTCTTCCAACCCGGCTGGGGACGCTCCAGCCGGAACGACAGCGTCCGCCTCTCCACCCACGCCGAGCACGGCGACTGCGGCGACTTCCTCGCCGCCGCCCGCGCCGCCTGCGCCCCCGAGGGCCGCATCCTCGTCGTCTTCGACGCCGATCACCTCGCCGTGCTGCTCGCCCGCGCCGGCGAGCGCGACCTGCGCTTCGTCGGCCTGCGCTGGATCCCCGATCAACGCCCCGGCAAGGCCCGCCAGCCCTTCCGGGTCTGGGTCGAGCTGACGCCCGGCCCCGGCGGCGCACCCCTGCGACGGATCGACGCCCTGCCCGACCACCCCCACGCCGACTCGCCTCCATCGTCGACCTGAACCGCCCACCGCCCCGCCGCCCCGCCGCTCGCACGGGCGACGAGCAGCGAGCCAACGAGGGCAGACCGACCCCTCCCAGGATCGGCCCGACTCAAAGCAGGGCCACGCTCGGCTGTTTGCAGCGCCTCGAAGGTGTCGTACACTCGCCGCGCGACAGTCTGAAAAACCCTGGGGCCAGCGCCCCACCAACGAGAGGCCCTCCGATGACCGAGCGACCCGAGATCGTGATCGTCGCCAACCCCGAGGCGCTGGCAGACGCCGCCGCCGCCCGCATCGTGTCCATCGTCCAGGCCGCCGCCGAGGCCGGCCAGCGCTGCTCCATCGGGCTGGCCGGCGGCGGCACGCCCCGAGACATCTACACCCGGCTGGCCCTCGCCGAGGTCCCCTGGGATCGGGTGGACTTCTACTTCGGCGACGAGCGCTGCGTGCCGCCCGACGACGTCGACAGCAACTACCTCATGGCCAGCCAGTCCCTGCTGGCCGGACTGGAGGGCTCAGGCGCGCGGATCTTCAGGATGGAGGCCGAGGCCGAGGACCGCGAGGCCGCCGCCGACGCCTACGCCGCCCTGCTGCCGCCGCGAATCGACGTCCTGCTCCTGGGCATGGGGCCCGACGGCCACACCGCCTCGCTCTTCCCCGGACACGAGGCCATGCAAGAGCGCGCCCGCCTCGTCGTCCCCGTCAAGGGCCCCAAGCCGCCACCCTGGCGCCTGACCATCACCGCGCCCGTCATCGAGGCGGCCGTCCACACCCTCGTCATGGCCCACGGCGCCTCCAAGGCGGAGATGATCTCGCGCGTCATCGATGGCCCCTACAACCCCCAAGAGACGCCCATCCAGCTCGCCCTCAAGGGCGGCATCTGGTTCCTCGACGAGGCCGCCGCCGCCCAGCTCTGAGCCCGCCCCGAGCCGACGAAGGCCCCCGCTGGCCGGTCAAGGGCCGCAACAGGGCGCCTACTGGCCGATCAAGGGCCGCAGTAGGGCGCCAGAGAGTGGATCGCGTGGTCCTCCTCGTGGGGGATGTACCACCGGAAGCTCTGGAGCGGCCTCGGCTGGGTGTTGGCCTGCTCCGGCGGCGCGGCCACCTCCACCACCCCGTCCTCCTGCGTGATCAGCGCCCGGACGCCGCGCATATCGTAGAGCATCCCCTCGTAACCCTCCGCGCCCTCCCAGAGGATCATCGGCGTGGACGGGTCCTGCCCAGCCCTCACGAAGATCCCGTAGTGGTCGACGAACTGCCAATCGCACTCGTCGACCTCCTCAACCGGGAAGACGTGCGAGATGGTCACCTCGAAGACGCCCATCTCCGGCCTCGACGCCCAGGTGTTCAAGATGAAGCGCAGATCGCAGCCCGGCGCCGCGCAGCTCGACGGGTTGAGCGCGTCGTCGATCTCCTTCGGGAAGCCCTGAGCGCGAGCCTGGGCGAGCTGCGCGATGGGTTCTGCCGCGCCGCTCCAGAGGCAGCGCGAAGGGGCCTCGGCCTGACGGAAACCGAAGGCCCACCCCACGTTGGGATCGTTGAGCCCCTCGCCGCAGTCCAGCGTCACCTCGCGGGTCAGCGACGTGAAGAGCTGCCCGTGGCCCGTCCGGTGCCCCCAGTGCGCGCCGGGCGTCGCCTTGCAGGGCGGAGTGTCCGGCGCCGCGTAGACCCAGATCGGGTCCTCGCTCGCCGAAGCGCCGTTGGCCAGAGCCAGCTCGCGAGAGATGGGCCGCGAGATGTGTTCGTAGGTCTCGCGCTGCTCGACCGTAAAGATCGTGTCCACCTCGTCCGGGACGATCCTCTCCTGCAAGTACCACCGCACGACCGCTTCCTGCTCCTCCTCACCCCCCTCATGGCCAAAGAAGGCGTGCTTGAAGAGGATCGACAGCTGGGGAGACTCCGGGCAGGCCCCCATCAGATCAGGGGCGCTGGCCTCCAGCGTCGTCCGCGCGGGCTCTTTGGACGTCGTCGTCGTCCAGCAGCCAGCCAGCGCCAGGCCGCTCCCGATGAGCCCCAGGGCCGCCGCTGCGTAATGATGGTTCATGAAAAACACCTGCATTCTTGAAGGATTGGACCGCTCCACCTCACGCCGGGCTCGGCGCGCGTCGCATCATGGCCTCATCGCGCTTCACCCTCAAGCAAGAATTCGACCCGCCGCGCAGGCCCACACGCAGAGCATCAAGGCGCCTCGGCGACGGACCCGCGCCCCCAACGGCAAGGCCTCACCACAACCATTGGAAGGAGAGGCCGCCGCCCTCGCCCGAGAGCCAGGCGTCGACCGGCGCCGGCTCCATCGCGGCCCGCCGCAGCTTCGCCCCCTGGCGCGAGCGCGCCGGGCGCGTCGCCCACAGGACCGTGAAGGCCACCCCCACCAGCACCCCCACCCCCACCACGGCCACCACCTGCGGCCCCTCGTCGGCGGGGCGGCGGCACCGCTTGATGCCGTCCTCGCCGATGACACACTGCGGCGGCTCCGACCCCCAGGCCGGCCCCGCCCACGCCCCCCACAAGGCCAAGGCGATCAACACACATGACAATCGGCGCATGATCCCCCTCCTCACCCTCGACCGTCCATCGACACCACTGTAGGGCGTACCCCCCTCGCTTTCCACCCAGGCTCCTCGCGCCGACCCCTTCGATCGCCGAGAAGCCTGCTCTGAATCGAAGAAGAGATATTGCATTGCTGGCGCGGCAAATCCTGTTGAGCGCCGTGTCCGAGAGGCCGCCGTCGCCCTCGCGGGCCGGGGGATGTGCGCTGGATGTCGTGGCGACCGGGGCGCAGAAGCCCCGACAAGGATAAAATCCGAAGGTGGCACGGGGGTTGCGATGGTGTGGGTGCAGACCGCGACACCCGACGAGGGGAGTTCGTGGGGCAGAAGAAATGAGACACATGACTCTGGTGGGGGGCTCGGCGTGGTGCAGTCACCCGAACTCCTTCAGAATCATAATGGACCTCCCCTTGAGCAATATCGGCGATGCTCAAGCCATGGATCGGCACCGGGGGGGTCGAAATCACTGGAGAGTGTGCGTCTCATTCCTTGTGCCCCATGAACCCACTCCACGCCCTCACTTGAAAGAGGCCTCGCCTCGGACCCCGTGACCCCGCCGCGCGCGAGGATCACCAAAGTCCGACGAACGCCCCACGCTCGACGAGCGCCCCACGCACGACGAGCGCCCCACGCTCCTCGCACCGCCCCCGTTGGGGACGGGCTCGTCGGGTGGGGCTAGAAATCCGGTGCGGGCTGCGACCTCTCGGTCGCAGGCCGGCGCGCCGCCGAAGTCGACACCAGGGGCCCGTCTGTGAAGGCAAGGCCCCGCCAGAATATCAAAGCTCCCGTCAACTCGGTGGTCCGGCCCTGCGCTCCGTTGTCGGCCGTGCGCAGGCCTGCGACCGCCAGGGCGCAGCCCACCCCGAGTTTCTAGCCCCACCCGACGAGCCCGTCCCCAACGGGGGCGGTGCGAGGAGCGTGGGGCGTTCGTCGAGCGTGGGGTGCTCGTCGTGCGTGGGTGTTCGTTGAGCGCAGGTCGTTCGCCGAGCGTGGGGCGTTGAGTGCAGGGCGTTCGTCGAGCGTGGGCATCGTGAGGGGACGTGGGCCGTTGAAGCAATGACACGAGGAGGAGGGCGGATGATCATGGTCAGGAGGCTGTCGGGGTGGGGTCGGCGCGCGCTGGCGTTGTCGGCGGTGGTCTTCTGGGTGGGTTGCTCGCCGGCGCAGCAGGCCGGGGACGACCCGATGGGCGGTGGGCTCGTCGGCGCGGGCGATCCGGGGCCGCTGCTGGGCGGCGCGCCGGTGGAGGTCTTCCCGCCCCGCGAGCAGGCCGAGGCGCAGGGCGACAGCCCCGAGCCCCTGCTGGCGTTGATCGAGCAGGCGGAGGCCCGCCGGCCCGCGCGGGCCTCCGTCGACAAGGCCCCGGCCATCAAGCCGCTTGGCGTGGTCGCCGCCACGGGCGCCCCCGGGCGCTCTCAGGAGGGCGATTACCGCCGCTTCAAGGCGCTCAGCGATCTGGCCCAGGCCGAGACGGTCGAGCGCGGCGCCGCGATCACGATCCGCTTTGATCGCCCCGTGGTCGGCGCCGGGCAGATCGGCGAGCCGCCTGCGGAGGCCGGGCGGCTGCTGGACATCTGGCCGTCGATGGAGGGTCGGATGGTGTGGAGCGCGATCGACGCGCTGACCTTCCACCCCAAGGGGCTCTGGGAGCCCGGGCAGGCCTACTTCGCGCGGCTGGCGCGCGTGCCGGTCGGCGAGGTGGGCGTGGCGCTCGTGGAGGACTTCGAATGGCGCTTCGTGGCGCGCGACGACCGCGCCTGGGTCGGCAACAAGGCCCTGTCCTGGGAGCCCGAGGCCGACAAGCCGCGCCTCGTCGGCTGGTGGCCGCCGCTGGGCTCGCAGCTGGCCGACGGCCAGCGGGTCGCCTTCATCTTTGATCAGCCCGTCGACGCCGAGCAGGTCCGCGACCACATCGACATGCTGCGCTTGCGCCACCCCTCGGCCGACCCCACCGACGCCCCCTTCGACGCGATAGGCACCCACCTGCGCCCGGTCGCCGAGGCGAAGTTCAACGGCCACGACTTCCCGGCCGATCACGTCCTTGAGGTCGAGCCCGCCGAGGTGATCGCGCCGGGGCAGGCCTTCGAGATCGTCGTCACCGACGCGATCCTCAGCCCCAACGTCGTCAGCGATGAGATCTGGTGGATGCGCTACGAGCGCCCCGGCCCCCTCGTCGCCGAGCCGCCGAGCTGCCACCTGACCCCGTGCCCCACCGACCCGCGCGACAACGGGATGGGCTGCACCGCGCCCTGCGGCGACGTGATCACCACGGGCTCCAACGCCAGCATCACCTTCACCTTCAACAACCCCGTCAAGAAGGAGGCCTTCCTCAAGAGCCTGCGCGTCACCCCGCCGCCCCTGGGCCAGAGCCACTACGCCTACGGCGACACCCACACCGTCTATCTGGATCTGGCGCCCGGTCGGACCTCCAGGGTCGAGGTGGCCCCTGGCTTGAGCGACGTCCACGGCTTCAAGCTCGCCAGGGCCGTCGGCCTGAGCGTCAAGACCCGCGATCTGACCCCCTCCATGTCGCTGCGCGCCCGCGCTGGCGTCATCGAGGCGTCCGGCCGCCGCGCCTTGCCCCTGTCCCTGACCAACGTCGCCTCCTTGAGCGTCCGCGGCCTCTGGATCCCCGCCGAGCGCCTGAGCGACTGGGCGCAGGACTTTGAGCTGCGCGCCACCTCTGGCCTGGGCGATGTCTTCATCCACGGGCCGGGGGTCATCACGGACACCCTCAAGACGGGGATCCCCGCCAACCGCCTCGTGGACTTCGACCTCTCGCTGGCCCGCTTCGGCGCCGGCCCCGGCGTCCTGGCGCTGGAGATCATCGGCACCCCCGCGCCCGGGGGAGATCTCGCCGCGCAGCTCGGCGCCGCGACCTTGCGCGAGCGGGCGATGGTCCAGATCACCGATCTCGGCCTCGTCACCCGCCAGGGCCCCGGCGACCTGCTGACCTGGGTCACGGCGCTCTCCACCGGCGCCCCGCTCAAAGGCGTCGAGGTCGAGCTGCGGGACGCCGCCGGGCGGGTCGCCGCCCAGGCCACCACCGACGACAAGGGGCTGGCGCGCTTTGATCGCTTCGACGCCATCGCGCTGCCCGTCACCGTCGTCGCCCGCCGCGCCGACGACCACGCCTTCACCCGCCTGCTCGGCCCCGACGGCCCGACCCACCTGCTGCCCTCGGCCCGCCGCGCCATGCAGCCCGCGCCGCTCGAAGGCCGCCTGCTGGCCCAGGCCTTCACCGAGCGCGGCATCTACCGCCCCGGACAGCAGGTCTTCTTCAAGATGCTCGCCCGGGAGATGATCGGCGAGGAGCTGCGCGCCTTTGCGCGCGAGCCGCTGACCCTGGAGATCTCCGACCCGAGCGGCGAGGTGGCCCTGGAGCACCCGATCACCCTGAGCGCCCTGGGCGGCGCGGACTTCACCCATACGCTGCCCGAGCGCGCCGCGCTGGGCACCTGGAGCCACCGCCTGAGCCTGCGCTCCTCCCGCACGACCCTGACCTGGGGCTCCTTCCGGGTCGAGGAGTACCGACCGCCCCGCTTCGAGGTCAAGGTCGCCGCCTCCTCGGCCGAGATCGACGCAGGCGGCAAGGCCCGCGTCGAGGTCGAGGGCCGCTACCTCTTCGGCGCGCCCATGGCCGGCGCCTCGGCCGAGTGGACGATGGAGCGCTGGCCCACCTCCATGTGGGCCAACGGTCTGGATTCATTCAGCTTTCGAGATCCAAGGCGAGAGCACGAGGGCCGCGAGCAGATCGCGGGCCGCCGCCAGCCCCTCGATCCCAACGGCCGCCTGACGATCGAGGTCGACGCGGCGTCGGATCGCTCCCAGGTCAGCGGCCCCTGGCGCACGGTGATCGACGTCGAGGTGCAGGACATCGACCGGCAGACCGTGGCCGGCAGAACCTGGGTCACCGTCCACGACCGGGACACCTACCTGGGCCTGCGCCACACCCACCGCCTCGAAGCCCTCAACACGCCCATGAGCGTCGAGGTCGTGGCGGTCTCGCCTTCGGGCGACCTGCTCGCGGGGGTCGTCGGGCGAGCGAGGCTCTTGCACGTCGAGTGGAACAACGTCGAGCGGCGCGGGCCCGGGGGCTCGTACACCATGGTCAGCGAGGAGGTGATCAAGGAGGAGGCGTCCTGCCAGGTTCGGACGCTGGCGCCCTCGCTCAAGGCGCTGGCCGAGCGGCCGAAGGTCGGGCTGGCCGGGTGTCGCTTCGTGCCCAAGGCCACGGGGCAGTACATGGCCGTCGTCGAGGGGCGCGACGGCAAGGGGCGGCCGATCTCGGCGGGCTCGTCCTTCTATGTCTACGGCGAGGGGTATACGTCGTGGCGGGCGGACGAGCCGGAGGGGACGCCGGAGGCGCGGCTGGAGCTGGTGCCGGACAAGGAGGCCTATGAGGTCGGCGAGGAGGCGCGGCTGCTGATCAAGAGCCCGTGGCGGCAGGCGTGGGCGCTGGTGACGATCGAGCGCGAGGCGGTCCTGTCAGAGCGCGTCGTCTTCCTCGACGGCGCCTCGCAGATCGTGACCGTGCCGATCACCGAGGGGATGGCGCCGAACTTCTACGCGCGGATCTCGGTGGTCCGGGGCCGGGTCGGGGACGTGCCGGACGGGGAGGGCAACGACAGGATGGCGCCGTCCTCGCGCGAGGGCACGGCGACGATCTGGGTGCGCAACCAGCGCAAGGTGCTCGACGTGGCCGTCGCGCTCGACCGGGAGCAGGCGCGGCCGGGGGAGCCCGTCGAGGTCTCCGTGTCGGTGACGGACGCCGACGGACAGCCGGCCCGCGGCGCCGTGACGCTCTGGGCGGTCGACGAGGCGGTGTTGCAGCTGACCAGCTACAGCCTGCCCGAGATCGGCGAGCACTTCTGGAGCCACCGCCGCCTCCAGGTGCTCGGCCAGGACAGCCGCGATGACCTCCTGAGCGCCCGAATCCCTCGCCTCGGCCGCGGCGAGTTCGGCGGCGACGGCACCGCGATCGATCCGATGAGCGAGGTCGAGCGCGCCCAGGTGCGCCGCAACTTCAAGACGACGATCGCCTTCGAAGGGGAGCTGGCGCTCGACGCCCAGGGCAAGGCCACGGCCAAGGTGGCGCTGCCGGACAACCTGACCCTCTTCCGCTTCATGGCCGTGGCCGCCGATGAGCGCGGGCGCTTCGGCGAGGGCTTCGGGCGCCTGCGGGTGCGCAAGCCGCTGATGATCCGGCCCGCGCTGCCGCGCTTCGTCACCGTCGGGGACGCCTTCGAACTCTCCGCGACGGTCTTCAACGGCACCGGCGCGGACGGGGAGGTGGAGGTCGCCGCCAGGGTGCAGGGCGTGACCTTGTCCGGCTCCACGTCCATGAAGATCCCGGTCAAGGCCGGCGAGAACGTCGAGGTGCGGCTGCCGGCCTCCGCCCCCCGGCTGGGCGACGCGGTGGTGTCGCTCAGCGCTCGCCTGACGCGCGGCGCCGAGGTCGAGCAGGACGCCGTCGAGGTGCCGCTGACGGTCCAGTACCCCGGTCAGTGGATCCGCGCCTGGGCCGACGGCGCCGTCGACGACGCCGCGCGCATCCCGCTGGACTTCCCGGCCTCCACGCGGCCCGACGTCGGCGAGCTTGAACTCCAGGTCTCCACCACGGTGCTCGCCGGCCTCTCCGGCACCCTGGAGCAGCTCATCGAGTACCCCTACGGCTGCGTCGAGCAGACGACCTCGCGGACCTATCCCCTCGTAATGATGCAAGAACTTCTGCCCGACCTCGGCCTGCGCCACGATCGCGCGCTGGTGCGCCAGATGGCCCAGGCCGGCGTCGACAGGCTCCTGTCCATGGTCACCTCCTCCGGCGGGCTCGCCTACTGGCCCGGCGAAGATTCGCCGCACGCCTACGGCACGGCCTACGGCCTCACGGCGCTGGTGGCCGCCCGCGAGAAGGGCTTCCATGTGCCCAAGGACGTCATCGAGGAGGCGGGCCGCTACCTCACCGAGCAGCTCTCCAACGAAGCCCTGGCCGCCGAGTACGGCATGGGCGCCTACGACACTACGCGCGCCTTCCTGCTCTACGCCCTGGCCCTGGCCGGCCAGCAGAGCCCCGGCGCGGCCGAGCTGATGAGCCAGCGCCGCGACCTGATGTCCACCGACGCCCTCGGCTTCCTGCTCCTGGCCCTCCACCACAAGGCCGGCGACCCCGCCCTCATCGAGCCCGTCAAGGCCGCCCTGGTCGCCCGCTTCGAGATCGTCAATAACAAGATCAAGGCCCGCCCCCTGGACACCGGCGACATGAGCGCGATCTTCTACGACGACTCGCGCCCGATCTCCCTCTCCCTGCTGGCCCTCTCCAAAGTCGACCCCAGGAGCCCGCTGACCACGCGCCTGGCGCTCTCCCTGATGGACCGGCGCGAGGGCGGCCACTGGCTCTCGACCCACGGCAACCTCTGGGCGCTGGCCGCCATGGTGGCCTACAGCCGCGAGGTCGAGGGCAACCCCGACGTCCCCAACTTCGTCGTCAAGCTCGGCGGCGACATCATCCACGAGTCGCTCATCGAGCGCCTGAGCCCCCGCACCGCCCTCATCCGCCTGCCCATGGACAAGCTCATCCAGGAGCGCCCCGACTCCATCGAGATCGCCCGGCCCGACGAGCACCCAGGCCGCATCTACTACTCCCTCAAGGCCCGCTACCTGCGCGGCCTCGACGCCATCGACGAGGCCCCCGCCGCCTCCGGCCTCGCCGTCTACCGCACCTACGAGGCCCTCGACGGCTCACCCCTGGCCGCCAACATCCCCGCCGGCGACGTTGTCCGCGTCAAGCTCCACGTCAGCGCCAAGAAATACCTGCGCTACGTCGCCCTCGACGATCCCCTCCCCGCCGGCCTCGAGCCCATCAACCTCAACCTCGCCATTTCCGGCACTTACGCCGCCGACAACGGCGGCCGCTACACCTCGCGCGGCCTGCTCGACGGCTCCTGGAGCTTCTACCACTCCGAGCAGCGCGACGACCGCGTCCTCTACTTCGCCGACTCCCTCCCACCCGGCCTCCACGAGCTCTCCTACCTCGCCCGCGCCACCTCCCTGGGCCGCTTCACCGCCGCCCCCGCGCGCGCCGAGGCCATGTACGACCCCTCCATCTGGGGCCGCAGCGCCATGGCGCGGATCGAGGTCCGCTGACCCATGCCCGCCCCCCCCAAGCGCCCCTCTTCGCCCCGCATTGCAAAAAAGATCTTCAAGATCATGGGGTTGGCGTGGGTGTCGGCGGCGCTCCTGGCCGCGCTGGGCTGGCTCTGGATCGTGTCGGAGCCCTACCCGGTCGAGCGCCTCTCGCGAGAGAATCGGGGCTCGACCCAGATCGTGGATCGCCACGGCGAGCCGCTGCGCGACGCCCTGGACGAGCGCGAGGGCCGCAGCGACTGGGTGGAGCTGGACGCCGTATCCCCCTGGCTGGTCGCCGCCACGCTGGCCGGCGAGGATCACCGCTTCGAGGACCACGCGGGCGTTGACCCCTGGGCCGTCGCCCGCGCGATCAAGGCCAACCTCTCCGAAGGCCGCGTCTACAGCGGCGCCTCCACCCTGACCATGCAGCTCGTCCGCATGGTCGACGCGGATGACGCGGATGACGCGATTGACGCGATTGACGCGATTGACGCGATTGACGCGATTGACGCGGATCGCCGCTCCGGGGCCTCCCCCCTCGTCGTCAAGCTCCGACAGGCCGTCGACGCGCTGCGCCTTGAGCGCGCCATGTCCAAGGAGGAGATCCTGACCCAGTACCTCAACCGCGCCCCCTACGGCAACGGCACACACGGCGTCGAGGCCGCCAGCCGCCTCTACTTCGGCCGCTCCGCCGCCGACCTCAGCCTCGCCGAGGCCGCGCTGCTGGCCGCGCTGCCCCGCTCCCCGAGCGGCTACGATCCCTACCGCCACCTCGACCGCGCCACGCGCCGCCAGCGCCACATCCTGAACCTCATGCGCTCCAGATCCGCCGCTTCGGACGCGGTCGGTGTCGCGCCGACGCCCGTCGCCTCAAACGCAGCCGGGGCCTCTCCATCGACGCCCGCCGCCTCGGGCTCAGTCGGGGCCTCGCCGCCAACCTCGGGCGCCGTTGGAGTCGAGCTGCCGACGCCAGCCTCGGGCGTTGTCGGGATCGGGTCGACGCCTGCTGCCTCGAACGCAGCCAGGATCGCGTCGACGCCCGCCGACGCTGGCGTCGTCGGGATCGGGTCGACGCCAGCGTCGGGCGGATCTTTGGCGGGCAGGTCGCTGGTGCGGTCGGTCGACGCGGCCACCCACGCCCGCGCTCTGGCCCAGCCCATCGCCCTCCTGCCCCGGCGAGCGCCCTTCCGCGCCCCGCACTTCGTCGACGCGGTGATCGAGCGCCACGGCGCGGCGCTCGATCGCCACCCCGCGAGGCTGACCACCTCGCTCTCGCTCCCGCTCCAGCTTGAGGTCGAGGCGGCGGTGGCCCGCCACATGCGGCGGCTCGCCGATCAAGGGCCGGCGCAGGCCGCCGTCGTGGTCGTCGACAACGCCTCCGGGGAGGTGCTGTCGATGGTCGGCTCGCGGGACTGGGCCGACGAGGCCGCCCAGGGCCAGGTCAACGGCGCCCTGGCCCCCCGCCAGCCCGGCTCCACCCTCAAGCCCTTCGCCTTCGCCCTCGCCTTTGAGCGCCACCTCGCCACGCCGGCCACGGTCCTGGCCGACGTGCCGACCCACTTCGTGCTCGGCCCCGGTCAGACCTACACCCCCCAGAACTTCGATCTGCGCTTCCGCGGCCCCGTCCGCGCCCGCGATGCCCTGGCCGGCAGCCTCAACGTCCCCGCCGTCCGGCTGCTCCAGGAACTCGGCCCGCCCGCGTTTCTTGAACAACTGCACACCTTTGGCTTTGACAGCCTCGACGAGCCCGCCGGACATTACGGCCTCGGGCTGGTGCTGGGCGACGGCGAGGTGACCTTGATGGAGCTGGTCGGGGCTTACGCGGCGCTGGCGCGGGGGGGTTCGTGGCGGCCGCTCTCGCTCCTGCGCGGCGGCGCGGGCCAGGAGGGGCGGCGGGTGTGCTCGCCGGAGGTGGCGCACTTGATCGCGGACATCCTGTCGGACGATCTGGCGCGGATGGCGGCCTTTGGCCCCAACACGCCCTTCAGCTTCCCCTACCCGGTGGCGGTCAAGACGGGGACCAGCGCGGGCGCCCGCGACGTTTGGAGCGTCGGCTTCACCGCGCAGGTCACGGTGGGGGTCTGGGTGGGTCGCTTCGACGGCGGGCGGCTGCCGGGGCTCAGCGGCGTCGTCGGCGCGGGGCCGCTCTTTCGTGAGGTCATGGAGCTGTCCATGCGCGGAAGGCCCGCGCAGGCTTTTGTCCAGCCGGGGTCGTTGGAGCGCGTGGAGATCTGCGCGCTCTCGGGCCACCGCGCCGGCCCCGACTGCCCGCACCGCACGCACGAGGTCTTCGTCCAGGGTCAGGCCCCCGAGGGCGCCTGCGCGTGGCACCGGCTTGTGGCGCTCGATCGCCGCAACGGGCTCCTGGCCGGCCCCGACTGCCCCGAGCGCCACACGCGGGCGCAGGTCTTCGTCGATCTCCCCGAGGATCCTTACGCCGACTGGGCTCGCGCGCACGGCGTCGAGCGGCCCCCTGCGGCCTTCTCGCCCCTGTGCCCGGCCCGCGAGCAGCGCGCCCCCGAACTTCAGATCATGGCGCCCCAGGACGGCGAGGTCTTCTTGCTCAACCCGTCGCGCCCGCTGGAGTATCAGACCTTGAGGCTGGTGGCGCAGACCACGCGGCCGGCGCTCTTGCCGGGGCTGCGCTGGACCCTTGACGATCAGCCCCTCGACGTCGTCGCCCTCGGCCCGCGCGGGGCGCAGGGCGAGGCGCGCTGGACCCCCCGGCCCGGCGTCCACCGGCTCCAGGCCGCGCTCGGCGACGGGATCGTCAGCCAGACGATCGAGATCACGGTCAAGTAGAGATATCCCTGTCGATTCGCGGGGTTGACGCGGTGATATGGATGTGTCCGTCTCTGCGTGAGGGTGAAGGAGGGGAGGGCGCGGATGGGAGATGTGGGCCGGGATTACGGGCGGTGGGCGGCGATGCTGGAGGGCAGGAGGTTGCCGGCGGCCTTCGTGGATCTGGACGCGGTGGACGCGAACGTCGGGGTGCTGTGCGGGGCGCTGGAGGGGACCTCGGTGACGCTGCGGGTGGCGACCAAGTCGGTGCGGCATCCGTGGCTGTTGAGGCACGTCCTGGAGAGGGGCGGGGCGCGTGCGCGGGGGTTGATGACCTTTTCGGCCTATGAGGTGGCGTTCCTGGCGGCGCAGGGCTTTGACGACTTCTTGATGGGCTACCCGGTGGCGCGGATGGACGAGGCGCTGGCGCTGGCGCGGCTGGCCGCAGGCGGGGTGGAGGTCGTCGCGACGGTGGACTCGGCGGCGCACTGCGCCCTGTTGGACGAGGCCGCGCGGGAGGTCGGGGCGACGATCAAGGTGTGCCTGGACGTGGACGCCTCGTGGCGACCCGGCGGGGGGCTGGCCCATGTGGGGGTCAGGCGCAGCCCGGTGCGGAGCGTCGAGGACGCGCTGGCCGTGGCGGACGCCGTCGAGGGGTGCGCGCGGCTGCGCCTGAGCGCGGTGCTGGCCTACGAGGCGCAGATCGCCAGCTTGCGGGATCACAACCCGACCAGCCGACACCTCGATCCGGTGCGGCGGCTGCTCAAGCGGGGGTCGGAGCCGGCCGTGCTCAAGCTCAGGGGTGAGATCGTCGCGGCGCTGCGGGCGCGCGTCGGCGATCTGGAGCTGGTCAACGGCGGCGGGACGGGCAGCGTGCGCTTCACCAGCCGCGATCCCAGCGTGACCGAAGTGACCGCAGGATCAGGGTTTTTATGCCCCCACTTGTTTGATGGCAGCGGGGGGCTGGATCTGAGGCCGGCGGGGTTTTTTGCCTTGAGCGTGGCGCGGATCTCGGATCCGGGGATGATCACGTGCGCGGGCGGGGGGTACATCGCCTCGGGAGAGATGGGCGCGGACAAGGCGCCGATCGTCCACGCCCCGGCGGGGCTGTCGCCGCTGTCGATGGAGGGCTGGGGCGAGGTGCAGACGCCCTTCAAGGTGTCGGGGGGATCGAGGATCGGGCTTGGGGCGCCGGTGATTTGTCGGCACGCCAAGGCCGGGGAGCTGGCCGAGCGCTTCAACACCTTCTTGCTGGTGCGCGGCGGCGCGGTGGTCGGCGAGGAGCCGACCTACCGGGGGCTTGGGGAGGCGTTCATGTGAGAGCGATCGGGTCTGCCTGCACCTGTGCCGACGGGTTTGGCGCCGAGCGCCGACGGGTTTGCCGCCGAGCGCCGACGGGTTTGCCGCTGTCGCGGCTGCACCCGCGGCTACTCTGTTTCGCCCCTGCCGGGGCTCTAAAATGCTCTGGTTTGGGGTGGAGGTTTTAAGGGCCATGGCTGACACGAGGGTTGGATCTGGGTGTGGAGCAGGCAGTGAACAGGGACGCAGAGCCCGCTCGCCCCAGGCGCAGGGCCGCTGCCCTTGCGCCCGGGGCTACAGGTCAGGGATGCCCCGTCGGGGCTCTCGACAGGACTTCAACCTCCAGGGATGGTGTCACCCGACACAAGCGGCCCTGCTTGTTGAAGCCCTGCAGTCCAGTGGCACGACGCGGCAGCTTTGCCCACAGCCCGTCGTGAGCCCCGCAGGGGCGTCCCTTCTCTGTAGCCCCGGGCGCAAGCCTGGGGTGGGGCGGCGATCGTGCCGACGGCGTCTGGGACCATGATCATAGCCTGCTCCACATCCGTTGGATCTTCGCCTCGAATGTGGCCGTCGGGGCGATCGCGACAAGACGCCCGCGCGTCCGCGCTGGCCCTCGGGTTGGCGCTGGCCGTGTCGCCCTGTGGGGGGGCTGGTTGTCGGGGTGAGGCCGAGCTTGAGCCGCTGCACATCGAGGCGCCGCGCTGCGATCCAGGGCCGGGCGCCTATTGCGAGCACGCCGATCTGCGGGGCGCGGATCTTGAGGGTGAGGATCTTCGCGGGGTGAAGATGATCTTCGCGCGGCTGGAGGGCGCGAACTTGAGGGGCGCGGATCTGCGGGGCGCGCAGCTGACGCTGGCCAACTTGAGGGGCGTCGATCTGCGCGGCGCCGATCTCCGGGGGGCGCAGCTCTGGCGCGCGGATCTCAAGGAGGTTCAGTGGGAGGGGGCGGTGTGCCCGACAGGGGAGGGCAGCCCGCCGGGCGGCTGTCCCTATGCGGACCTGGGCCCGGATGAGGGCGCGCGCCAGGGTCCGTAAGGGATGGGGCAAGAGCCCAGGAGGCTCCAGAGAGCGCGCAAGGCTACCGCGCTGGCCTGTGGCGTGGAGCAGGGCGCGTGCGGTTGGCGATCCGGTGTATGAAGTGAGCGCCCAGGCGATTTTGTCCAATATTATTGAATGTTTACAGATTGGCGATCGCCCGTGATCCGTCCCTCGCCTCGACGGCGTGAAGGCTTGTCCCAAGCGGCGCTCGCCTCCTTTGCTTTGGCGTCCGTGGCGCTGTGGGGTATGATCGCCGGGCGCGGACGATCTTGACAAAGCCCTTGATGTCGTCGCCGATGCGCCCATCTTGCTCGCCCGATGGTTGCGAGGGCCCTCGGCGAAGAGGCCCGTTGAGGAGCGTGTGTTCATGACGGACAGAGAGTTGCGGCAAGCGTACTTCAATCATCTTGGAGACAGGGCGCTGGAACCTGACGATCCCCTCTATGTCCCGCTCTACGAGGAGTCCTCCGACGTCATCCTGGTGATGAAGGAGGCCATCGACTTCTCCATCGGGACCGACAGCGTTCAGCTCCTGTCGGGTTACCGGGGCTCAGGCAAGAGCACCGAACTCAAGCGCTTGCGCAGCCTGCTTCACGACAGCGGTTACCTCGTGGTGTTGATCGATATCGAGGAGCACCTCGATCTGCACACCCCCGTGGACATCACCGACTTCCTCCTGGCGCTCTGTGGGGCGCTCGGCGAGGCGCTTGAAGACGACTCCCTGCTCGGTCGCAACACCAGCAAGGAGTCGCCCTGGGATCGATTCGTCAACTGGCTCAAATCCGAGGTTGAGTTGCCCGAGATCACCGCAGATGTGCCCGTCGGCGCGACGACCCTCGGCCTCAAAGCTGAGCTTCGCACGAACCCCACCTTCCGACATCAGATTCAGGAGCGCCTCTCCAGGAGCCTGAGCGTGTTCAACGCCAAGGTCCGTGCCTTCGTGTCCGAGAGTGTCCGTGCTCTTCAGCAGGAGTACGGCGACGCTCCCTTGGTAATGCTGATCGACTCCATCGAGCACGCGCGCGGCACGCGGGCCAACGAGGCCGACATCCACGCCTCCCTGGAGCGGCTTTTTGCCCAGCACGACGACAAGCTCAAGTTGCCTTACGTCCACGTTATCTACACTGTACCGCCCTGGCTTCGAATTCGCTCTCCTGGCCTCGGCGCCCGCTACAACGGGCTCTACACCCTGCCTGAGCAGAAGGTGCACGTCTACACGCCAGAAGAAAGCGCCTCGCCCCAACCCTATCTCCCAGGACTGGCTCTCCTGGAACGGGTGGTCCGGAAGCGCATCGATCCCGATCATCTGCTGGGATCTCAAGAGTCTCTGAACAGGCTCCTGCTCGTCTCGGGGGGTCACCTGCGAGACTTGATTCGCCTGCTTCGCGCTGTCGTGCTCCAGGCCCGCACTTTGCCTGCATCCGAGAAGGACACCACCGCCGCCATCGAGCGCACAAGAGCGGAGTTCCTGCCCATCGCCGATCAAGATGCACTGTGGTTGGCAAAGATCGCGCGCACTCGGAAGGCCTCGCTGGGCACTCAGGGGTCCGTCGGAGACCTGTCGCGTTTCTTCGACACCCATCTGGTGCTCTGCTACCTCAACGGGCGCGAGTGGTTCGATGTCCATCCTCTCGTGCGCGACATCGTGCTTGAGCAAGCCGAGGCCCTTCAGGAGACGCCCCCAGCCCCATGATCAGCGACGACCGCCGTGACTCTGGCCCTCGCCTGACCAACGACGCCGAGAACGACTGGCACCTCTTCGCCAGGCACATCGATCTGGCCGAGGGCTTCTGGCTCGGCTTCCTCTTCCTGAAGTCGCCCCCTGCCGGCGCCATCTTTCTAGAGCGCCTCAAGTCCCTCCCCAAGTCCACCGCTATCCCCCCCATCCTCCTCGCCGCCAAGGCCCCCGAAGACTTCAACCACATCCTCGCCAACATCCTGAGCGCCACGCCCGACGACGCCCTGGTCTGGTGCGTTGTGGAAGGGCTCGACGAGCCCGAGCGGCGCAAGGCGCTGTCCTTCGCCGCCCAGCGCTGGAACGAGCGCCGGGAGGTGCTGCGCCGAGGCCGCAAGTCCGGCCTCCTCTTCGTCGTGCCCTCATGGGCCAAGCCCCTGATTCGAGAGGCCGCCCCCGATCTCTGGTCCATCCGAGACATCGTCCTTGAACCCGACACCGAACTTCCCGAGGGATACTTCGCCCTTACCCAACCCCACGAGCCCCATCGCCTCCATCCTGATGAAGCCATCGAAGTCTCCAGCGCCGAACGCGAGCTCGCCATCCAACACTGGCACCGCGTTCAACGCACAGCCGACGATCCCTCCCGGCGCTGGCTCTCCCAGATCGACGCGCTGAAAAATCTGGTCCAGGCCCGCGTCTTCGATCTGGCCCAGGAAGCCGCCGATTCGGTGCGCGACACCGACCCCCCCGAACAGCGCCTCACCACCATCGACCCCGCCCTCCTCGCCCGAAGCCTCTTCAATTGGAGTTCTGCACTTGGTCAACTCGGACGACTCGAAGAAGCTCACTCAGCGATTGAGAGAGCGACCGCGATTCGGCGTGAGCTGGCTCAGAAAGACCCCGAAGTCTTCCTGCTCGACCTCGCGGCCAGTCTGAACAACCTGGGCAACATGCTCAGCGAACTGGGGAGGAGGGATCGAGCACTTGAGGCAGTCGTTGAGGCTGTCGAACTATATCGAGCCCTGGCCAAGGACAGACCCGATGTCTTCTTGTCCAACCTCGCGTCCAGCCTCAACAACTTGGGCAAGGTGCTCAGCGATATGGGCAGGAAGGAGCAGGCCCTTGAGGCCACCCATGAGGCTGTTGAGATCAATCGAGTCTTGACCAAGGACAACTCCGATGCCTTCTTGCCCAGCCTTGCCCTTGGTCTCAACAACCTGAGTGCCGATCTCAGCGATCTGGGAAGGAGGGAGCAAGCCTTTGAAGCCGTCAACGAGGCTGTTCAGATCAGGCGAGCTTTGGCCAACGACAGCCCCGATGTCTTCTTGCCTCACCTCGCGGCCAGCCTCAACAACCTGGGCGCCCTGCTCAACTTATTGGGAAGGAGGGAGCAAGCCTTTGAAGCCGTCAACGAGGCTGTTCAGATCAGGCGAGATTTTGCCAAGGATAGACCCGATGTCTTCTTGCCTGACCTCGCTAGGAGTCTTGGTCTGTCGGGCTTGATCCTTATGGGCCTTGGGCGCCGAGGCGAGGCTGTGGCTGCGCTGGCTGAGGCACAGGATCGTTTGTGGCCTTACTTCGAACTCTACCCTGGTGCCTTTGGCGAACTCCTGGGCGCCATCTTCAGTCAACTGCGCGCTGCGCTTGGGGAGATGGAGCCAGGTCCCGAGGTTATTGAGCGTATGGAGCGCATCACGCACTGGCAACAGGTCGAGGCGAAAGGGTGAGCACCTGGCGCAGGGCGCGAGAGCGATGTCGAGCCGGGAAGGGGAGTTTTTTTCGCGGTGAGGGCGAAGGATCGAAGATCGCCGGGCACTTACGAGCGAATCGACCTTGACGTAGGGTGTCAAGGCAATCTCAAGAGGTGAAGCCCATGATCCACGCATCGAACAAGCTCTCCTTCCTCGCCGCGCTGGCGATGTCCTGTGGCCTTGTCGCGTGCGGCGACGCGGCCGAAGACGACGACGCGGCTCCCAACAACGATCCGAACAACGATCCCAACAACGATCCCAACAACGGTGAGATCGAGCTGTGCTTTGAGCCGAGCCTGTCGGCGGCGCTGTGCGATCCGGCGTCGGTGACCTTCACGCTGGCCTCGGTCAACCCCTTCTATCCGCTGACGCCGGGCCTGCGGGTGGTGCTTGAGGGCGACGACGAGGGCGAAGCGGTGCGGATCGAGCGCGAGGTGCTGGAGGAGACCGAGGTGGTCAACGGGGTCGAGACGCACGTCCTGTTGCACAAGGAGTTCGTCGACGGCGAGCTGATCGAGACGGCCCGCAACTTCTACGTCGAGACGACCGAGGGCACGGTCTGCTACTTCGGCGAGTTCGTCGAGAACGTCGATGAGGCGGGGATCAACAACGACGGCTCGTGGCGGGCCGGCCAGGACGGGGCGCTGCCAGGGATCATCATGCCGGCGACGCCCGCCGTCGGGCAGGGCTACATCCAGGAGAACGCCGCCGCGCAAGACGCCCTCGACATGGGCGAGGTCGCCGAGGTGGGCGCGTCGCGCACGATCAACGGCGAGGCCCGCGACGACGTCCTGATCGTGATGGACAGCAACCCGCTCGAAGACTGCGACGAAGCGGAGGAGAAGCTCTACCTGCCCGGCGTCGGCGAGGTCAGCGACAACGGCATCGACCTCATCGAGTTCACCCCCGGCCGCTGATCCGCGATGGCCCTCTTTCCCCTCTCCTTGCCTTTGCCCGCGACCTCTCCCTCCTCCCCCGGCCTTTGCTCGCGCCGCGGCCTCTCCCCCGCCTTTGCTCGCGCCGCGCTCCTGCGGGCCTCTCCCTTCCCCGAAGTCGCCGAGCAGCCGAAGTCCGCTTGAAGGGGTCTTGCCTGTCGAGGGCTCGCGCGGGAATCCGAGGTCCGCAGTCAGCCGAAATTCCATAGGAGGGGCAAGGGGTTGGCGCACACGTCGCACTCGAACCAGCTGTCCTTGATGATGTTGCGCTGGCCGCACTCAGGGCAGCGGCGGAAGGTGAAGGGGCGGGTGAGGCGGCCAGGGTGGGGGATGTTGGCGCGATCGAGGGCGGCCTGGAGGTGGGTCCAGCAGTCTGGTTCTGGGCAGTAGCCGGTGGACTGGTTGGAGGCCTCGGCGATCTCGGGATCGGGGGTCCGGAGGACGACCAGCTCGCCTGCGGCCAGAACGGGGCCGCCGGAGGCGCAGGAGACGTGCTCGCTGTGGCGATCGGCGATCAGGAGCCGGCCCTGGAGATCGACGACGAAGGTGAGGGTCAGCTGGCCTTCGGGATCGGGGCGGTCGCCGCGCTCGCGCAGCCAGCGGCGCAGATCCTCGGCGCAGGAGATGGGGTGGCCGGCCTTGTCGGGGGTGGCGTCGGCGAGCAGGTCGACGGGGCCGACGTAGGCGTAGACGCGGGAGGCGTTGGGGGCCACGGGGTTGGGGGCGGCCAGCTCGGCGGCGCGCATGACGCTCTGGATGAAGCCGTGCTTGCTGGCGGTGTAGCGGGGGCGATCGTCGGGGAGCTGGGCGGCGAGGTGGCGCTTGAGGGCGGCGTAGGCGTCGCGAAGGGGGGGGCATCGGCGCAGGGCGTCGCGGAAGATCATATAGGCCCGCCAGTTGTCGTCGCCGTGGGCGACGACGTGGAGGTGGACGGTGCGGACGCCGGGCGAGGACTCCTTGACGAGGAGGTGTCCGCCGTCGCCGCCCTTGTCGCCGCAGTCGATGTAGCCGATGGCGGTCAGCCGGTCGATCGTGGGGGCGGTGAGGGCGTCGGCCAGCGCGAGCGCGATGTCGAGGATGGGCTTGGCGGGCAGGCCAGGGACGGAGGTGCTGCCGACGTGCTCGATCGCGACCGCGCCGCCGAGCGTGACAGCGTCGCCGCTGATTGCGACCGCGTCGGTGCCGAGCGCGACTGTGTCGGCGCCGAGTGAGACCGCGTCGGTGCCGAGTGTGACTGTGTCGGCGCTGATTGCGACCGCGTCGGCGCCGAGTGCAATGATCAGGGCGCGGGCCTCGGCGTCGTAGAGGGTCGCCCAGGTCGCGTCGTGGGGGGCCAGGAGGACGGTGTGCTGCTTCAGGCCTGTCGCCATTCGAGATCACCCTCTTGTGGGTCGTCGGGACGGTGGCGCGTGGTGGTTTTTGAGATCGTCGGCGCGGGAGCGTGCCTCGGCCTGTTGTCTTCGTCAAGGCCGGACGCTCCTCTGCTGCGCCAGCTCCGATGACGAGCGCCCCACGCTCGACGAACGCCCCACGCTCCTCGCACCGCCCCCGTTGGGGACGGGCTCGTCGGGTGGGGCTAGAAACTCGGGGGGGCTGCGCCCTGTCGGTCTCAGGCCGGCGGGCGGACGACAACAGATCGCGGGGCAGGATCAGCGCGTCGAAGTGGGCCTGTGGATTGGGGTTTTCACGCCCCCAGGTGTCGACCTGGGTCGTGCGCTGGCCTGCGACCGAGAGGTCGCAGCCCACCCTGAGCTTGTAGCCCCAC
>SXGT01380181.1_pt1 | contig 41885 bp, 37 predicted proteins | sample 3176221 | NCBI WGS metagenome assembly SXGT01 (sample SAMN11356862, study PRJNA531348) | freshwater metagenome | isolation source: freshwater sample F1-120 | place: China: Fuxian Lake, Yuxi | collected 2017-12-25
CTACCCGAACGTCGACTTCTACTCCGGGCTGATCTACCAGGCCATGGGGTTCCCAGTCGAGATGTTCGCGGTCCTGTTCGCGATCGCCCGCACGGTTGGCTGGGTGGCGCAGTGGGAAGAGATGCTGCTCGATCCGGAAACGAAGATCGCCCGCCCCAAGCAGATTTACGAGGGCGCGCAGACTCGGACCTACGTGCCGATGACCCAACGGTAAATGGAGTGATGAAGCGGCCGCTCATTCTGGCACTCGCGTGGCTGGCCTCGGCGGCGGCCTCGGCGCAGGCGCCGGAAGTGTTCGACAGCACCAGGGCCTGGGAGCATCTGCGCCAGCAAGTCGCCATCGGTCCGCGGCCGGCAGGGTCGGCGGGCAACCTCAAGAACCGCGCGTATATCACCAGGACGCTCGCCGCCATCGGCCTCAAGACCGTCGAGCAGTCGTGGGAAGCGACCACGCCGATCGGACCGATCAAGATGGTCAACCTGATCGCGACCATCCCCGGCCAGCGGCCTGACCGCATCATTCTGGCCAGCCACTTCGACACCAAGCTGTTCCGGGAATTCCGCTTTGTCGGCGCCAGCGACGGCGCCTCGAGCACCGCGACGCTGCTGGAGATGGCCCGCGTGATCAAGGCGCGCCGGCAACTGCCCTTCACCATCGAACTGCTGTTCCTCGACGGCGAAGAGGCTACCGGAGAGTGGCACGACCCCGACCACACTTATGGCAGCCGCCACTACGTGGCGGTCGCGCGCCAGACCGGCACGCTGAAGTCACTGCAGGCGATGATTCTGCTCGACATGGTCGGCGATCGCCAGTTGAACATCCGGCGCGAAGCTACGTCCACGCCGTGGCTCACCGACATCATCTGGAACACCGCCCGTCGCCTGGGCCACCAGGCCAACTTCATCAACGAGTCGATGGCGGTGGAAGACGACCACATGCACTTCCTCAAGGCGGGCATCCCGTCGGTCGACATCATCGATCTCGACTACCCCGCCTGGCACACGGCACAGGACACGCTCGAGGCCGTGTCCGCACGCAGCCTGCAGACGGTGGGTGATGTGATGATGGCGGCGCTGCCGGACATCGAAGCGCGACTCCTGAAACACTAAGTCACCGTCTCGCGGTACACTTCCGAGAGAATCTCGGCTTCGGTGAGCACCGTCGTCGATTCTTTGGCTTTCGCTAAGACGCGACCCACTACCGAGTCGCTGACCGGAATGCCGTGCTGCTCCAGCCAGAACAGCACGTTCGACTTCCCTGACATCGGCCCGACTTCGATCTTCTGGTAGCGGCCGACGAGGCTGGCGGGGATCGATGAATAGACTGCGTCCATCAGCGCGATGTCGCCCTTGCGCCACGCCTTGACGACCGCCGCGGCGTGCACACCGGTAGCCGTGCGGAAGGCGTCGCGGCCAACCACCGGATAGTTGTCGGGAATCGGCACGCCGCACGCCTCAGACACGGCGTCGCAGTACGGCATCAGCGGCGTCAGATCGCGGTCCAGAAAGCCCATCACGACGAGATTCACGAGCAGTAAATCCATCGGCGTGTTGCCGACCCGCTCGCCAATGCCAAGCGCCGCCGCGTGCACCCGCGAGGCACCGGCTTCGAGCGCGGCAATGCTGTTGATAACCGCCAGATCGCGGTCGCGGTGGCCGTGCCAGTCAATGCCGACGTCGGCGCCCTCGTCCTTGATCACCTGCGCGGCGAACTTCACCACCGCGGTCGCGCCCCACGGCGTGGCGTGACCGACGGTGTCGGCCAGGCAAATGCGCCTGGCACCCGCGCGGATCGCGCAGACATACAGCCGGCGCAACGTCTCCGGATTGGCGCGCGTGGTGTCCTCGGTGACGTACATGACCTCGAGGCCTTCCCTCACCGCGAACGTGATCGCATCTTCGGTGCTCTTCAGCAACCAGTCGATGCTCCATCCCTCGGTGTACTGGCGGATCGGCGACGAGCCGATGAATGCGCCCACCTCGATCGCCAAGCCCGTGCGCTGCGTGATCTCGGCGATCGGCCGGATGTCGCCGACCGTCGTCCGGGCCGCGCAGTTAGCGCGCACTTTCAGGCGCGAATCAATAATCTCCCGAGCCAGGCGCTCGACATCGGCGATGACGTGGGGGCCGGCACCGGGAAGGCCGAGGTTGGCGGCGTCGATGCCAAGCTGATCGATCAGGTGCAGAATCTTGATCTTCTCGCCGATCGTCGGCGTCTTCACCGACGGCGACTGCAAGCCGTCGCGCAGCGTTTCGTCGTCCAGCATCACCCGCTTGGGGATGGCTGGCGCGCCGATCTGGTTCCAGTCGTAGATCAGTGATTCCAACATTTAGTGCTGTGACGCTCGTGAGGCCACCGTGGTCGCGATCACGCCGGCGCCGAGAACCAGGCCAAGCCACAGACTCGACCGCCGAGCGGCGGCACCGACCATGGGGCGGAAGCCATCGTTGATAGTGGCTACGGGTTGACCGGCGGCGTAGCGATTCAGCTGCGTGCCCGCAAACTCCAGGCCCGCCAAGCGGGTTTGCCAATCGAAGGTGACGTTAAAAACGACCAAAGCGAGAAGAATCCACAGGCCCAGCGCCCACCTCGCCTGTCTCGTCATGACGGACCGGTGTACTTGACCACCAGCGCAGTGACATCGTCGTATTGTTCGGCCCCGCGCGCGAAATCACTGACCGCCCCCATCAGTTTCTCGAGCAGGACGGTGACGGGTTCCTGGTAGTACTGCTCGAGTACAGCAGACATGCGCGCTTCGCCGAAATCCTCTCCCGCCACGTTCTGGGCCTCGGTGACGCCGTCGCTGTACAGGACCATGGTGTCGCCGGGCTTCAGGGTGATCGAGTCGGCCGAGTAGTTAGCCATTTCGAACAAGCCGACCGGCATACCGCCAGCTTCGATGCGCCTCAGGCCGTCGACGCCGAAGACGAACGGTGGATTGTGGCCACCGTTGCAGAACACCAGCTTGCCCGTGGGGGCGAGCCGGCCATACAGCAGTGTCGCATAGCGGGCGTCGATCTGGCGGCGGGTCAGTACCTTGTTGATGCCGTCAACGGTCTGCGCCGGGTCGTCGCCAAGCGAGGCGAAGGCCGAGAAGATCCCCATGATCTTCGAGGTCAGCAGCGCCGCGGCAGGGCCTTTGCCGGCGACGTCGCCAACCAGAAAGCCGAACATGCCGTCGGGCGTATCGATCAGGTCAAAGAAATCGCCGCCGATCGCCCGCGCCTGCAGCGAGGTCCCCGCCGCTGCGAAGAACTTGCCGCTGTGCGTGCCCTCGGGCAGCAGCGCGCGCTGAATTTCAGCGGCGATCCTGAGCTCGTGCTCGAGCCGAGCCTTGTCGAGCGTCTCGCGATAGAGCCGCGCGTTCTCAATCGCGACGCCGGCCTCGTTGGCGAGAGTGTCGAGAGCCGTGCGCGTGTGCGGCGCCAGCAGGCTGCCCTTCTCGCGGCTATCGAGATAGAGCACACCGATGTTCCTGGTCTCGCTGGCCATGTCGGCGCGGTCCAGGTAGCGGACCATCCGCAGCGGGATGCAGGCGACGTGACGAATGCCAAGGGCGACGGTGCCCATGTGCGCGTTGGCGAGGTCGCCGTCGAGCAGGTCGGCGACGATCTGCAACTCGCCGGTGGCAAACACTTCTTCAGGAATCTTGCGGCTGGTGTTGAACCCGGTCGGCGGCAGGGTGATCCGGCCCTTGGCGCGCGCCAGCTTCATTTCCAGCGGCTGACCGGTGGCGGCCAGCATGATGAAGCCGCGTTCGGCGCCGGCCACGTCGATGGCGGTGTCAAGCACCAGGGCCAGCACTTCGTCGAGCACGCGGCCCGAGCCGAGCGCGCGCAGGCTTTCGAGCAGCGCGGCCAGCTGACGCAGGTCGTTGACCGCACTGGCGTGCGGGCGATCGGTATGCACGGGTGCTTCGCCGATCAGGAACACCACGTCGGCACCACTGGCCCGGCCGAATCGCACCTGGTCGCCGTGCGCCAGCGTGTGTTCGGTAATCGGTTCGCCGTTGACGTAGGTGCCGTAGCGCGATTGCTTGTCGCGCAGGATCCATTCGCCGTCCACTTCGACGATCTCGGCATGCTCGCGCGAGACGTCGCTGCCCGCCAGGCGCAGATCGCTCTCGGTGCGCCGCCCGATCATGATCTGGGCCTTGGTGATCGAGACGATTCGCTGGCCGAGGCCGTCGTTTACTTCGAGATGCGCGTTTGCCATGAGGAAGGGTAGGCGGCGCTACGACCGTCCGAACGCCTCATCATAACAGGCTTCCGCAGGCCACCTGCCGCGCGACGGCCGCCAGGACGAGGCCGAGCAGCACCAACCCGGCGAGGGGCAGTCGCGAGCGCCGGGGCCGCGCCGACGGCGGAGTAATTCTCGGCTCCGCGGTGGCGGTTCCGCACTTATAGCAAATCAGCGCGTTGACCGCGATCCCGGCACTGCACGAGCGACATTTCATTGTTATTCGCTATTCTAGCAAAGCCTCATGATTCCGCTGCGCGACGTCATCCCCTCTCGCACCCGTCCGGGCGTCACGATCGGCCTGATCGCGGTCAACGGGGGGGTGTTCCTATTCCAGGCGACGCTGTCCGAGACCACCGCCGAGCGCTTCCTGTACGCCTTCGCCGTGGTCCCGGCGCACTTCTCGCTGGTTGACGTCTTCACGTCGCTGTTCGTGCATGCCGGCATTGCGCATCTCGCAGGCAACCTGCTGTTCCTGTGGATCTTTGGTGACAACGTCGAAGACCGGCTGGGCCACGGCCGGTTCGCGCTGTTCTATGCCATCTGCGGCTACGTCGCCGCGATCGCGCAAACCGCCCTGATGCCAGACTCCCTCATCCCGATGGTGGGTGCGAGCGGCGCGATTGCCGGCGTGATGGGCGCCTACCTCGTGCTGTATCCACACTCACGCGTGTTGATGCTCTTCCCGTTCCCGCCGATCTTGTTCGAGCTGCCGGCGGTCTTCTTTCTCGGGTTCTGGTTCCTCATGCAGTTCCTGAGCGGCATCGGCACGCTGCCGGTGTTCCAGGGCGGGACGATCTCGGGTGGGGTCGCGTTCTGGGCGCATGTTGCCGGGTTCGCCTGCGGCCTCGCACTGGTGATCCCCATGCGCCGGAAAGAGCGCCTGGACGTCGACTGGTGGGACGTTAAGACTTTTTCCTGATCTCGGCGGAGACTTGCGCCAGCTCGACCATCAATTTCTCGAACGTCGCACTCCACTCCGCCTCGGGCATGACGCCCTTCAACTGCTTGTGCGCTTCGGCCTGCATCTCGAGCGTGCGGCGGCGCTTGGCGAGTGCGGCGATTTCCGGGTTGGCGCTCTCCGCAGAGCTTTCGGCATCAAGATAGAATAGCCGGGCGACGCCGCCATCGGGGCCCTCCGCAGTGGCCTCCCGTCCCTTGCCATCGCCGTTGTCGTCGAGTACCGCGCGCTCGGTGGCCAGCTGGCCGTTCTGTTCGTAGTGCTGCTTCACGGCGGCACTGGCCGCGGCAAACACTTCGTACAGCGACGTGCGGCCGTTCTTGTCCAGGTCCGTTGACGCTTCACGAATCGCTGTGACGAAGTACTCGGGAAACACCGTCGCGTACTTCTGCGCTGCCGAATCAGTGGCGGTAATAACGACCCGGCCCTTGGCCGCGAGCGATTCGAGAAACGGAAAGCTGGCCTCGGTGGTGTTGACCAGCGCGAGGCGGCCTGGCACGCCGGCCAGTAGGTCGGTCCAGTCCTTGGCCGTGAGATCGGGGCCAACGAGGTTGAACTTGGCGACCTCACCGTCGTAGGTGCCATGGCCAAGCAGGACCACCAGGACGAAGTCGTCCCTGGTTCCGGCCTTCTTGATCTCGGTGAAGATCGTGCGAACGTTGTCGGCCGAGCCCTTCTCGCCCGTCGTGACCGATTCGTCAACCAGCAGCCGCACGTGTTCGGTCTTGAATCCGTAGCGATCGACCATCGCCGACCGCAGGCTGTCACGCCAGCCGCGCATCTGCTCGGCGTACTTCTCGCCACCCGAGGCGCCAGAAATGATGACGGCCCACCGCGTCTCGGCCGCAGCTGGCGCCGGTGAAAGTGCGAGCAAGGCGAGCACAAGCGCCGCAACGTTTTTCATCATCGTCACCACACCACCCAATCGCCAGAGCACCACATCACGCGATCATCTACGCCAGTCCTACGCGCCGCCGCAGAAGCCATTCGGCGGCAAGCAAGGCGACGAGTGCGACCAAGCTCCACCCATTCTGCCAGAGGTCGCGCGGTTCGGGCTCGCCAGCGGCCACTCGCGATTGGCGCAGCAGGGCGGGCAACTCCCCCGCTTGTTCGGCCCGCAAATAGCGCCCCTTAGTGGCGCTGGCCAGCCGCTGCAACACGGCCTCGTCCAGGCGCGGCTGTGCCATCTCGAAATCGGCACCGCCCACCAGCACCGGCCGCGAGGCCGTGCCAAGGCGAACGCCGCCACGGGTCGCGGTCGCATCAAGGCGATAGACGCCGGGTTGATCAAACCGCGCGGCCACGACATAGCGTCCATCTTGCGGGCTCGACAGCGCCGGCGTCAGCGAGCGCACCTCGCCGTTCGGCGCCGTCACCGCCAGCGCCACTGCCGCGTTGGCCACGGGCCCAAAATCCTCGTTGCGTACGGTGATCGAGACCCGCTCGGTGACACCCGGCACTGACGGTGTCATTGGGGCAATGCTGACGGGCGATGCCGATCCGGCGGTGGTCCAGCGCGCGAGCTGTCGCCAGATCGTCTCGTAGCTCAAGTCGGTGGCCGGCCGCATCATCCGCCAGCGCCACGAGGCTTCGCCCGCAAACACGAGGGCACGGCCCTGGCCATAGCGCTGCGCCGCAATCAGCGGACGCGCTTCGCCACTGGCCGTGGCCACCAGCAGCACCTGCGCACCCGGACGCGGCCCGCCAATCGGCGCCACCGACCCGAGCGGCGGCAGCTGCGCCCATCGCTGGCGGCTGTCGTCGAGCGTCACCGCCAGCCGGGTGGCCGGATGCAACGCGCCGTCAGCCGTCAGGACCGGCGAGTTAGGAGTGCGGCGGTCGAGCGGGTTCGATGCCAGCGCGACCGCGGCGCGCCGATCGGTGAAATCAATCGGCAACACTTGCGCGAGCGGTGTGCCTGATAAACCCTGCCGCTCGAACGATCGCGCGCCGAGCACCAGCAGTCCACCGCCGCGTTCGGCCACGAAAGCCGCCGTCAAATCCAACTGCTCGCGCGTGAAAAAGGCTGCCTCGATGTTGCCGAAGATGATGGCGTCGTAAACGAACAGCTCTGACCGCTTCGACGGATACCCACTCGCGAGGGCCGCGACGCGGCTCGATGCCGCCTGCACATAAAACGTGTCCCGGCCATCGTCGTTTTGCCCCTTGCGCACGACGGCATCGACCTCGAGGCCCGGGTCCGCCGCCAGCGCCCGCTTGAGAAACGTGTGTTCGTAACCTGGCGCGCCCTCGATCATGAGGATCTTGCGGCGGCCGGTTTGTGCCGGCACCAAGACGCTGCGGGTGTTGTTCTCGGCCGCCAGCTCACCGTCAGCCACGGGAATCTCGACGGAGTAGACCGTTGCGGCATCTGGTGACGGCGACACCGTGAACACTTCGTGGATCGGCGCGCCATCCGCGGGTGGCGCCACGCGTCGTACTTCGAGCGGCCGGCCGTTGGCGCTGATGCGAAGCTCCACCGGCTCGGTGCCGAAGCCGGCACTCGTCGCCGAGACGCTCAAGTCCACCGAGGCACCGGCGAGCAGCGGCTCACCGGTCGTCAGGTTCAGGACCTCGCGGTCGCGAGCCGCATCGGTGCGGCCAAAGCCGACGGCCAGTACCGGCGCATCGAGTAGACGAGCGGCGGCGCCCTCCTCCGGCGCGGTATCGCCGCCGTCGGACAAGACAATGACGCCGGCGACGCGATCGCCCCGGTAGCGATCGGCCAGGTCCGCGAGCGCCCCGCTGAGATCACTGCGGCGTGCCGTCGCCGCCAACCGGTCGACCTGGCCGGGCGCCAGCGCCTCACCGAAGGTCAGCAGCTCGATGGTGTATTCGTTGGCAAGACGCGCCTGCAGCTCGCGCACCATCTCCCTCGCTCGATCGAGACGGGAAGGACCATCGCCATCGGTCAGCCGCATGCTGCGCGAAACGTCGACGAGCACCGGCAACAGGCTGTTGTGAGCGGCCGCGGGCGGCACGAGGACGATTGGCCGCAGCAGGATGGCGATCAGCAAGATCAGCGTAGCCGCCCGCAGTGCCGTCAGCCAGCCACGAGCGGCACGCGTGAGGGGAATCGGCACCCGCGCGTAGGCCAGCCACGCCAGCACCACCGCGCTGCCAAAGACCAGTGCATAACCCCACCAGGGAAGGACAACCGCAAACTTCATGGGCGCATCACGGCTCTGACCGCCTAGCGGCTCGGCTTTCGTGGCACGGCCAGCGATTGGTAATAACGGTCCACCAACTCCCGATAGGTCTCCGACACGGCGTCGTGCCGGCCGGCATTCAGCCGCTCGCGATTCTCGCGCGTGCGCAACTGCTCGGACAGTTGCGACTCGGTGCGATCGAGCGCCACCAGCAGGTTCTTCTTCAACGATTCCCAGTTGGCAAAGTCCTGCTTGAACGCTTCGCTACCAGGCGCCGACACGCTGCGCTGCCACTGCTCGGGAGTCGTCCCTCCGGGCATTTGCGGGTTCTCGCGCCGCACACCTTCCGCCAGCTTCTGCGCCTCGCGCATCTGGCGGTCGGCCTCGCGCTGCAACCGCGCCACGGATTCGGCACGGCCACCGTCCGCGCTGCCCGGCGGGCCATTCGCCCCCGATTGGCCACCCGGCGCCTGCTCCTGACCAGGCTTCTGCCCCGCCAGTTCATCCATCGTCCGCTGCAGCTTGCTCAGGCGGTCGCGCAACTCTTGTGTGCGGGACAACTGTTTCGACAGCCGGGACGTGTCGCTGTCCTGCTCGCCGTTGGCCGCCCCCAGCCGCTCGGCTGCCTTGTCGAGCGCGCGCGCGAACTCGTCGGGATCGAGAGCCGCGGCATTGGTGCCGTCCGGCTGTCGAATGGCCTGCGCCGAGGCGCGCATCCGCGCGCCCAGCTTCTGCTGCTGTAATTCGCGAGCGGCGTCGGACAGCGCCTGCCCCGCCGTGGCATCCGTGTCGCCCGGCGTCGCCGCCATCTGCCGCGCGGACTCGGCCAGGCGGTCGGTGCGGTCGGCCAGCCGCTCCTGCTCTGTGGCCAGGCGACGGCGCGCATCCTCGCCGGCGCCGCCGGCGTTGGTCCGGCTTGCTTCGTTTCCCAACCGGCGTTCAGCCTCGGCCAACTGCCGCGCCTCCATCTGCAAGTCGCCAATCGCGCGACGACGCTCCTCGGGACGCGAGCCCTGCATCTGCTGTTCGAGTCTCCGCAGTTGCTGCGACGCCAGGTCACCACTGGCACTCGCTTGCCCGGGATCCTGCCGCCGCAGATCGCTCTCAGCGTTTCGCATTGCGTCAGACGCCGAGCGCAGTTGCTGGCTCTCGGCAGGCGACCCCTGGCCACCCTGCTGCCCCTGTTTCGCCAGCTCCTCCGCCTGCTTGCGCAGTTCGTTCTGATCACGCGTCAGGCGTTCGAGTTGCCGCTTGAGCTCCGCCGCGGTCAGGCCCGCCTGGTCCCTGGCCAACTCGCGCTGTTGCTGCGCCAACGCTTCTTGCCGGCGGGCCAGCTCGCGAATGCCCGCGAGCGGATCATCGTCCTTCTCAGACTCGTCGGCGCGCGCCTCGCTGGTGGACGGCGTTTCGTAGTTGGTCTGCTGCCGCTTGCGAAGCTCCTGCTCAAACAGGGTGGACAGGTCGAGCGACTGTCGGTTGCCATTGCCACCGCCACCTCGTGCCTGCTGCATGGCCACCTGGCGACGACGAATCTCGGCTTGCGCCTTCAAAAGATGTCCGAGCGCCGCTTCTTCGAACGGCAGCGCCTTGGTCGGACTGAGGCGATCGAGTTCGGCGATCGCCTGCCCCATGGCCCTGATGGCCTGGGTCACGGAATCCTCGGTGTCGGCCCGCGACAGCCCGGGCTGTGCGCTCCGCCTGCGCCGCTGCGTAAACGCCGCGGCCGCCATCTCGGCGGCAATCTCTTCGGCCTTGTCCCGCACGCCTGACTGCGCCGCCGAGATCGCCTTGATGTCGCGCTCGGACCGCGCCTCGCGGGCGCGCCGCGAGCGGGCGTCGAGCTTCCACGTCGCCGCCATCACATCTTTCTGCTGCACGATCAGCTCCTCCAGGCCACTCTGCTCTGCCTGGCCGCCACCCATCGCCTGGCTCTCCGACGCGGTGAACTCTTCTTCGTAGGGCTTCACTTCCAGGAAGAAGATGTCGCTGCGTGCCTCGGTGCCACGGCGGCCGCGGCCCACGTCACGAGCACGCGCGTAGTAGGTTACGAAGTCGCCCGGCGTGACCTGCAGCTCCTCGAGGTAGACGGTGTGCGCGCCGGTCGCCACTGAGCCACTGACCGGGTGACCAAGAGGCACTACGGTTTCCTTGCCACCCGCCGTCTTGACCACCAGTTCGAGCGCTTGCACGCCGTAGTCGTCATCGGCGCGCGCTTCGATGGCTACTTCTTCGAGTGGCGAGACGTGCTTGTCGCCGGCCGGACGCAGGATGCGGACGTCGGGTGGCCGGTCGTTCAGCATCCGGATGAAATACTCGGTGCTCTCGCTGGCAAGGTCATCGATGTCGTTGAGCGCGATGCGATAGGAGCCGTCTGTCGCGATGTTGAGTGCCGCCGATAACACCTTGTCACTGCCGGCGAGTGCCACCTTGTGGCCATCGGACCGGGTGATCTGCCCTTGCTTGATCGCCTTGTCGGTGGTGATCGTGAGATGCGCCGTCGTGCCGGCCGGCGCGTAGAGGTCGCCGGTGTCCTGCTCGGTCTGATCCGGCAAGCCAACACCCGCCGGATACTGGTAGCGGACGTCGACCCGCGCCACGCGTACCGGGCGGATCACTTCCACCTGGAACCGGCCCGACCGCGCGGACCCGAGTGAGATCAGGTACGGGAACGACGTCTCGATGTTATTCAGCGTGATGGTGAACTCGCCCGAGGTGGCGGCCGGCATCATGGCCGCGGAGCGAGCCGCCTCGCCCACGCCGACCGTGATGCCGGGCGTGAGGCCGCCGTCGAGGCCGGGAATGCGCGCCACCACCGTCAAGGGCCGGCCCGCGCGCACCTTCACCGAACCGGGCACCACCTCGATGACGTAGCGCTTGGGGAAGAGATAGGCGCCGACGACATCGGCCGCGTGGCCCGCCGAGGGAGCAAAGAAGCCGGCCGAGACGACCAGCGCCAGACTGCCGAGCGCAGCCCCGGCCAGTGCCCGCTTCAGCGACTCCGGCCCGATGATGGCGTCACATTGAAGCGAGCGCGCCGACTTGATGGCATTGGCCACCAACTGCTCCGTCATGGGCGACGGACCCGCGCGGCCCTTCTCCACGGCCGTCACCAGCACATCGTCCAGGCCGCTGGCCTGTTCCTCGATGAAGCGCGCGACCTGCTGGTCGGTGGGTGGCTGACGCAGGGGCAGCAGGGCGAACACCAGCGAGGTGATGGCGACGGCGACGGCCGCCAGCACGGTGAGCACGAGCGGCACGCCTTCCCGCGCGATGAGCCACGCCGCGAGCAGCCCCACTAGCAGCATGGCGGCGGCGGTCGCGGCGCCGAGCGCCCACGCGCGCAGGAACGCCCGACGCATCCAGCGCGCCCTGACATCCGCGAGAATGGCTCGAAGCTCGGCAAACCGGTTGCTCATGTTGATGATGGCCTCAATGCTAGCTTACGTCGCACGGCGGCCCACCAGTGCCTCGCCCGCCAGCGCGACCAACATCATCAGCAGGCCGACCTGCCACCAGCGCTGCCGCTCTTCCGCGACACGGGCCCCATCCACGACCGCCCGGTCGCCGGCTCGGTTGATACGCATGATGTTCTTCGTGAACTCATCCACGCTCGTCGCCGACAAGCTCGACTCTCGCACATCGACATTCACGACGACTCGCCGCGCCGTGACTCCTTCTCCGCTGCCCACAGTACCCGGAGCGGCCGGCACTCCGGCCGGCACGTCTGGCAGCGTGAAGTCCTGGCGCTGCTGCCGGCCTCGCGTCAGGTAGCGCGCAGTTTCAACGGCAAACGGGACGAACGACGGCTGCAGCGGAAATCGGCTCCATTGATTGTCGAAATCCGAGGCAAACACCAGCAACCGGCCCTGGCCCACAGCCTGTTCGGTCAGCGCCGCATCACCACCCGACAGCCGGGCCAGTACCACGCGTCCGTCCTGGTCTCTAAGACGCCGGTGCTGGTCCACCTGGACGTCGCCGAGCGCGCCCGACGGGAGAAGGAATGGCCGAAAGATGGGATGACGGCTATCGGTGGCCACCAGGGTGGCAGCGGTTGAACGCACCGGCGCGGGCATCACGCCGGCATCGATGCCAATCACATCCGTCAGCGTGCCGGGGTCGACATCGGGTCCCAGCGTCAGCAGCACCTGGCCACCACCCACCAAATAGGTCTTCAGCAGCTCGCGGCCGTGGCGATCGAGCGTGCGCGTCCCGAGAATCACCACCGCCGCCTGGCGCGACAGCTCCGAGGCGGTCCACTTTGAGAGTACTCGGCCGTCGGCCACGGTCACCACAAACTCGCCTCCGCCACCGGCCACGGTCAGTGCGCGCTCAACGTAAATGCCACCCACCGCGCCGGTCGGATCGGCCACCACCGCGGTGATGGCCACGGCTGGCGACGGATCGAGCGCGAGGAAGCGCAGGTTGTCTGGCTGATAGCCGTTGGTGTCCTCGATAACCACCTGCGCCGCACCCGCGTCAGCGAGCGTGCCTCGGAGTTCGACACCACTCGCCGAGAACGGCGCCATGGTCGCGGTGGCCTGGGCCGCCTGCTTGCCATCGACCATCAACGTCACCAGCGACCGCGCCTCGTCGGGGCCGTAGTTCTGGATCGTCGCCATCACGAAGCGGTCGCGACGCATCGCCGAAGTGACCGCAAGATTACCCGCGGGTCCGGCCACGGCCACGACCCGTACCGCCACGCCGTCGAGCAGACCACCGGCGTCGTTGGCCTCCCACCCGGCTTGCTGCAGGTCGGTGACGATCACGACGCGGCCGGCGCGCGCGCCGATCACCTCGCTGGCGCTCGCCAAGGCCGTGCGATACCGCGTGCCACCGGCACCGGCAGTTGCGGCCGACACCGCCGACCGGACAGCGTTGCGATCCGAGGTCGGCGGCACGACCACCGTCGCCGCGTCCGAAAACGTGATCAACGCCACCGCATCGGCGGCCGGCGCGGACGCCACGGCCTGCCAGGCCGCCTGTTGCGCCCTGGCAAACTGACCCGGCGCCGACAGGCTCATCGAGGTGTCGAGCACCACCACCGTGACGGGCGCCGAAGCCGGCGCCGCCGTGCCCGCGAGGTAGGGCCGCGCGAACGAGACCGCCAGCAGCACGAGCGCCGCGATCCGCAACGCCAGCAGGATCAGTTCGCGCAATTGCCGGCGGCGATGGTACGGCACCGGCGCCCTCGTCAGCAGACTGACCGCGGGAAAGTCGATCACGACGTCGGTCTTGCGATGAAACAGGTGCAGCAGAATCGGCACGGCCGCGGCCAGCGCGCCGATCAGAAACAACGGAGAGAGAAACGAGACGCCAAACATCACAGCACGCGCCGGCGCGTCATCAAGTACGCCATCAACCCGAGTTCGAGCGGCTGCGAGGTATCAAGCAGGCAGTAGTCGATCCCGGCCAGGCCGAGTTCCCGCTTGTAGTGCGCGATTCGCGCCTGCATCCGCTCGACGTAGTCCTGGCGGACCGCGCTCGGCACTGCCATGACTTCCTGCGCGGTCTCGATGTCCCGAAAGCGGGCCAACTGCTCGAACGGAAACGTCAACTCGTAGGGATCGATCACGTGAAACACCACGACGTCGGTGCCGCGATAGCGAAAGTGCTTCAGGCCATCGAGCACGGACTGCGGCTCGTCCAGCAAGTCCGACACCAGCACCACGAGACCGCGCTTGCGGACCGCGGCGGCCAGGTCACGCAGCGGCTTGGCGACATTCGTGCCCGCGCCGATCTTTAACCGCTCGAGAGCCAGCAGCACGGCGCGCAGGTGACCCGGGCGCGCGCTCGCCGGCACCAGAGAGGCAATGCGATGGTCGAAGGCGATCAGGCCACAGGCATCGCGCTGCCGGTTCATCAGGTAGGCGAGCGCACCGGCCAGGTATGACCCGTATTGCAACTTGGTGATCGGCCCCGAACCGTAGCCCATCGAACCGCTGACGTCGAGCAGCAGATGGCAGGCGAGATTGGTCTCCTCTTCGTGTTTCTTGACGAAGTGACGATCCGACCGCGCATAGACCTTCCAGTCGAGCGTGGCCAGGTCATCGCCGGGCAGGTACTGACGATACTCCGCGAACTCGACGCTGAATCCCTGGTACGGGCTGCGATGCAGTCCCGTCAGGAATCCCTCAACGATCGTCCGCGCCTTCAGGTCGATCGTTGCCAGCCGCGCGACGATCGCCGGGTCGAGGTAGCGCGCCTCGCCAGCCATGGCTTACAGTCCGCTGGCAGGCACCGGCACCGCGTCGAGCAACTGATCGACAATGCGGTCCGAGGTGACGCCCTCGGCCTCGGCGTAGAAATTCGGCAGTACGCGGTGCCGGAGAATGGGCTTGGCCAAGGCCTGGATGTCCTTGACCGAGACATGCACCCGGCCATGCAGCAGGGCCCGCGCCTTGGCGCCGATCACGAGCGCGTGTGAGGCGCGCAGACCCGCACCCCACTTCACCCACTTGTCGATGAAGTCGAGCTTCGCGCCCCGGCCCGGCCGCGAGCTGTCGGCCAGCCGCACGGCGTAGCGCACGACCTCCTCAGCCACCAGCACCTGGCGAACGCAGTCCTGGATGGCGAGAATCTCCGCCCCGTCCAACACCTTCGACGGCTCGGCCCTCTTCGTGCTGGTCGTATCGGTCACCACTTGCACCTCGTCGTCTTCCGACAAGTAGGTCATGACGACGTTGAACAGGAAGCGGTCGAGTTGTGCCTCGGGCAGCGGATACGTGCCCTCAAGCTCGATGGGGTTTTGCGTGGCCAGCACAAAGAACGGCCGCTCGAGCTGATAGGTCCGGCCGGCGGCGGTGACGTGATACTCCTGCATCGCCTCGAGCAGGGCGGCCTGCGTCTTCGGCGGGGTCCGGTTGATTTCGTCGGCCAGGATGATCTGCGCGAAAATCGGACCGTGAACGAAGCGCAGGGAGCGATGCCCGCCCTCTTCGTCCAGCACTTCGGTGCCGGTAATATCGGACGGCATCAGGTCGGGCGTAAATTGGATGCGCTTGAATTTGAGGTCCAGGATCTGCGCGAGCGTTTTGACCAGCAGCGTCTTGGCCAGGCCGGGCACGCCGGTGATCAGGCAATGGCCGCCGCAAAACAGCGCCATCAGCACCTCGTCGACCACGTCATCCTGCCCGACGATCACCTTGCGCAGTTCGGTCAGGATTTTCTGCCGGCTCCCGGCCACCCGCTCGGCCAGGCCTGCCACCGCCACGTCCGTCATCCGATTCATGAAACCTCAGTGTGTCAGCGTATAGATCACTTCGTTGATCAGCATCTGGTAGGCCTGCGCCGTCCACTTGATGTAGCCCGGGTATTCCTGCGCGTTCGACCACTCCACGCCGTCGCCCATGTCGGTGTTCCAGTTGATCAGCACCATCGGCCGCCCGGCGTCGTCGAGAATGCCGCGCAGCCGCCCGACGAAGCCGCCCTTCTCCCAGGTGCGGCCGCTCAGAAACGAGCCGAGGCCGGGAATCTGCGGATACTTTTCGAGGCGGTAAAAACAGGTGTAGATGGGATGCGGCGGCGCGATCTCGACAATCTGCCGTTCCGGAAACACGCGCTGCAACTGGCGAACAGCCAGGTCCCACTCGTACGGACCATGAAAATCGTCCATTGTCAGGGTGCCGCCGCGCAGCAGGAACTCGCGCAGGATCGTGACTTCTTTCTCGCTCAAGACCAGGTTGCTGGGCTCGACAATGTAGATCCACGGATATTGAAAGAGCTGCTCGTCCTCGAGGTTGAGCACCTGCGGCTCGCCCACTTCGATCGCCGTGACTGACTTGATGCGGCGCGACAGGTTCTGTTCGGCCGCCGGGGCATCAATGGCCCAGGGATCGTCCCAATAAGCCAACTGCGAATTGCGGCCGTTGCCAGTGCCCTCGCCGGGGTAGGAACCGTACTTGATCCGCACGAAGGTCCACGTCAGGCCCTGGAACTTGTCGCCGCCAACGACCGGGATCTGCGCGCTCACCTCTGACGCGAGCCAAACCACCGCCACGAGCAAGGAGATGGCGGCTGCCCAACGCGGCTGGCGCATCAGCGACTCCCTTGCGCCAGCTTGAGCAGCAGGTCCTGGGCCCGCGTGAAGGTGGGCGCGACCTCGAGTGCCGCCAAGGCTTCTCTCTTCGCCTCATCACGCTGGCCGGCTTCGGCCAGTGCTTCGGCCAGGTCGGCATGCGCGCTCGCCCGATCGAGCGGCTTGGTGGCCAGCGCGACACGGAAGCTACGGATCGCATCGTCTAGCTTCCTGGCCTCGAGGTCGAGCCGGCCGAGCGTGGCATGGGCCGCGCCATCGAAGGGGTCCACGGCCACGACGCTCTTCAGGGCCAGCTGCAGCCGGCTGCGCTCGCGCGCGGGATCCAGCAAGCTGGCGAGCTGGCGCGCTGATGCGAGGTCGGTGTTGCTCTTCGCGGTCATGATTTCCAGCGCCGTGGCCGCGCGGGGCTTGTCGCCCTTCTTGAGGGCCACTGCCGCGATCAGCGCATAAGGACTGTCGTCACCTGTGACGTTCGGGACAAGCTGCGCGGCGCGCTCGAAGGCGGCCATGGCGCCGTCGGGATTGCTCGCCATCAGTGCCTCACCGAGCGCCATCTGCGCGGCAAAGCTGCCAGGATTCGCCGAAGCGATCGCCGTGATCTGTTCGGCCGGCATCTCGGGTTTCAACCCCTCGGGTACCGCAAGGGCCCGGCGCAGGCCGGCGTAGCGCGTCTCGAGGAAGGCATCGAAGGACTTCTGCAACGCGTCGATGTCGACACCAAGCGCCTGACGAATAGCCGTCTCGGTGTCGGTGCCGTCGGCGTAGGCCGCGACCAGCGCGCGCAGCCTGGGCTGGCCATAGACGTCGACGATGTGCTCGACGACGAGCGAGGCCTGGTAATAGGAGTACGAGATTTGCTCCGGGTTGCTGAACCCGGAGTTGAGCTCGCGCAGGCTGATCAGCTTGCCGCGATCCAGGTGGCGCGCGAATGGCACGTCCATCTCGCGGCCCCATTGCGGGCGCGCCCGCCGCTCTTCGTAGACCGACGCGCCCTCGCTCAGCCACCGCGGCAGCCGGTTGTTCGACAACTGCAAGGTGATGACGTGGGCCAACTCGTGCCACAGTGTCTCGCCCCAGTTGAAGCTGCCGGGCTCGCGGGCCTTGGGCGAATCGACGGTGACGACGCGGCCGAAACACGCGCCGAGCGCCCCGATCATGCCGGGCAGGCCCAGCGTCCGCACCGCGAAGTCGTCATGATTCGGAAACATCTCGATCAGGAGCGGACCCGTGGGCGTGAATTCCCATCGTTTGCTCAGCGCCTCGAGCGATTCCCTGGCGAGCTGCGGCACGTACTGCCGCAGCACGTCCTTTTCGTCCGGATGCAGCCGAATCACCATGTCGCCTTCGCGAATAGTGTCGAATGTATCGAGACGATCGAGCAGGTCCAGCGAATTGAAAGTGACGACGTTCCACGGGTCGGTCTTGAACGCCGTCTCAAAGGCGCGGCGCGCGTTGCGCTCGTCACCGGTCCGCATCAGGTGAGTGCCGAGGTCGGCATAGGCCTTGGTATTGGTCTGATCGAGGGCGATGCCCTTGCGCACGTGCTCAACGGCTTCGTCAAAGCGATAATAGTGTGCGGTGATGGCACCGACGACGCGGTAAATCTCGCCGTAGGTGGGATGAATCTTGAGGGCGGCCGCGACCGCCGCGTCGTGATCCGCCGTGCGCCCTTCGACGTAGGCCAGCGCCGCCTGCATCGACAACGCTGCGAGGTGCTTCGGGTTGACCGCCAGCACCTTCTCAATCGACTCGACCGCGTCCTTTTTCTTGTCCTGGTAGATCGCCATCTCGGCGACCAACAAGTGCGCACCGAAGTCGATCGGGTTGTGGGTCAGGGCCTGCTGTGCCAGGCCCACGGCCTGGGCTGGATTCTGGTCGGCCACCGAGCGCGCCATGCCAAGCAGGGCCGGACCGTAGTCCGGATCCGCCTTCAGCGCTTCCTGGAACGAACGCGCCGCGTCCTTGTTGTTGTACTTCTCAACGAACAGGTCACCCCATTCGCTGTTGATCGCCGGATCGTTCGGCGCCAGGCGATCGGCATCGCGGAAGAACGCGTTAGCATCGTCAAACCGGCCCAGGGCGCGAGCCGCACGCGCGGTGCGCAGGTAATCGCGAGCCGTGGGATTACGCTGCTCGCCCAGCATCACCAACTGCAGGCTTCGGCGCGCCTCAACCCGGCGCCCGGCCAACTGATGAAGCAGGCCGACCTCGAGCGCGGCCTCACCCGACGGGTTGATGGCGACAAACGGCTGCAGCACCGATTCGGCGCGGGCGTAGTCGCCGCGGGCCGAGCTGGCCTTGGCACGTAGCACCGCCAGTATCTCGTCCTTGGGAAACGCGTCGGCGAACTTGTCGACTTCGTCGAGGCGGCCGCCCCGCCACGACTTCTCGGCGTTGGTGCGGACCGCCGACAACGCCGGCGACTGGCCGGCCGTGACGAACGGCGTCAGGCCGATGGTGAGCACGACTGAAGCCAGGAGCAGCCAGACGCGGCGAGACATCGTGCGTCGAGTATAGCCTCTGGGCATATGCTTTAGACGCTAGAACCAGCGCGCAAGCTTTAGGATGGTGGCCGTGACGCCGCCCGGCAAGACCACCCCGGCCGATACTGCCGAGGCGGTCGCTCGGTTCATCGCCAAGCTGCAGCATCCGCACAAGGTCGCGATCGACGAGATGCGCCGCGCTATCGCACCACGAAATATTTCGCCTCCACGCAACTGCGCGACCAGGGCGGCATTGGTCTCGTCCTGCACCTGGGAGCGAAGGTGCATGAGCGACCGGCGTTCCAACTGGAAGAGCCGCGGGGACTGCTGAAATGGCTGGCGAAGGACCGGGCGCCAGTGAATCGCTGCGCTCTAGATCTAAAACAGCGGGCGCCAGGTAAAGAACATCACCGCGACGAAGCCCTGCAGGCAGGCGAAGCACGCGATCCACGCGGTGCGATGGCGCGTGGGAATGGCGCCGCCCATCCACAAGAACGCTGGGAACAACACGGACGTGACACGCCCCATCGAGAGCATGCCGCCCGCGGCCATCGGCGGCAGCAGGTTGACCAGCAACAGCACGGCGTAGGACAGGCCGAAGCGGCGATACACCGGCCACACGGCCGCCAGCATGAACAGCACCGCGAGCAGGTAGAAAAAGTCGATCGTTTGCGTCGAGGCATACTGGTAGGCGCCGTTGGTGGCGATGAAATCGACGCGATCCGAGACCAGCGAGTCGAGGCTGCGATAGACCCGGCCCCACGCCACGTTCTGCTCGGTCCACTTGAACGGATGACCGGTCAGCCCGTAGATGTAGGCCGAGAACGTCAGCATGCCGAACCCCGGAGCTGAGGCTGCCAGCAGGCGCTTGCCCAGAGTCGGCCAGCCGGTGGCTCCGACTATGTGGCCTGGTCCGGCTGAAGCCGGACGCCACACGCTCCCCCACAGGGGTGCCATCGCCATCAAGCCGAGCGCGAGCGACAGGAAACTGCCATTGGGCCGCGTCAGCCCGCAGAGAAATCCCCAGGCCGCGGCGCGCCACCACTGCTCATGGCGGAAATGGTAAACCGCAGCCACCATGGTCAGCAGGAACAGGCCCTCCGTGTAGGCCGCACTAAAGAACACGGCAAATGGATAGGCGGCCAGTAACATCACCGCCGTCACGGCCTGCTCCTCGTCCTTCAACTCGTCGCGGGCCAGCCGAAGGAAGTAGCTGAGCGCCAGGAAGAACGCCACCAGCGACACCCCCACACCCGTCCACAACGGTTGACGGCCGAGGACGGTTGACAAATATCGCACCGTCATCGGGAAGGCCGGAAAGAACGCGATGTTCTGCTGGTAGTCGGCCCGCGCATTGGAGTCGAACTTGTAGCCCTCCATGGCGATGCCGAGATACCACCCGGTGTCCCATCGCGCCGGCAGATCGAGGAAGTCGTTCGAGTAGATCCGCCAGCGCGAGGTGGCTTCCGGCGGAAAGCCGATCAGGATCACGGCGAGAAAGCCGACCGCCAGCACGCCGCCACGCGTCGCGAGGTGAATCGGCAACACCGTCCTGGTCACCGGATCGCGCCACCAGCGCCGCACCGACTGCACCAACCGCTGCGGCAGTGGATGCTGCCGCACAATAGCATGGCGGACAATCATCGCAGCCACGCTCCACAGCGCCGGCCGCCACCAGTCGGTGACCGACAGGCGGCTCCCGAAGATCATCAGGCGGAAACCGCCGGCGACGAGAACCGACAGGGCGACGATCGCCATCACGACGGCCACCAAATCGAGCGCCGTCGCCCATTTGGGCAGCTTCACGGGCGTCATTCTACTCGCCCTAGCGCCCGATCTTCGACGCGGATCCGCGCGCGCATCAGCAGGCCAAAGCCGAAGACCGCCACCAGTCCGGTGATCGGCGCCGCGACGACCATCGCAACGCTGACCAACTCGCCGACCACCGAGAGGTAGTTGGGATGCGAGATAAAGCGATAGGGGCCCGAGGTCACCAACGGCACGCCAGGCAGAATCAGTACGCGGTAGCTCCAGCGCGCACCGAGCGAGCCGATGGCCCAGACCTTCAGCGCCTTCGCCAGGCCGAACAGGATCAGGCCTCCCGCCAGGATGGTACTGGGCGATGGTCCCGACCACGCGCCTTCGACTGCCATGGCGATGAACGACACGGGATAGGCCCAGCGCATGATGCCGATGACGTCGCCCGGCGGCTCAATCGCCCCCTTGGCGCGCAGTTGCCGCTCGTTGAACTGCGACAGGACCAGCTCGCCCCCCATCATGAGCAGGGCGGCGACCACGGTGAGCACGGCAATCGCCAGCGCCTGATTCGTCATACCGCGCGGCTGCCACGTTCGGCGTCTTGACCGCCGTAGCCTCGGCGGAGATGGTCAGCCGGAACCTGCCCACAGTCTCCGGCGTAGCGGATGACTGCCTCGAACAGCGACGGCACCACGCGAGCCGCGACCGCGGCGGCGGACACGCCCTGCGGTGAGGTCACTAGCGATCGCAACGTGCGGTTGAAGCGCCACTTGGCGGCGAACGCCGCCTGCCGGCGCCGCGTCAGTTCGAGGTGCGCGGTCTCAGGCGAGAGGCGACCCGCCAGCACTTCCAGTGCCACGGCGGCCGCCAGTTCCGCGCCAGCCAGCGCCAGGCGCAAGCCATCACCGGTCATGGGATCGATGAAGCCCGCCGCATCCCCGGCCAGCAACAGGCCCGGCTCACCGGCGGCCGTGCTGTCGACTGCCATCGGTCCCAGCATGACCGGTTCGCCTTCGGCGCGCGCGTTGGTGAACCGGTCGCGGAGGGCAGGATCGGCATCGAGCCGCCGGCGCATCAGGTCTCTCGGCGCGCCAAACGGCTGATCGCCGGCAGCATGGGGCATCACCACGCAGACATTAGTCAGGCCGCCGGGCACGGGCGCGATGCCGATGTAGTGACCCTTGCGGACGTGCATTTCGCCAACGGCTCCGCAGCCGGCGACGCCGGTGAAGTAACCGCCGATTGCCCAGCGCCTGGGCCGCGCCGGCTGGTGCGCCAGGCCGCGCGCGAACGCCAGCGTCGACCGCCGGCCATCGGCCGCAATGACCAGGCGGCTGTCATGCCTCGCGTCCCCGCCACCGCGCCGTGCCACCGTGATGCCGTGGACGCGTCCCGATGCCACCTGCGCGCCTTTCACCGCGACACCCTCTTCCACCTGCGCACTCGCCTCGCACGTCTGCCGCAGCAGCCACGCATCGAGCACGCAGCGCGTGACGGCGCGGCCGGTCATGCCAGCGCCATAGGTCGCCCGCACGGCGACGCCGCCGGGGCCGGTGATCAGCATGCCGTGGATGTCGTCGCTGCTGGCGAGCAAATCAGCGGTGTCGAGGTGCCGCGAAAGCACCGCGAGCGCTCCGGGATTCAGCGTATCGCCGCACAGCTTGTGACGGGGGAAACGCGCGCGCTCGAACACCCGGACCCTCGCGCCGGCGCGCGCCAGAATGAGCGCCGCCAACGCGCCGGCCGGCCCGCCGCCGGCAATGACGACATCATCCATGCGAGCGGCCGAGCACCACGGCACTGTTCTTCGAGCCGAACCCCAGGCAATTGCAGAGCGCCGCCTCCGGCTGGGCGGCACGACCCTGGTTGGGAATGAAGTCAAGGTCGCAGTTGGGATCGGGATCGGTCAGGTTGATGGTCGGCGGCAAGAAGCCGCGCGACATCCCGAGCGCGGTGGCGACGACCCCGGCCGCACCGCTGGCGCCCTGCGGGTGCCCGATCATCGACTTGGTGGACGACCCGGGAATGCCATCGGCCAGCGCGCCAAAGGCCAGGCGCGTGCAACGCGCCTCGATCGCATCGTTCAACTGCGTCGAGGTGCCGTGGTAGTTGATGTAACCAATTTCCTCGGGCGCGCGTCCCGCCCGCGCCATCGCCGTCTGCATGCAGCGCACGATCTGTTCGCCGTCGGGAGCCATCTGCACACGGTGATAGGCATCGCAGGTCGAGGCGTAGCCATCGATGGTGGCGTAGATGGCGGCGCCGCGCGCGCGCGCCCGGCTCTCCAGCTCCAGCGTCAGCATCCACCCGCCCTCGCCCAGCACGAAGCCATCGCGGCCGCGATCGAACGGACGTGACGCCTCGGCGCCGCGGTCGTTGTAGTGGGTCGAGACCGCACGCATGCGTGAGAACCCGAAAATCATGCCCGGCAGCACGCAGCCATCGGCGCCACCCGACAGCAGCACGTCGCACTCGCCCGCGCGCAGCAGCATGCAGGCGTACCCCAGCGCGTCGGTGGAGCTGGTGCAGCCGGTCGACATCACGTGGCTGATGCCGCACACGCCCAGCGCGATCGAGATCTCGCTCGAGACCATGCCGCAGATTCCGAGGGCGATGGCGTACGGCGTCACGTGCTTGCCGCCGGTGGTGAAGAAGTCCTGATACTGTCGTTCGCCGACGTCGATGCCGCCACCGCCACTGCCGATGATGACGCCGGCATTGGCCTGGCCGAAGGTCAGGCCGGCATCGTTCCAGGCCTCACGCGCGGCGATCACGCCGAACAACGCCGCCCGGGAGTAGCGCTTGGGATCGGCGTGCGAGTCGCGGGCGCTTAATTCACCCGCGAGGGGCATGGCCGCCGTGATGTCGACGGGCGGCACCGGTGCGGCCACCTTGCAGGGGTAGGTCGAGACGTCAAATTCGGTGATGGCGCGCGTCCCGCTCTGACCGCAGCGAATGGCGTCCCAATAGACCTCGCGCCCGACGCCAAAAGCGGAGACGACGCCGATGCCGGTGATGGCGATTGGTTGGGTCACAGGGTCTCAGGGGTCAGACCCCGGCGGATGTGCGGGCCGGGGTCGGAGCCCTATAATAGTTCGTGCGCACCGCCTTCGTCTGGATCGGCGCCGTGGTCTTCGCCCTGTCACTCGGATCGTTTGCGCTGGTGTTTGGCATCCGCCTCGACACGCCCGCGCCGGCCACCGTCGAACCGGCGTGGCCGATCATCGGCTTCAACGTGGTGCTCTTCACCGTGTTCGCCCTGCACCACAGCCTGATGGCCAGGACTGGCGCCAAGGCGTGGCTCACCAGGACGGTTCCGGCCGAGTTGGCGCGAAGCCTCTACGTGTGGATCGCCAGCCTGCTGTTCCTCACCGTGTGCTGGCTCTGGCAACCGTTGCCCGGCGTCGCCTGGACCCTCGACGGACCATGGCTCTGGGTATCGCGGATCCTGGTCGTGACCGGTATCTCAATGACGGGCCGCGCCGCGGCCGCGATCGGAGTCTCGGAGCTGGCAGGCGTTCGGGTCGCGCCTCCCGCTCGTCCGGTCGAGTTCACGGCCACGGGACTATTCGGCTTCGTCCGGCATCCCATCTACCTGGCCTGGATCCTGATGGTGTTTGGTGTCGCCCACATGACCCACAGCCGGCTGCTGTTCGCGGCGATCAGCACCGCGTATTTGATCGTGGCGATACCGTGGGAGGAAGCCTCACTGGTGGCAGCGCACGGCGAGAAATATCGCGCCTACCAGCGGCAAGTACAATCACGCCTGTTGCCGGGTATCTGGTAGTTAGCCGCGCCAGCCTTTGGTCGGCCTGGTGAACCTGGCTGGCAAGGCCGCGCGCGTGGTCGCATCCATGGGCTTGCCCGGCGCCTCGGCAGCGTTGGTCTCGTCCGTCTCCACGTCCTTCGGCAGGCCGTCCAGCTGATCGAGGAACATCATCGAGTTCAGCGACGGAATCTCAAACTTCTTGCCGCAGGTCTTGCACGTCACCTCATCGTCCAGGCGCAGCAGGTGATCGCGCAGCTTGTCGAACTTCTTGCGGTCCTCGGCGTTCTGCGGCGCGCCCCTCTTGGTGCGACGCATCCACCGGATGGTGTACTCGTTGATCCGCTTGCAGCGGGGGCAGGGGTACTTGGCCGGCCGGGATTCCGGCTTCTCTGAGAAGAAGGCGCGTTCGTCGAAGCTCACGATTCTATTGTAGCTTGCCGGCGCGCGGTCAGGTGTTCTTGAGAGCCTCGTCGCGCAGCACGATGAACAAGCCGTCGGATTCAGCAATGGCGGTGCCGCCCAGGTCCGACAACGTCGCGCGCAGGTAGACCTTGCGGCCATCCACTCGCTCGACCCGCGACGCCACGATCGTTTCGGACTCGAGTTTCAGCATGGCGATGAACGAGACCGAAATCTTCGCGGCCACCGAGCGGTAACCATTCATCCAGGAGGCGCCGCCCATGGCTTCATCGAGCACCGCCGCCATGGCGCCGCCATGGACATGGCCCGGCGGTCCCTGCGTCTCGCGCCCAAACCACGCCTTGGCGTAGAGCGCGCCGGCTGCTGGTCCGCGGAAGTAGGCAATACGCACGCTTTCGCCCGACGGGTTGGCGACGAGAAACGAGTGGGAGTCCAGAGACAGAAACGGCTGGACGGGCGTCCAGCCGGGTTCAGGTGTCGCAGGCGGTACGGGCAACGCGGTGCTTAGTCTTTGACGACCGTGATCAGCGTCCACATTTTCAGGACGTTGACTTTTTCAAGCGACACCGGCCGCAGCTCGGCCTGCGCGAGGAATCCCTGCAGGTCGAGGTCGGCGGTGAAGCCGATGTGCACCGTCGCCGGTGAAATCGCGCGTTCGATCCAGCCCATCACGCGATTGCTACTCTTGAAGTGATTGAGGATAATGACGCGGCCGCCGGGACGGCACACCCGATACATCTCGCGCGCCACTCTCACGGGCTCGGGCACGACGCTGATCACGTAGGGCGCATAGACGACATCAAACGAGTTGTCGGCGAACGTGAGCTTGGTCGCATCCATCTCGACGAGATCGCAGTTCTGCAGGTCCTTCGAGTCGATGCGGCCCTGCGCCTTCGCGAGCATCTTGCTGGACAGGTCGATGCCGGTGATCCGGCAATTGTTCGGATACAACCCGAGATTGATGCCGGTGCCGACGCCGACTTCAAGTACGTGGGTGCCCGCCCTGAGCGCCATCTTCTCGATTGCCTCGAGACGGCCGGGGTGGAGCGTGGGGCCGTAGGTGTAGTCGTAGACGTTGGCAATGCCCTGGTAGACCTTCTCGACGAAGTCAGTCTCGACCGTCGTGACCGACAGCGCTCTGGTGGCCGCGTCGCCCGATCGCCGTGTTTCTGCGTCAAATAAGGCCATTTTCTAACGATCCCCGCAACCGAACCGGACTATACCACGTCAAGCACGTCGAGGGCAGCGTCGAGCCGGCCCGACGGCGTTGAGATCTGCACACCCGCAGCCATGCCCTTGATGGCGGCCACCAGTTCTTGCGCCACGGCGACGCCTTCGGCCGCCGCGGCCTTGGCGCTGGTGGTGCGCCGCATGCGTTCGACAATCGCCTCGGGCACGGTCACACCCGGTACTTCGTTCGCCATAAACTCGGCGTTGAGCGTGCTCTCGAACGGCCAGATGCCGACGATGATCGGGACCCCCAGGGGCGAGACCCGTTCGAGGAAACGTTCAAACGTGGGCACATCGAAGACCGGCCTGGTGACGGCAAATTCAGCGCCCGCCTCGATCTTGAATTCGAGCCGCCGCAGTTCCTGGTCGAGATCGCGCGACGGATTGACCATCACACCGGTGTGAAACGACGTCGGCTCACCAATCGACTGGCCGCTGATGTCCAGGCCATGGTTCAGGCGCGTGATCACGTTGGTCAGTCCAATCGAGTCGACGTCGAACACTGCGGTGGCGTCGGGAATGTCGCCGAGCTTGCGGACGTCGCCGGTGATGCCGAGCAGGTTGCGCACGCCCATGGCATGCGCGCCGAGCAGATCCGACTGGATGCCCAGCAGGTTGCGATCGCGGCAGGAGTACTGCAACAACACTTCGACGGCGGTATGCTGTTGCACGAGGACCGCCAGCGACAGCGCGCTCATGCGCGCGCCGGAGCGCGGGCCATCAGGAATCGTGACCACGTCGACGCCGCGCTGGACGAGGCGGCTGGCATCGGCGAGCGCCGCGCTGGCCGAATGCCCGCGCGGTGGCACCAGCTCGATGGCGCGGACGAAGCCGCCGTTGGCCAGCTTGCGGCCCATGATCGACTTCGCCTCGCGCGGCAGCGAGGGACGGGCGTTGGGCTGGCTGGCCACCGGCGTGCGCACTTCGGCGGTGCCGGCATGACGGGCCAACCCTGGGGCCAGCGACTTCGCGGCAAGCGCCATCTGGCGAATGTGTTCCGGCGTCGTACCGCAGCAACCGCCGACGAGACGCACCCCGGAGGCGATGAACCGTCGTGCGTACGACGCCATGTATTCCGGCGAGCACAAGTACAGGTTGCGACCCTCGATGTCGCGGGGCTTGCCGGCGTTGGGCTGCGCCGACAGCCACCCGTCAGTCACTTCGCTGATGCGCTCGATGGTTTCGAGCATCGGCGCCGGTCCGACGCTGCAGTTGACGCCGATAATGCTCGCGCCACGCGCGATCAGGTCGGGAGCAAACTGCTCGGGCGGCGCGCCGTCCAGGCTGGCGCCATCTTCTTCGGTGGTCATCTGCGCGACGATCGGCAGGTCGCACACGCTGCGCACCGCGGCGATCGCCGCGCCAATCTCGTTCAGGTCGCGAAAGGTCTCGAGCATGAACAGCTCGACCTGCCCGTCCACCAGCGCCTGCGCCTGCTCGCGGAACATCGCCTCGGCTTCGTCGATGCCGGTCTTACCCCACGGCTCGATGCGCACGCCAAGCGGGCCGATGGCGCCGGCGACGTAGGCGGGCTGGCCCGACTTCTCGACCGCGCGTCGCGCCAGCGTGGCGCCGGCGAGGTTGATGTCGCGCACCTGGTCGCCCAGGCCAAAGCCGCGCAACTTCATGCGATTGGCGCCGAACGTGTTGGTCTCGATGACGTCGGCTCCGGCCTTCAGGTAGTCGCCGTGAACAGCCACCACCAGGTCGGGCTGCGTCTGGTTGAGCGACTCGAAGCAGCGGTTGATGAAGACGCCCTTCGCGTACAGCATGGTGCCCATGGCGCCGTCGCACACCAGCACACGATCATCCAACGCCGCGAGGAAGGGCTTCACTGTAGGTAACCCTGATACCGACGGCCATTACCCGGCACGGGTTCACACCGCCTGCCGGCTGGGCCGTCTAGCGCACCGGCCTGGGCGCCTGTTGATCCGCCGCCGCCGGCACCAGCAGTTCGGTCTTGTCCCAGATAAAATCGTCTTTACTGTAGACCGCCAGCTCGTAGTCCTTGCCCATGAAGATCGCCGCGACCGGGCACGCTTCCTCGCAATAGCCGCAGAAGATGCAGCGGGTCTTGTGAATCTGGTAGGTCGACGCGTAGCGCGGACCGGCCATCACCGTGCCGTCGTTCTCGGCCGCCTCCAAATAGATCGCGTCGGCCGGGCACGCCACCGCGCACAGGCCGCAGGCCACGCACTTCTCCAGCCCCGCCTCGTCGCGCATCAGCACCTGCTTGCCGCGATAACGCGGAAACATCGGCACCTTCTGGTCGGGGTAGTTCACCGTAATAGGACGGCGGAACAGGTGCTTGAAGGTGAGCGCAAAGCCTTTCGCGAGCGGACCGATCATGGAAGTAAATGATACCATTTCCGCCTGCTGCAAGAACCCAAGTTCCTCTCCGCCACGCAATTTCTGCTGACGACCCTGGTCGTCAAACTCGCAGCCATGGCCGCGTTGGCGACCATGCTCGCCCGCTACCGGCGGTTTCGTCACATTCTGATCTTCGAACAGCGCAACTGGCCCGACCGGCTGGTCTTTGCCCTGGGTCTCGGGGTGCCACTCACGGCCGGAGTCGCCGCGCGCATCCTGCTTAACTACGACGCCGCCGATCTGATGCTCGAAGGCGCCTTTCTGGCGGGCCTGCTCGCCGGCTCCTACACCGGCGCGCTGGTCGGCCTGGCCATTGCCCTGCCGGCCCTGGCGGCCGGCGAAAACGGCGCCCCCTTCTTCGCCATGGGCTGCGGCTTTGCCGGGGGCGGCCTGCGCGAAGCCTGCCCCAAAGAAGAGATCTGGGGCTTCTCGCCGTTTGTCTTGCTCAGCATGCCGCGCTTTGTCTGGCGCATGATTCGCCGGTTCGCAGTGAACTGGCCGGTGGTGTTGTTACTGGCGATCATCGGACTCGAAATGGTCCGCCAGGCCGTCGGCTTCCGCTTCGACACGCGGCTGTTCCACCTGTCGAGTCCCTCGGCCTGGACCACGCTCGTGGTCTACCTCGCCACCATCGTCACGGTCTCGACGCCCATCAAGATCTGGAACAACGCGCGCTTCGAGCATCGGCTGCAGGAGCAGGAGAAGCTGCTGCTGGCGGCCAAGGTCGAGGCCCTCAAGAGTCAGATCAACCCGCACTTCCTGTTCAACACGCTGACGTCGGTGTCATCGCTGATCCGGCTGCAACCCGACACCGCGCGCGAAGTGCTCCAGAAGCTGTCGGGCCTGCTCCGCAAGCTGATGGCCAACCAGGTGCAGTTCGTCACGTTGCGCGAGGAACTGGCCGCCACCGACGAGTACCTCGACATTGAAGTGATCCGTTTCGGCCCGCGCCTCTCAATACGAAAGTCAATCGCCCCTGACACGCTGGACATCGTCATTCCCAGCCTGCTGCTGCAGCCACTGGTCGAAAACTGCATCAAGCACGGCTTCGCCCGCAAGGTCGGCCCCGGGACGATCACCCTGCGCAGTTGGCGCGAAGGTGCCAACGCCATTATCGAGGTGACCGATGATGGGCTGGGTATTTCGCCCGAGCGGCTGCCGCAGGCGTTATCGAGTGGCATCGGCTTGAGCAACGTCAACGAGCGCTTGCGGGTGTTGTACGGCGCGACCGGCCGCCTGGTGCTAACCGGTTCACCCGGCCGCGGCGCCTGCGCACGGGTTGAGATTCCACTCGATCTCGCCGCCGAGAGAATTACCGCATGACACCACCGGCGCCGAACCTGACCGCGGTGGTGGCTGACGACGAGCAGTTGGCACGTGACGAGTTGTGCTTTCTGCTCACCCAACTCGGCACGGTCGAGATCGTCGGCAAGGCGTCGAACGGCATGGAGGCCCTGGATGAAATTGCCCGCCACGCGCCGGACGTGGCGTTTCTCGACGTGCAAATGCCCGGGCTGACCGGTTTTGAGGTGGCGCGCCGGCTGCTCGCGCAAGGTACTGGACCGGGGGTGATCTTCGTCACAGCTTATGACCAGCGGGCGATCGAGGCGTTTGAAGTGAATGCGGTCGACTACCTGCTAAAGCCAGTCAACGTGCAACGCCTGGAGACGGCGATGGACCGGATTCGCGACCGGCGAGGACGAGCCGAGCCGCTGGCCGGCCAGTTGGATCGGTTGGCCAAGATGATGGCGGACCAGAACGGCCGCCGCAACCAGGTGGCCGTCAAACTCGGTGACCGGTTTGTGTTAGTTCAGGCCGACGACATCATCCATGCATCGCTGGTCGAAGATTCGATTAACATTATTACCAGTCAGGTCTCGGGAACAGCCAATGATCGCACGCTGGATGAGCTGCACGGCAGGCTCGACCCGAACGTGTTTTGGCGGGTTCATCGTTCGCACTTGGTAAACATCAACAAGGTCAAGGAGATCGTCCCTTGGTTCAGCCGGAACTACATCCTGAGGATGACAGACGCGAACGCGACCGAGATCCCGGTCAGCCGAACGCAGACGCGCCGTCTTCGGGATTACCTGAAACTGTAGTGGCGGTCGCCGCGACAGGCGACCTTTTCGCCGATCCCGGCGACGAGACCACGCCGCCTGCCGTCGCGGCCGACGACGCACTCCAGCTCGAGACGCCGCTGCCGTTGTCCATCGATCAGGACTCGACGCAGGTGATCCGCCGGCTGGCAGTGTGGCGCGACGAATTCTTCGCCTGGGTCCGCACGCTGGCCTCTGCTGCCGTGTACGCCACCCTGATCGTCACGTTCGGCTTCCAGGTGGCGCGCGTCGAGGGTCTGAGCATGGCGCCGACACTGGCCGATCAGGATCGCCTAATCGTCAACAAGCTGGAATACCGCCTGCACGCGCCGCAACGTGGCGACATCGTGATGCTCTATTACCCCGTCGACCCCAACAAGTCGTTCGTCAAGCGCGTGATCGCCGAAGACGGCGACACGGTGCGTGTGGTGGACGGCCGCGTCTACGTCAACGACGTGCCGATGCGCGACGACTTTGTCCCGGCCGAGTACCGCAGCCACGACGACTGGGGCCCGCAAGTGATTCCCGAGGGCTACTACTTCGTGATGGGCGATCACCGGAACAACAGCCTCGACAGCCGGCACTGGGGCTTCGTGCCCAAGAAATACATCATCGGCAAAGTGCAGATTCGCTGGTGGCCGGTGCCGACTGCACGGGTCTTTTAGGTCGCGGTATCCCGATCGAGCCCATGCCACCAGAACTGCCTGAGTTTGAGCGTGCGCAGACGGAAGCCACGGCGGACACGAGTCTCGTCGCTGATGCGGTGATCGCACTGGAACCGATTGCCATGGCGGTCGCCACTCCGGCGGTTGAACCTCGCCAGCGTCTGACGGCGTGGTGGACAGAGTTTGTGGCCTGGGCCAGCACGCTCGCGCAGGCCACGGTCTATGCCACGCTGGTGGTGACGTTTGGCGTGCAAGTCGCCCGAGTCGAGGGCCAGAGCATGGCGCCGACCCTGGCCGACCAGGATCGCTTGATCGTCAACAAGCTGAGCTACCAACTGGGTGCCCCTCAGCGTGGCGACATCGTGATGCTCTACTACCCGCTCGACCCCGACAAGTCGTACGTCAAGCGCGTGATCGCCGAAGCCGGCGACGCGGTCCGCGTGGTGGACGGCCGCGTCTACGTCAACGACGTGCCCATGCGCGATGACTTCGTCTCGGCCGAGTATCGCAGCCACGACGACTGGGGCCCGCAAGTCATTCCCGAGGGTTACTACTTCGTGATGGGCGATCACCGCAACGGCAGCTCCGACAGCCGCCACTGGGGCTTCGTGCCGAAGAAGTACATCATCGGCAAGGTTTCGATTCGCTGGTGGCCGGTCCCGCACGCCCGGGTATTTTGAAGGCGCGCTACGCCCAGGTCTCGCCGGCCAGCCCCCGGTCGCGGCCCTCGTGATTGCCGGCTTCATCGGCTATGCCTGCTGGGAGATCTTCCAGTCGACGTCAGGCATTCTCGCCGATCGCTTTGTAATCCCCGAAGAGGCGATCCGCGAGGTCATGCGCAGTGTGCCCGAGGTGGTGGGCTGCCATCACATCCGCACGCGCGCCTCGAACGACTTCGTCTTTCTCGACCTGCACCTGTGGATGGATCGCGACATGCGCCTGGACCAAGCGCACCGGCTATCGCACGTGGTGAAGGACCGGTTGATGGCGCGCTTTCCGCAGATCAAGGACGCGATCATCCACATCGAACCGCCGCCACGCGAGAGCGGTCCGGGGTCTGACCCCGAGTAATTGGCCGCGAAGGGTCTGACCCCTTAGTACCCGAGGTCCGGCGCCACCCGAAATCGCAATGCCTCGCCCTTCTCGAACCGCTCGAGATTCTCCGCGAATCGAGCCACGACTTCTTCCCAGTGACCCTGCCGAAAGCCAGAGGTGTGGGGCGTGAGAATCACGTTCGGGCAGGTCCACAGCGGATGCCCGAGCGGCAGCGGCTCCTGCGGATAGACGTCGAGCGAGGCGCCGCCGAGATGTCCGGCATGCAAGGCGGCGATCAGCGCATCGGTGTCGAGAATCTTCGCGCGGCCGACGTTGACGATCACCGCCCCCTTCGGCAAGGTGGCAATTTGCGCTGCTCCGATCAGTCCCAGCGTCTGCGGCGTCAGCGGCGCGGCGATCACCAGCACGTGGGTCTGCTTCAGGAACTGATCGAGTTGGCCAGGCCCGTACGCCTGGTCCACGGCGGCCACCGTCGCCTGGTTGTTCCGACGTCGCAACGCGACCACGCGCATGCCAAAGGCGCGGGCGCGAGAGGCAATCTCCGACCCAATGGTGCCGACGCCAATGAGACCAAGGGTCCGGCCGCGCAATAACCACGGCAGCCGCTCACCCATGAACAGGTTCTGGGCCCAGTGCGCATGCCGCTGATGGTCGAGCACCATCGGCAATTGTTTCGACAGGGCCAGGACCACGGCCAGCGTGTGCTCGGCAATCGGCACGGCCTGCACCCCCCTGGTGTTGCTGACGACGACGCCGCGGGCAAACAATTCAGGCAGGCACAGCGTTTCGACGGCGACCGCGGAGGTGTGAAGCCAGCGCAGCGTCGGCGCCGTCGCGAATTCGTCGGCCTTCAGGATCCAGGTGTATGCCACGTCGCAATCGGCCAGCCCACGCGCGCGTTCCTCGTCTGAAGTCGCATGGATGAATTCGATGTGAGGGAACCGCGCCCGCAGGGTGGCGACGCCGTCGGCAGGAATCTGCCACTGCGCCACCCGGTGCTCGATCGAGATGAGAATTTTCATCGGCGTTGTCAGGTGGCAGGTCTAACTGAACGCCGTGCGCCCTATCGTGGTCCCCGAACGTAGTGACCGGACCGGCCGCCCTTCTTCTCCACTAATTCGATGTCGCTGATGGTCATGGTCTTGTCGACCGCCTTGACCATGTCATACAGGGTCAGTGCGGCGACCGCCACGGCCGTCAGGGCTTCCATTTCGACGCCGGTCTGGCCAGACGTGCGCACCCGGGCTTCGATGGCGTAACCGGTGCGGGTCGCGGTCAGCTCCACCGACACGTGCGTCAAGACCAGGGGATGGCACAGCGGAATCAGCTCGCTGGTTTTCTTCGCCGCCATGATGCCGGCCAGGCGCGCCGCCTGCAGCGGGTCACCCTTCTTCACGGCGCCGGCGCGGATCTGCTTCCGGGCGGCCGCCGACATGGCCATCGTGCCGCGCGCCACCGCTTCGCGATCGGTGACCGGCTTGGCGCCGACGTCGACCATCCGGATGCGGCCCTTCGCATCGACGTGGCTCAATTTATTCCTGGGCATCGCTGTCCTGCGCCAGGTAGAACGACAGGCTTTCGAGCGAGACGGTCAGGTCCACGCCCTTGATCTTGACATCGGCCGGTGCCTTGAGCGCGCCGGGCGAGAAGTTGAGCACCGCCTTGATGCCGGCAGCCACGACCTGGTCGAGGACCTGTTGCGCCGATTCGGCAGGCACGGCGATCACCGCGATATCGATGTGTTCCTTGCGGACGACTTTCTTCAGGTCCTTGAGATCGTGGATCGGCACGCCCCTGCGCGACTGGTCGCCGATCTTGGCATTGGCGACGTCGAACATCGTCACAATCTCGAAGCCCTCGCGCCTGAAACCGGGGTAATCGGCCAGCGCCAGGCCAAGGTTGCCGGCGCCCATCACGGCGACCCGCAGTTTGCGGTCGAGGCCAAGAATCTGGCGCAGGTTGCGCCTGAGATCCTTGACGTAATAGCCGACGCCCCGCACGCCGAACTCACCGAAGTAGGCGAGGTCCTTGCGAATCTGGGCGGCGTTCAAGTGAAACTGCTCGGCCAGCGCCTGAGACGAAATCGTCTCGACCCCGGCTGACTCGAGCTGGCTGAGGCAGCGGAGGTAGACCGACAGCCGATTGGTAGTCAACTCGGACACGGGCTCGGCGGCCAGCCTCCGCTTGTTCGGAGAATTCACAAGCAGGGTGCAGAATACCGCAATCCACGAGTCGAAGCGAGTATCATCCGGCTCATGGCCGACCCCTCGAAAGGTTTTCAGCCCTACATCCCGGCATCGCAGTCCCCGGCCGAATTCACCGCCAAAGCGCTCGTGCTGGGCGTGCTGTTCGGCTTGTTGTTCGGCGCCTCGACCGTCTACCTGGGCTTGCGTGCCGGCCTGACGGTCAGCGCCTCGATACCCATCGCCGTGCTCGCCATTTCGGTGCTCAAGAGACTGGGCGGCTCGACGATTCTCGAAAACAACATCGTCCAGACCATCGGCTCGGCCGGTGAATCAGTGGCGGGCGGCGTGGTGTTCACCATTCCCGCGCTGATCTTCCTGCTGCCGGACGGTCCCAAGTACTTCAGCTATACGCAAATCACCATGCTGGCGTTTGCCGGCGGCATTCTGGGCGTGCTGATGATGGTGCCGCTGCGGCGCGCGCTGATCGTCAAGGAACACGGCGTGCTGCCCTACCCCGAGGGCACGGCCTGCGCGGAAGTGTTGGTCGCGGGCGAGCGTGGCGGTCAGTTAGCCACGCTGGTGTTCAGCGGCCTCGGCATTGGCGCGCTCTGGAAATCGCTGTCGTGGACCTTCAACCTCTTCAGGCAGGAGATTGGCCATTCGCTGGCGCGCACCAGCCAGTTCCCAAACGCCACACTGAGCGTCGACATCTCGCCCGAGTACATGGGTGTGGGCTACGTGATCGGCCCGCGCATTGCCGGCACCATGTTCGCCGGCGGCGTGCTGTCGTGGCTGGTGCTGCTGCCGCTGGTCTCCATCTTCGGCGCCGCGATCACCAACCACGTGCCGCCGGCAACGGCCACCGATGCCACGGGGCAGTTGTTGCTGATCTCGCAGATGTCGCCGATTCAGATTTGGAGCGGCTACCTTCGCTACATCGGTGCCGGCGCGGTGCTGGCCGCCGGCTTGATCACGCTCAGTCGCACGCTGCCGACCATCGTCGCGTCGGCGCGCGAAGGGTTCCGCAGCATGGGCGGCGGCGCGGAGGGCTCGGTGGCGCGCACTGATCGCGACCTGCCGATGATGACCGTGGTGGTGGGCTCGCTGTTGCTGGCCGTGTTCCTGGCCGTCATGCCGGGCCTGCCGACGCAGGGCAACATCCTTGCCGCCCTCCTGACCATCCTGTTCGGCTTCTTCTTTGCCACCGTGTCATCGCGCATCACGGGGCTGATCGGGTCATCGTCCAATCCGATTTCCGGGATGACGATCGCCACCTTGATCATCACCTGCATCATCTTCGTGGCACTCGGCTGGACCGGCGATGCCTACGGGCCGATTGCCCTCTCGGTTGGTGCGATCGTCTGCATCGCGGCAGCCAACGCCGGCAACACGTCGCAGGATCTCAAAACCGGCTATCTCGTCGGCGCCACGCCCAAATATCAGCAGATGGGATTGGCGATCGGCGTAGTGACGTCGGCTTTCATCATCGGCATGACCGTGCTCTACATGCACCAGGTGTTCGGCATCGGCTCGGCTGCTGTACCGGCACCGCAGGCCACCCTGATGGCCACCCTGATCAAGGGCCTGTTGTCGCAGAACCTGCCGTGGGGCCTGGTGCTGGTCGGCGTGTTTGTTGCCGTGACGCTTGAGCTGTGCGGCATTCACTCGCTGTCGTTTGCGGTCGGCGCCTACCTGCCGATTGCGACCACCGCGCCGATCTTCGCGGGCGGCGTCGTGCGGTGGTGGGTGGAACGCAAGACCGGCGAGAAGAGCGATTCAGATCTGAGTGCGGGTACGCTGTTCAGCTCGGGGCTGATTGCCGGCGGCTCGCTCGCGGGCATTCTCTACGCCATTCTCGTGGGCGCCGACTGGCTGCGGCCATTCCAGGTGGTGGGCGAAATGATTCCGGCGCTCAGGGGCGAAGAGGCGTTTGGCCAAGTGGCCGGCGGGTTGCTGTTCCTGGTGCTGGCCGTCATCCTGGCGAAATTCGCGCAGCGCAAGGTGTGAGCTAGCACGGAGTGAGCTAGCATGGATCGACCATGCGACGGCCGGTGCTCGCGCTTGTTATTGCCTGCAACCTGATTGTCTCGCACGCCGGTGCCCAGCCGGCGGCGCGACGGGCGACGACGATCGCGGCCTTGCGAGGCTATCCCGGCTTTTTTCATCAGCAAACCGTGTCGGTAATTGGCGCCGTGAAGGGTGACCGGGTCGAGACGGCCCTGCTGGCGAGTGACGAAGCCACCATCAGCCTGGTCGCCCGCGAGCTGCCGCGCGACGGCAAGCTCGAGGCCCGCGGCCAGTTCCTCGACATCGGCCGCATGTCGCCAGAGGATCCTCGGCTGATCCCGTTCAACCTGGTCGATCGCGTTCGCACGAAGTATCCCGAGCGCTGGCCGCGGCCCGGCGAGGAGCTGGTGCTGATGCTGTCCGGTACCTTGCCCCCGCCACCGCCGGCCGATGCGGCGGCGCCACCCCTGCGCACTGTCGCGCTCGAGCCGGCGCGCTTCGAAGGCCAGCGCCTGACCATTCTCGGTCAGTTCCGTGGCCGCAACCTCTTCGGCGACCTTCCTGAAGCGCCGGTGCCGGCCAAGTTTCAATTCGTGTTGCGCTCGTCCGACACGGCGCTGTGGGTGATGAACGTGCAGCCGAAGGGCAAGACCTTCAACTTCGATCCCACCAAGCGCCTTGACGCCGGCCGCTGGGTCAAGGTGCAGGGCACGGTGCGCACCGCGAAGGGACTGACCTGGCTGGAGGGAACGTCGATCGCGTTGGCGACCGCGCCGGCCGAGGCGGCCACCGACGTGGCGATCGCTGCCCCCCCTGCCCCGCCGGTCGACGTGTTGTTTAGCGCGCCGACCGAAGGCGAGACCGACGTACGGCTGGTGGAGCGCGTGCGGCTGCAGCTGTCGCGCGATCTCGCTCCTGCCTCACTCAAGCAACGCATCCGCATCACCTACGCCAAGGCCACGTCGACAGAGCCCCTGGCCTTCGCGGCCAACTACACCACAGAGAACCGCGCCCTCGAGATCACAATGACCGAGCCGTTCGAACCGTTCCGGCTGGTGAAGATTGAGTTTCTGGAAGGCATCAAAGGCACCGACGGCGGCGCACTCGCGCCATTCACGCTGACCTTCACGACCGGCGGATCGTAGCTACGGAATCAGCCGGAAGCCGTAGGTGATGACTTCGGTCTGGCTGCCCGTCTTGATGGTGAACTCGAGGACGTACTCACCGGCCGCAAGCGCCGACAAAGTGACGTCGGCTACACCCAGCCTGAGCTGCGTGGCTTCATCGACGTGGCTCGAGAAGGTCACGATCAATGGCATGGGTTGCCCTTCCCGCGTCAGCATGCGGCCGGTCGCCTCGGTCGCGGGCGCGGCCAGCGGCACCTCAATGCGCAAGCGCTCGGTGCGGCGGAAACGTGGGTCAGCGGTCGCGATATAAGCCAACCCGGTGCTTGGACCGCGACGCAGTGCGAGCGCGGCCGAGCCGATGACCGCCGTGTCGGCAGGCACCGTCACAAACGTACTCACCTGCAGCGGGATGCGTCCGGCCCGTGGCGTGACCTCGGCACGAACCAGGTAGCGGCCAGGAGCCACCGGCGCGTTGGTGCCGCTCGCCGTGATGCTGCGCTGGCCGGGTTCGAGCGCCAGGGTGACGGTTTGCGCCGGCGCCGACTTCGCCGATGCGCTCGCGCGTTCGGCCTCAACGGTCAACCGTAAGGTGCCGCCCGACAGCCACTCCGGCTGCTTTGCAGTCGCGGCATCGAGCTCGACGACGGCGCGAATCAGTCTGCGACCACCGGCGGCCTGAATGCGAACGGGCAAATTGCCACGGCCGGGGGCAATGGCGTCGAGGGCGCGAGTGACCGACGGCGACGGTGCCGGGCGACTGCCCGCTGGACGCTCGGGCGCCATGCCGGCCGCGCGCGCTTCAGATTCGGTCGGCGCCAGGTAGCCGGGACGAGCGCGCACCTCGGCGTGCTCGCGCTTGACCTCGACGCGGATGCGACGGAAACGGCCATCGAGCTTGGGGTTCGACGAATAGTAGCTGGCCAGGTAGTACGAACCGACGTCAGCGAACATCTTCTGCATGGCGCCGCCGAGGTCGTTGGTGTGGTTCAGCACGGCCACGCCATCGGTCTGGTCAGCCATCATCTTCAGGTCGTCATGGCGATCGCGCAGCCAGGCGTTATCGACCCCCATCGGCAAGTCGAACCGTGTCGGTTGATCGAACACGATCAGCCCGCGCGCATCAATCGGGTAGAAGCTGACATTGGCGCGGTTGGCACGCTGCAGCAACTGGCGGAACTCGACCTCGTGATCGATAAACGCCAGCATCACCCGCTCACGCTCGCAGGACTCCATCCCCTGCGCGATGCCACGCTGCGGGTCGGAAGCGCCTGGCCGGCGGATGCCACCAGTGGACGGCTCGCTGCCGAGCGGATCCTGGCGCGGCGCCTGGCCGTCGAGCGGACCGCCCAGCTGCTCGTCACGTTGATAGAGCGCCCACCCTTCGGTGAACAGCATCACGAACTTGCGCTCGGGTCGCAGCTCGCCTAGTCGCGTCACCAGGCCAGCGAGGGCCGCGAGCGTCTGCTGCTCGCGCAGCCTCGCAATCATCTTGGCGGCGATTCCCGGATACAGCGTCGGCGGATAGCACTGCTCAAAGCCACTCTCACGCGGCGACCGCTGGGCCACTTGCTCCTTGATGCCCCATGCCCAGTTGTCGGTGATCATCCGCTCGATGCTCGCGCTGCGACGGCTGTAGGTGATCGCCGGCGGCGACATCTCGGGCGTCATCACGCCGAGCATGTCGTCGGCACCAATAGTCTTGTCGAGTGCCTCGACGATCGGCTTGTTGACGCGGTAGGAACCGGCCACCGAGACGTGGAAGCGATCGAAGAACACCGTGAACAAGCGGGCCGCATCGGCGGCCGCATTTCGCATCTCGGCCAGGGTGGTCGGTTCGCTGCGTTCCGCCTGGGATCCGGATCCGCGCGTGGTCATCAACTCGAGACTTTCGAGCGTCTGTGGCCGGTCATCCTCGAAGACCTCCACCTCTTCCGGCTTCAGGTCGGTGAGCGCCACGCCCTTCACCGATACGTATGTGTCGACCCGCACCAGGTTGGCACCGGCGCGAAAACGAGGTAGTTGTGCCTCTGGCGGCTGGGCCGCCAACGCCATGGTGGCAGCGGCGACGCCGATGGCGGTCAGCCGGATCCGCATCTCGCCACTTTACCGCGCTTTCCCCGTCTCGGAATGCAGGACCCGGTCGGCGGCCGCATTACGTGCACACCAGGGCCTCAATTCGCGCGCGGACCGTCTCGATCAGCTCGTCGCGATCGTCGACATCCATGCCCTTCGTCTCGACCGGCTCGCCAATGCGAATGCGGCACATCACGGGCCGCACGAACCAGCTGCCCTTCCGCATGGCATCGCGGCCGCCCGAAATCGCCACCGGCACGATCGGCGCCTGTGCCTTGATGGCCATGATGAAGCCGCCCTTCTTGAAGGGCAGCAGCTCCGACGTGCGGCTGCGGGTGCCTTCGGGGAAAATCAAGAACGAGTTGCCCGAGCGAATGGAGCCGGCGGCTAGTTCGATCGACGCCATCGAGGCCTCTTTCCGTTCACGTTCCACCGCGACGAAGCCGCCGGCCAACATGACCTTGCCCAGGATCGGCAGCTTCTTGAGCTCGGCTTTGAACAGCACATGCAGCCGGCGATGCAGCGCCTGGAACAGTACCGGCGGATCGACGTTGCTCTCGTGGTTCGAGCAAAACACGACGGCGCGACCGGTCGGCACTTTCTCCGCACCGGTCACCCGATAGCGAATGCCGGCCATGCCCAAGGCCAGGGCGACGCCAATGTGGCCCAGCTCGTAGAGCACGCCTTTGAGTTTGAACGGAATCGCGATGCCGAGGCCGATCGGGCCGGCAATGAGAACGTAAAAAGAGACGACCACATAGGTCAGGACCGACCTGACGGCCGCGATCATAGTCGCCGGATTCATTTCTTCCCTCCGATCAAGGAAAAATGAACCCGGCGGCCTTCAGAGTTAGGAGGCGCGAGCCTGGCGGCGAGCCGGAGCCGCCACGGGCGTCACGCGTGCCACGGCTTTCGCCGGAGCCGCCTTGATCGCACGGGCGGCGGCCCGCTGAGCCGTCCGGGACTTCTGGACGAAACACTTCTCGAGGGCGGCGTTGACCCGCTCGTCAATGTCGGCCGCGGTGGTCCGCATGACCTCGGAAATCTCCGAGACAATCAGGGCCTTGGCGCGGTCGAGCATGCGTTTTTCGCGGAACGACAGGCTCTTCGACTTGGCCAGGAACGTCAGGCTCTTCAGCACATCGGCCATGTCATAAATGGAACCGGTGCGCATCTTGTCGGAGTTGTCCTTGAAACGGCCTTTCCAGTTCTGATGGTTGTCGATTTTGCCGTCGCCCAGCAGTTGGAACAGTCGTTCAACTTCCTCGTCCGTAATGGCTCGGCGCAGCCCAACGTTATCAACATTGGCTACTGGAACCAGGACGGTCGTTTCGTTCGAAAGAATCCGAAGGTGAAAAAATCCACACGTGGTTCCGAGAATGGTCTTCTCTTCGACCTTCTCGACGACCCCGAGCCCATGATTCGGGTAAATGACCTTGTCACCGATCTTAAATCCCACGTGCCCCTCGTTTCGAGATGGTGATAACTGGCAGGAATGAGTGCGCTATCAATTCTTGTCAGTATAGCCGAGACAGGGGGTAAAATCAACGGAAATAGGCCGAAAATGGCACGTTTCCGTGGATTTCGCGCAACCGCTCCGGCCCAGAGTAACCCCTGATTCGACCGACGGTTAGAGGCTTTTGCCCCCTTGATTTTGCGCCTTGATATGCTCTCGGACATGTTCCGATTTGCACTGCCGTTGAGCCTGGCCGTCCTGGTGGCCTCTGGCAGCGTGTTGGCGAGCCAGGTGCCGGCCGCCAAACGGCCCGATGCGCCCCAGCTCGCACCCTATGTCCCGACCCCGCACGAGGTCGTCGACCGCATGTTGGTGCTGGCCGGTGTCACCAAAGCTGACGTCGTCATTGATCTGGGCTGCGGTGACGGACGCATTCCCATCGCCGCGGCGAAGCAGTACGGAGCGCGCGGCATCGGGGTCGACATCGATCCGCAGCGCATCGCCGAGGCGAACGCGAACGCCAAAGTGGCAGGGGTCGAACACCTGGTGACCTTCAAGCTGCAGGATGCGATGAAGACCGACGTGTCCGGCGCCTCGGTCGTGACCACCTATCTGCTGTCGGCCTCGAACCTGAAACTGCGGCCGCTCTTGACCGCGCAACTCAAACCCGGCTCGCGGATTGTGGCGCACTCGTTCGGCATGGGCGACTGGACGCCGGAGAAGGTCGACTCGTTTGCCGACGCCGAAGGCCGCACCCGCATGCTGTTTCTCTATCGCGCCGACGGACAGGTCCGCCAGTGA
>SXGT01303228.1_pt1 | contig 41860 bp, 33 predicted proteins | sample 3176221 | NCBI WGS metagenome assembly SXGT01 (sample SAMN11356862, study PRJNA531348) | freshwater metagenome | isolation source: freshwater sample F1-120 | place: China: Fuxian Lake, Yuxi | collected 2017-12-25
GCTTGTGAAGTGGGTAAAGAAGAATGTCCTTCACTGGCAGTGAGTGCTCGTGTTTTCGATCCAGCTTCCCGCGACCCTGTGTCTGGCCTACCAAGATCCAATTGGCTGCCCGATAGCAGGTTCCCCGGAAGCGGTCCCGGTCTATGAAGGTTTCCAGCAAAGCTGGCCGGTACCCATAGCGCTCTTGCCAGGCGAGCGGCAGCTCCTGGACCACACCGGCGAGGATTCGCGAAGCCAGATTCCGCGATGTCACCCAGGGGAAGATCAGGAAGCGAGCATTGTTCACAACGAGGTGGAGGTTTCTCCTGCGCTGCTCTAGTGACCAGCCGATGAAGCGATCCCGTGGCGCGATCTTCCAGGCAGCAGATCCGAAGCCCAGAGCGGCCAGGAGGTTCCCGTCGCCGAAAACCAAGTACCGAATTTGGTCTCCCGACAACGGCTTGTAGCCAATATAGTGATGGCGCTCGATGAGCTCATTCCACAGCTTGGAATCTTGTGGTTTCTCCACCCGTTGGAATACCAGATTGCCCAGGCTGCCGGCAGAGCGCGTGACCGGCGCGCGTGGATCGGATGCCGTCGTGAGCGCAGGGCGCGTCCGCCCATTAGCGTTGCGGTTTCGGGGAGGCGGCAGAGAAATGAGGCCATCGCGCTGCATGCGCAGCATGGCTACACGGCAGGACATTTCCTTCAGACGGCCATCGGGACGTAGCCACGACAAACCTTCGCAGGCAAGCTGCGAAAGTCGGACACGGCTCGCCCGTGGCTCTCCGGCGATGAGATCGCGAATCCAGGAGATCTCCTCGCCCGTGAAGTCGCGGCCACAATAGCGGCTGATTTTGGACACCACTTTGGATTTCATGGCGGCTTATTCTCTTTTGGTGCTCCAGCGCGCTTGGGCTTCAAGGGGTACTGCCAAGCAGCTTTCTGCTCCGCGCTCAAGCTCCACGGCAGGAAGGCGTCGAGATCCTCGGGCGGCTTTCCGCCATTCAGGGCGCAAGCCTCGAAATAGGCAGTCAAATGCTTTTTCGGGTCGATACCGTTCAAAATCATCGTCTGGAACAGGGTGAAAAGCATGGCCCCGAGCGTGCCGCTCCACACCGAGCCGCTGCCATGGTAGTTCTTCCTCCCCACCACAGGATTCCGCAGCTGTCGCTCCGAGAGGTTATTGTGCATGGGGATCTCGGGGTGGTCGACGAAAAGGAACAACCCCGACCAGTGATTCTGAAGACTCTTCAGAGCCTTTCTCGCAGCCTTATGGAGCGCAGGATCAAGGAGCTCGCTTTTGCATGTTTCAAGCAAAACGGCGAGAGCCTTTCGTAATTCCTGGTCTTCCTGACGGAACGGCTCCGAGTCCTGGGGAAGCTCGATACGTCGAGCATTTCGCGCGAAAAGATCGTTGATTCTCTCCAACCAGCCGTCTGCCCAGGCACGGAGCTTCGGATACTCCTTGTGAATTCGGAAATAATCCTGTCGCACGTGAAACCAGCAGAATGCAATCAAGAAACGCCCGCTCTCTGCCAGGACCTTGTAGGCGCTGTAGCGGTCGGCGCTGATGATTCCTTCGGCGTTTTCCCCGAGGTGATTCTTCGGGACCTCGGCAGAGCGAGAGGGGTCCAGGAGAAAAACGCAGGTGTCTTGTGTGATCACTACCCACAGCCACCAACGGTGACCGACTTTTCCCGCCACCTCCACGAAGACCAGCCACCGTGTCTCATCCATGTGCCAGTGCTTGGCGACGCGACTGCGCTCGAGGATTTTTGTATACAGTGGTTGAAGAAGCTCTCCGAGGCGCTCCAGACCGCCCGTCAGCGTTCCTTGGGAAACAAAAAGTCCCTCGAGCTCAAGCACTTTGCGGACGCGGTACAGCGGTCGCTGAAAGAGAAACTTCTCAAGTAGAAGCCGCACCCAGAATTCAATGGAGAACAGCCCTTTGGGGATGAGCTTCGGGGGGCACGGCGTCGTAATAATTCCAGCTTTGCCCTCACATGGGCAGTCCTTGCGGTAACGCTTTCTTTTCTAGATTCGACGGATCACCCTGAAGATTAGATCAATCTCCTGGGAGTCTTCCGTGCCGAAATCGGCGTAGGGTTTCCCACAACAAGCACACCGTTTCTCTCCTTCCGGCAGATCAACAATGACCTCTTCGGTTTCGAGCTCGTCGTAAGAGTGGCGACCATGGCCCTTCGCGCCCTTCTTTTTGCCCCGCTTGCCTTTTTGCTTCGGAGCATTGGAGTCGTCCGGGGAACTCGCGGTGCTGGAATCCGCTTCGGAGCCATCCTCCGCAGCTGAAAGCTCCGGATCTGGCGTCGGTTTGCCCTTCTGAGATTTTTGGCCAAACACTTGTAGCTTGAGCCAAAGGACTTGAGCTTTCAGAGCCTCATTACTCTTCGTGCTTCTCCTTGAGCTGGGCTGCTTGCTCATGAACGGTGGCTTCCAGCGTTTGAGCCAATTCCTTCCAGGCACGCTCTCGCTCGGAAGCACGGGCATGCTGCGCCTGCCAATACTTGGCCTCGCAGCGAAGCCCGATCAGCTCGCGTTCGATATCGAGGACGTCCACCACCATGCCGGAGATCCCAAGGAACGGCGGCGCCCGTGTTCAACTATTTTCTGACCAATTCTCAGCGCGATTACGGGATAGGCGGGAACGGGTTTACTGAATACCTACCTCCTTGCGGCCTTGATTGGGACACCCGGACCAACGCTCCCTCACCATCGGCGCCCCTGGCGCGAGCAGCCGCAACCTTTCGCGGGCTGCAAAAGGTCTCATCACTGCCCGCGTGCGGTATATGCGCTGGCCGACCCGGTTTGAACAGGACCTCCGAAAAGACGCACGAGTCAAGACAGGCCTGAATGGTAGAGCCAACGGTGCTCGCAACACTGGCCAGGCGGCTTTCTTGGGCGGGCTCGCCAGGCCCCCAGGCGCCGGTCAAATCCCCAGCCAATTGGCGGTCTTCTCCGGCTTCGGAGATTCGGCGAGCGCCCGCAGCCCCGCCAGCCCAGCCTCGAGCAATTCGGGCGAGGTGGAAGCTTCCGCATCCAGCACCCAGAGCGAGGAAATCTCCAGAAGAGGCATGGCCCAATCTCGATTCAAGCGGCCTTCACCCAGGGGGATCGAGGTGAAGCGGGCACCAAAATCTCTGACCGTCAAGTGCGAACACGAGGCCTTGAGCGGCCAGTCGGCGAGAGGGTTACCTGGCCAGGATGCCGCGGCCCTGAGCGTGTCGGCCCAAACTGTGAGCGGAGCACCGCGAAACTCACGCAAGAGGTCTTGCATCTCCTTCAGGCTCGGAACCTCGTCGGGGAAGCCACCAGGGACCATTGCGATCTGCCGTCCGTAACGATCGGCCGATTCCAGAAGTCCCCCAAGGAAACTTTTCAGAGAATCGATCCTGCGGCACGCTTCATTGGCTCGCCGCTGGAGAATTTGCGCTCGACGATGGTCCACGAACGGCTGATCGGGCTGCAGTGAAAGCCACGCCTCACGCAACGACACCTCCAGCGCAATGGGGGTGAGGTGAATGACGGGAATCTCTTTTCGTTCGGCCTCGATCACCGTTTCAAGGCCCTGTTGAAGGGCTTGCTTTCGCTCGCCGGCGTCCAGTGAAGCGGCGTGGAAGGGACAGGGGGCACCGGACGGAAGCGACGAAGGAAACGGCAGGAACAGCTCGATGGAAGCAGCCGCATGCCCTGGTAAAAGCGCCTTCAAGGGTTCCCACTCAAATTTGCGGAGGGGAGCAGCAACGACGATGGCGTCCAACCCCAGGTCAAGCGCTGTGCGGGCAGTCACTGAAGCATCGAGACCTTCCCGGGCCATCGAGAATGCTGCAAACTTTGGCATACGGGGGATTGTACCCCAGCGGAGTCAATTGCTGGCCGGAGTCACCTTGAGCACAGCGAGTAGCTTTTTTGCACGAGCGACATGTACGGGGTTCTCCCCTTTCTCGACGAAGAGCTTGAAATAGCGCTTCGACTCGTCAAGGGACCGGTTGAGGAAGTGAATGTAGCCCAGGTTAAAGTAGACGTCGGCCTTGATCTCCGAGTGCGCCCGGGTGGCGACATGGTGCTCGAGCACCTTTGCAGCCTTGTCGAGCTCCCTGGCCTTGAGGAGACGATCGCCGAGGGCCCGTTCCACCTCGCCTTGAAATGCAGTGGACTGGTGTGCCTGGATCTGATTCGCGAAAGCCTCGTAAGCACCTCTGAGGTCTTGTGCCTCGAGGCGCTGCTCGATCGGCGCGGAGTCGACGAATCGCCCGCTCGAGGTTCCCGATCCCTCGGGAAGGGGTGGCATCTTCAGCGCCTCCTCGTCGACCACGAGGGCATACTCACGATCGGTCTCGACCTCGCTGGTCTTCACGCTCTTCGAGAGGCGGTTATTGACGTCGGATGCTTGAATCTTGGTGCTCGAATACCGCGGCTGCGTGGTTGGCGGCGCCGTCCTGGCTGGCTTCTCACCCAGGTCCAGCTCCTCAAAAATTCTCTTGCCCGGGGAACCCGGGCCCCGCTGAGAGAGATAAGCCCACGCGACCACGATGGCAAGAAGCCCCCCGAGTGTCACGAGGATCCAGATGGCGTAGGCACGGATGAAGTCCACGAGGCCATCGACTAGCGAGCCCGAACCATCGGTCGCAGCCGACGGGGAATCGGCAGGCTCGTTGGGCTTTTTCGTCGCCGCCGCGGCACTTGGTCCTCCCCCGGGGTTCTGTGACTTGGTCGTTTCTGGCGAGCCCTTTGCAGGCTGAGTGGGCGTTGGCGCTGTCTCCTTCGCTGTCTTGACAGAAATCTTCTTTGCGCCACTTGTGCTGTTGGTCTGGGCAAGGACCCTTTCGGATATCACTGCCGCAAGGAGGATCCAGCCTAGCGCCGCCGAAAGAATTGCCGCTCTGCCAAAGTGGATGTGGTTTCGCATGGAGATTGGAACTCGAGAGGGTGGGAACGTTACCGGACAGTAAAGAGGTGGGAATCGCGGTAACTTGCCTGCTTCTTTTCAGACTTACCCATGTTACCAGACCGACCCAAACAGTTCATAAGTTTTTCACAATCGCTGGTCCACGGGATATGATTCCCGCCATGATAGGCGATGCCCTCACGCTGCGGGGAGTAACCCACCGTTTCCGCGACATCAAGGTGCTCCAAGGGGTGGATCTATCCGTTGGAGAGGGCGAGATTTATGGTTTTCTGGGCCTCAACGGGGCCGGGAAAACCACAACGATCCGCATCATTGTCGGTTTGCTCCGGCTTCAGGCTGGAGAGGTGCGGATCCTCGGCTCCGATGTTCGTTCGACACCTATTGAGGTTTACAGGAATGTTGGGGTGCTCTTCGAGGACTTCGCTGCTCACCCCTACCTCACTGGTCGACAACAGGTGTTGCTCCACGCCCGTTTCCTGGGATTGCCGCCAGCCGCCGCCCGCAGATCCGCTGACCGCTGGCTCGAGCGAGTCGGCCTCGCCTCAAAAGCCTCCTCGAAGGTGAAGGACTACTCTCTCGGTATGCGCCGCCGCCTGGGACTGGCCTGCTCCCTGGTCGCGTCGCCTCGGATCGTCATCCTGGATGAGCCCACCAATGGCCTGGATCCCCAGGGCATCGCAGACCTCAGAGGATATCTCCAGAGCTTGAGCCTCAACGAAGGCCTGACGATCTTTCTTTCAAGCCATATCCTGGGTGAGGTCGAACAGCTTTGCACCCGGGTTGGAATCCTCCACCACGGACGGATTCAGGTCGAGGGTGCAGTGAAAGATCTCACCGGCCGCGGTGTGCCGAAACATCGAGTGCGAGCCGTGCCCATGTCAAAGGCGAAGAAAGTGCTCGAAGCCGCAGGTGGCCAGGGAACCGTCAAGGTTGAACTCGCGGATGATTCGCTTGTGGCCGAGTTGACGCCCCAGGACGTGCCCCGACGTGTGCGTGAGCTCCTGGCGGCCGGAGTTGAGCTCTACGAAGTCTCGCCTCGTATCGAGAGTCTCGAGAGCGTTTTCCACCGCATGGTGAGCGTCGAAGAGAACACGAGCCCGGACCACCCGCCGGAGCAGAGTGCCCATTGCCAGTAATCTCGCCTCGCCGCCTGGCTCGATTGACATGGCTTGAGATCTGCAAGTTGCGGCGCCAGCGCCTCTCGCTCTTCGTGCTGGGCTTGCCGGCCGTGGTGTCGGCGTCGGTGCCCCAGGGGTTCTGGCTCGCGTCCGCCGAGGGCCTGCAGGGCTTTCTGGCCTTTTCGACTGCGCTCAATCTGGCACTTCTGCTGGGCTGCTTCCTGCTACTTATTCACGCCTCCGCCTCGATCGCCTGGGAGCGAAGCGAGAAGACCCTGAGGAATTATCTGACCGGTCCAGTGAAGCGGAGCGAGGTCTTTCTTTCACGGTTTGTTGCTCTCGAGCTCGAGATGTTGCTTCTCCTCAGCCTCGTCGTGGTCGCGGCACACCTCTCGACCAACTCCCACTTCGCTTTTGAGGATATTCGAGGCGAGGCGATCGAGCCCCTCTTCCTCGCCGAGGACATCACGCCACACCTCTGGCTTGCGATCGCCTACTTCGTGCCGGCCGCGGCGGCACTGGTGAGCGTGGGCTTGTTGGTCTCGGTGATTTGCGCAACACCAGCCGTGGCCACTGCCCTGGCCCTGAGCTTGCTCCTGTGCCTTGACATCGCCAAGTCGGTCTTTTCGGGACGGTCGAACTGGGTCTCCTGTCTGTTCAGCAGCTATCTGCCCACGCTGTTCGACCGCACCTCGTACCTCTTTGGCGTCCAGGGGATGTCGGAAGGGAAGAGCGACGCACTCTGGCCCGATAGCTCGCCGCACCATTGGTTTGTCTGGATCGTGCCCGCAGCCACGCTTCTTGTCTCCGTCACCGGGTCACTCGCGATCTTTGTCAGGAGGGACTACGCGGAATGATCGTCACGTTTTCGCTTTGTGCGCTCCTTCTCGAGTCTTCGACTGTGCCCGAGGCTCAAGTCCCGAGCTTCTTCGGCGTACACACCCAGGCACCGGCCTTTGAGGACGAGGGACTCGCGGACCCAGATCTCGCACCCGGTGTAGCCGTCATAGTGGTTGTAGAGAACTCACCGGCGGCCGTGGCGGGACTCAAAGTTGGCGATCGCCTCCTCGCCGTCAACGGTGAAAGCCCGCGCACACCGCAACACCTCGAGGCCTTCGTGGCATCCCGGCCCGTCGGTACCCGACTGAACGTGAGGCTGCGGCGAGGAGTCGAGCTGATCGATGTTGAGGCCACGACGGTGGGGCGGCTCGAGCCCAGGGCTGCGCCGGATGTCAGGTATTTCATCGAGGGGGTGAAGCTCGGTCTTGCCCTCGTCACGCTCAGCGAGGAGGAGTCGCGGGCCGCCGGTGTCGGCCCGGGTGACGGCGTCCGTGTCCGCAGGCTGCTCGAGGGCAGCCCGGCCAAGGGACGCCTCGTTCCGGGCGACGTGATCATCTGTGTTGACGGGAAGCAAGTGCACGGAGGTGACGACTACTTGGCCATCTCGCGGTCGATCGAACGCGGCAAGGAGGCACGGTTCAGGATCGTCCGCCAGGCGCAGCCGCTCGACGTGACCGTGTGCGCTCGAGCTCCCGAACGCTATCTCACCCGGCTTCATTTTCCCCTCGTTGTCATCTACCAGAACGATCGGAAAAAAGACGAGACGACCCTCGGCTTGGTACTGAACATCTTCAAGTACACCCGCGAGGAGCACCGAAGGACTTACCGGCTATTGTGGATCTTCAGCATCACGACCGGCACCAACGAGGAGCTCGAGGAGGTCCAGGAGTGATTTTTCTCCTCAAGCGCCCGGGTGGGGGACGGGTGGCTTTGCCCCTGCGGCTCGGCGCTCTGCTCGCTCTTGCCGCCGCGCTCTGCTGCGCGGATGACTTGAATGTTGAAGGCGAACTGGCATCCTTCGTGGCCCGGGACCAGGACAAGGATGGCTTGACTGAGCTCTGGGTAGCCTATTTCAACTCGGGGCAACGGTTCCTTGGGCTCTTTCGGGGCCAGAAGACCTACTCGAAGGGTCCTGATCGAGTTCTTCCCATCGACGAGCAGGCCATCCTTTATTCGCTCGGCGACTACGACTCGGCGCCGGGTCTGGACCTCCTGCTCCTGTCGCGTTCACACGGTGTGCTCTGTCCGCTCTCGCCCGGCGACGCGGGCGGCGGCTACAGAAAGGTGGTCGACACCGATCTCTTCTTCACTGTCCCGAGTCGTCGTTTGGCACCTCAGTGGCTCTCAAAAGACCGCCTCGATATCGATCAGGATGGCGTCGACGACCTCGTCCTCCCGGAGCGCACTCGTCTTCGAATTCTCCTTGGCGCTCCAAAAAAAGAGGGCGCCAACGCTTCGGGCAGCCTGTGGCGGTCCACGGTCGATTTGCCGGTAATTTACTATCCCCTTTACGACTCCCGGGAGGAGAGGGTCTCGAAGGTGATTGAGGACTTTGCGGAGGAGGACAAGAGCCCGCTGCCGATTTACGACGGCGCAAGCGCCTACCCGTACCCCGTTTTCCGTGACTTCGACGGCGACGGACAACTCGACCTTGTCTTGAAGCTCCCGGGCCCGCGGCTCGAGGTCTTTCGACAGACCCAGCCGGGCGTGTTCTCCCAGTCGCCCGACCTGAGGTTGGAGATCCGCTGGACGAAGGATTCGAGCGGGCTTGACTGGACTGACTTGAACGGTGATCGCAAGCTCGACCTTGTCTCAACCGAGCTGCTCCTCAAGGACCTTACCACCGAGGTGAAAGTCTTCATCCAGGATGACTCCAGGGCTGACCATGGCTTTGTGGAGCCTCGCCAGGCTCTGCGCGTGGAGGGCTTCTTTCGAAGGCCCGTGCTGGCCGACGTGAACGGGGACGCCCGGCTGGACCTTTGCGTTTCGCCCTATCGGGTAGACCTTCTCGAGAAACTCAACCAGCGTGTCGTGGAGGAAATGGAGCTGTCGCACAAGGTGTTTCTTGGAACTCGCGAGACTCCCTTCGAGCGAAGACCCTCGTTTCAGGAGCGCTTCCTCGTGAAGACACAGGAGCTCGATAGCACCAGCGCGAGGCCGCCCATCCTCGCGGGGCACGACTTGACGGGGGACGGCCGAGCGGACCTCCTTCTGGTCGATGGCGGGCGATCGCTTCGGCTCTATCGATCGGTATCGGAGCGTCCGCTCAAATTCGAGGAGGTCAAGGCCTTCGCAAACAAGGTGGGCGACCCCATCGACGTGGAAGCGTTGAGCCTCGACAACGAGCCCGGCGAGGAGATCGTGCTGCGATTCGAACGACGGCTCCAGATCCTCAGGGCCAGGTAAAATCGCCATGAGATGGAAACCTCTGCTTCTTGTGGCTCTTCTCGCCCGCTGGCCCGAACACCTTCGAGCCGAGTCCGGAGCCTACACGGTCCAGACGTTGGAGGTCGGGCATCAAGCGCTCCACCTCCACTGGGGACCGCGGGGAAAGGAGGGGCGCGGGGGCCTCTTCGCCTTGACGCGAAGCTCTGTTCGCACCTGGGAGCAAACCTCGCTGGGATTCTCCAGCCAACTCAGCGAGGAGATCCCACTTCCTCGCGAACCGAGCCTCGTCGATTTCGCCGACATGTGCGGCGACGGTGCCGAAGAGGTCGTGCTCCTGAATCGAAAGGGCCTCTTCGTTGAGACTCGCGCGCTGCGCCCCGGGGATCCGCGTGCCGCAGACGGGGTCGATGGAGCCTTTACGCGAGTCTTGCCTCTCATTGGAGTCCCCGTTGGGCTCGAGCATGCGCCGGCCGCATTCCTGAAGGACGTGACGGGCGACGGTCTCGTCGACCTGGTGGCTCCCGTGCGCGCCGGCTACGAAGTTTATCGCCGGGTGGGAGAGAAGCTCGTGAAGCTCGTGAGCCTTCAAGGGGAACACCGTGTGACGGTCGACTCGGGCGGACCAAGCCTCCTCGACCCCCTACGATTTGAGCTCAATATCCCCCAACTCAAGTTCAAGGACCTCAACGGCGATGGCCTGCTCGATATCGTCTCCCGCTTGAAGGAAAAAACTCGCTGCTATCTGCAAGGGCCTCAGGGCTTCTCGGCTCAGCCGACCTACGAGCTCGACCTGGCCCGTTTCCGTGAAGGAGTCGGCGCCACCGCGGGCGAGGGGGCCAAGGGCGCGGGCAAGAAACCTCGCAAGAGCGGCCTTTCGTTGGGTGGAGGAATCAAGGTGCACGAGGTCGACATGGACTCGGACGGCGTCCAGGACTACTTGATCGCCGCCGGTCAATATTTGCGGGTTTACTTCGGCTCGAGGGCAACCACTGATTTTTCCCGTCCGCACACCCTCTTGAAGCTCTCGAGTGAGCTTCAGGGCGTGGGTAGCTTCGATATCGACGGAGATGGCCGATTGGACCTGGTGGCGATCAAGTTCGAGCTTCCGAGCCTGCCCAGGCTCATCGCGGCCTACTTCGTCTCCATGAGCCTCGACTTCGAGGTCCTGGGCTACAGGAATGAAGGGGGCCGCAAGTTCTCCCGGCGGCCTGACTGGCGCAATGCGCTGGCCCTCAAGCTGCCTCCCCTGCGAGAGGTGATCGAGGGCTTCGATGCCTTCGCTGAAAGGTTCCTCAGCGCCACTTCCCGCCGGGGTCGCTTTGCCGCGGGAGACTTGAACACCGACGGGCAGCCCGACGCTGTTTTCCTCGACACGGATCACGTGCTGAGGGCCTATTTCGGCCGCCCGGGCGAGCCGCCGCCAGGTAACGTGCGCCTCGGGAGCCTACTTTTTGACACAAGGAAGAGCGACTGGGAGCTTCAGGAGCTGCTCAATTTCGTGGCCAATGCAAGCCTTGAGCAGGCTCGCCGCACGGTCGAGGGCCGCACCGCCGGTCTCGCGATCCGCCTGGGCGAGGACTACGACCCGGGGGACGTGAGGGTCCGCGTTCTCGACCTTGACGCAGACCGAAGGGGCGACATCGTGATCGACTGTGGTAACGGCAAGGTCAAAGTGGCCCTGTCGGGGCTGTGAAAGCCACAAATTCGTTGAAGCCGCGGCTCTCGCGAGTTTGACAGGACTGGGCGAGTCGATAGAATTTGAAGCCTCCATGGACGAGAAGAACCCATCGCCAATCCCTTCAGCGGGGACTCAAACCGTCGAACCCAATCCCGTGGTGGTTACCTCCATGGATTTGAAGCTCAAACCGGGTACGCGGATCCAGCTCGGATTACGCAAGGGCCTTGTCGATCAGGTACGAGGCAGCTGGAAAAAACCCTATGATGTCCGCGTCCTCTGGGACGATGAGAAGTACCCGGTCTTCGTGACCCACAGAGGGCTCGAGCTCGAGTTCGCGAAGGGACGCCTCAAGGTTCTGTAACCATTTGCCAGGGAGGGCCCACCGAGCTCCGTGCCCCCCGTCGCGAGAATTCCTGACCGTTCAAGAAAGGGGGGCTGCCCCTTGAGCGGGTCTAGGTGAACCTGGCATGAACCTTACGCCGCTCCACCAGGCCGTGGCCTGTGTACCCGTGTTGTCGGTGTCAGTCATCAAGGCAATGGCTTCGAGAGTCGTGGGCTCTGTGCCGAAGGCCCACTTGAAGTCATTGAGGTGGTTGCGACGCTCGGTGAGCCATTGGCCACCTTCCGCGGGGCCCGGGCTCTTCGAGGAGCTGCAGCCTGCAATGGCGAGCAGCGAAGCAGAAAGAAGAACCCTCACGACGTCACTCATCCCTCCAGTCGACCTCTGCATTTCGCCCCGATGCGAGCGATTGATAGGCGGCGTCGACGACAGCCACCGCATTCCGGGCGTCCAGCGCCGTCAACGGTGGAGGAGCCTTTTTCTGGAGCGCCCGAAGAATCGAAACGTCAATGTCGCCCCAGCGCAAGGGGTTGTCTTCGGGGTGGGAGACATCAGGCTGACCCTTGTTGCGCTCGTGGCACCACTGCATCAAGGCGCCATCTCGAACCATGTAACCTCCGTCGAAGGATCCGTCCGAGCCGAAGAGGGTGACACTCATACCCGCTGCAAATCCTCCGGGTCCGCTAAAGCTTGAGCCCGCCGTGAAGCTCAGCAACACCGACACCAGCGCTCCTGACTCGTACTCGATCGCGAGGGCTGCAGTATCCTCCGCCACCTCTGGCCGCCTTGCGACGAGCTTTGACGCCACCGCCGTGACCTGACGGGCTCGTCCGAAGAAAGCGTTGGCCAAATCCGCCACGTGGCAGCCGCCGTCGATCAAAACGCCGCCGCCTGAGCCGGACCTTGTGCCTTTCCAGTGCGCAGGATCGTTCAATCGAGACTCCTCATCCGTGTACCAGCGGAACGATGCACCCAGGGGTTTTCGAAGCGCCCCCTCCCTCCTGCGTCGGGAAGCGGTACGGTAGAAAAAAACCTCGCGCAAGGAGTGGGTGATGTGGAGCTCGCGGCCACACGCCCTGGCCGTGTCGATCATGCGATCACACTCACCGACGATGGGGGACATCGGCTTCTCGCAAATAACATGTTTTCCAGCGCGGAGTGCCTCGCAAGCCATTGTGGCGTGAAGGTTGTGGGGGGTGAGGATGAGGACAACGTCGACATCGTTGGAAGCAAGGACAAGTCTGTAGTCCGCGACAGCGAAATCGATGCCTGCCGAACGGGCAAAGTGCGTTCTGCGGGCTTCCACCGGCTCCGCAAGCGCCGTCACACGCACTCCCTCGGCTCGAAGAAGGCCCTCGAGATGGCTCCTGGCGACATCGCCGGCACCCACAATTCCAATCCGTAGTTCGTTCATGAGTGAATACTTGCACGTTGCTTCATTGTGGGTTTCAACGCGCCTCCTCTTCTTGTTGCGAGCCCGGCTGCCAGGTTTCCCAGGTCCGAACAGCCAATTCTGTCATGTGCTTTTCCAGGAGACTGCCCAGCTCGAAGCCATAGGCGGACAGATGTTGACTCTTGCCCCCCTTCTCGAGCGCTTCCCTCGTGAAAGCGTAGCCCATGTAATGGTCGGCGAGTGTCCAGAAAACCACCCGCCGGGCCTTTGTGCGCTCGAGAATCATCCTCTGAATTCGCGCCCCCAGCTCGCTGGACATCTCGCCAGGAAAAGTAGCGAAGAGGACGTTTCCAAGTCGAACGCATTGCAAAATGGCATGCTCAGGATAGTGGGAAGCGATCTCGCTACCCACGAAGGGCACGGACCACGCCACACGAGGCGGCAGGCGTACCCGGGCCATCAGGTGCACGAAGGGCGCCTCCGTTCCCGAAGGCACGAGCAAGGTCCCCAGGCGGAGTGTCTCGAGGGCGAGACGTCGCCCAATACGCTCCACTCGACGTTCCCAGCCCGCCGGTGCGTGGTCACCGCTCGATCCCGCAGCAAGGTCGGCGGAGGGGCCCACCGCAAAGAGCGCGACGCTGCGATCCGGGGCCTCGAGAGTCCGGCAGCATACGCCAGGGTAGTCGCCGGAGGCACGACGGAGATAGAAGGGAATCAGCGTTGGATGAGCAGCGAACCCAAGGATTCTGGCCACGACGCGATCGCTCGTGAGACTTGATATCCGAGCACTCTCCGCCAGGAACTGGAGCACGCTCAGCTCGGGGTCGCTCGGAGCGTCGAGGTCGCGCCGGTTGTAACTGACCCAGGAGGCGCACGACTCGGGAAGCCGAGCGCTCGCCTCCTCGATTCGGACGGGCAAGAGGTTCACCGCAGCTTCCGCGATGGCTCGTGCGGTCTGCTCGACCAGATGGTTGAAGACGAGAGGATCGAAGGACCCCATGCCGAGCAACTCGGCCGGCCAGGCCTCCAGGAAGCCGCCGGGAGCGGTGTGCGCGTGCGTACCGGCGACGATCCAGCCACTCACCTGGGCACGCTGCATCTCCGCTCGATTCTCAACGGCGGCGCGAAAACTCGTCGGAATAAGCACGCGGTCGAGCACCACAAACGCAAAGCGGCGCCCCCCCTTCTCGAGCACGCAAGCGCGCACGAAGAGAGGATCTCGAAGCTCACGCAGCCGAAAACACGAGGCCCCCACGTACCCTGCCATCGGCGAGGCGAAGGGTGAATTGAGCGCCACGCGAGCGGCCCCAGCTTTCAGTACACCGGTTCCGCTCCAAAGTGCAAGAATCTCCGGCGGCTCCGTTTCCCAGCCTGGCGATGGCAGTGGCGCGGAAGCGCAGGAAAAAAGCAGGGCCACTGCAAGCAAGCCACAAGAGATTTCGCAACAGCGGAGCGCACAGAGGCTCATTCGTCGCATTGTAGCAGGCGATGACTCCCGCAGCGCTTGGAGGGCAAGAAGTCCGTCTTGCATCGAAGGCATCGAAAGGGGCCTCTGGGCTTCGCAACCCGACCAGCTACTCGCCCGTCTTCGCAAACGAATGCACCCTCAACTCGACGCACTCCTGTAAAATCAAGCCCGGCCATTGAGCGCAAGGCTCGGTGTATTGGCTTCCCCGAGGACCCGCAAGAACGCTATACTCCGCGCAGTCGTGCTTGGGACATCTTGACCAAAGGTTCACCCACAATCGGCCCCGGAGCCGGCGGGAACCGCGAAGCGATCGCCGGCGAGGCGCCGACAGGCGCCCCGGTAGAGGGGAGTTCTTGCTCCCCCGAGAGGAGTATATGAACCCAAGACCCCTCGGATCCACTGGACTTGATGTCGCTCCCGTGGGTTTTGGCTGTTGGCAGTTGGGCGGCGACGGGTGGGGGACTCTGTCGGCGCGAGCTGTTCAAGAGGCCATCCTTCGGGCAATCGATCTGGGCTTGAATGTCTTCGATACGGCTCCCATCTACGGATTCGGCCAATCGGAGGACCTGCTGGGGCGGACTCTCTCGGGGCGATCGGAGGGGGTTGTGGTCGTCTCGAAGGTTGGCCTGGTCTGGGACCACCGCAAGGTCGTACGCCACAACCATCGGCCGGAGAGCCTGCGGACTCAACTCGAAGGGTCGCTTCAAAGGCTCCGGCGTGAGCCTCTCGACCTCCTCCTCCTCCACTGGCCCGACCCCACCGTGCTCCTTGACGACAGCGTTGCCGTGCTGGACTCACTGAGGAGCCAGGGGAAGATCCGGGCCTGGGGGCTCTCGAATTTTCCTGCCGCGGACGTCACCCGCATTCGGCGACCCGACGTGGTGCTCGAGTATCCCTCCAATGCGCTCAAGCTCTACGCGCAAGAGTCTCGAGCGGCAGCCAGCGCCGGCGAAGAGCTGCTCGGCGCGCTTGATTCCACCGCTACGGGCTTCATGGCCTACGATGTGCTGGCCCGGGGGCTTCTGGGCGGAAGGTACACGGAAGCAAAAAAGTTCGGGAAACGCGACCTTCGATCCCGAGATGATCGCTTCAGCGCTGCAGCATTTCCCGGAAACCTCCAAAGGGCGAGACGCATCAGTGAACTTGCAAGAAAACTGGGGACGCCGCCGGCGGCACTGGCCATCCGTGCGGTTCTCGAAAGAGCAGGCGTTGGGTGCGCTCTCGTGGGCTTCAAGACCTCAACTCAAGTGGAGGAGGCAGCAGAGGCCGTGAGCATCCAGATGACCGAGGCGACACGGGCGACGATGAAGGCCATTGAAGACAACGAGGCCATCAACTCCGTTTGATCACATCTCGCAGCTCAGTGTGTCGTCGGTGGGATCAATGCCCTCAAGGACGGGGCCCGGTGGCCGGGGAGGGGTTCCTCCTGCAAAGAGAAACATTAGCGCCCCCACGGGGTCCGCGAGATTGATGGTGCCGTTGTCGTCGACATCGGCCGCGTCCTCGCACCCAAGCTTGCCAAAGCCCAGGTAAAGATATCCAAGCGTCATGACAACATCGGATATGTCGACTTCACCATCCGAGTTGACATCTCCCCTTCGAAACCGTGGCACACTCTTGAAGACAAGCATCTCGGGCTCGAGAGACGCAAGGAATGTGCTGGTGCCAGGCGGCGTCACTTCCAGCACGCCGTGACGAGCGCCGTTGCGGGCAAAGAGCTCAAGCCCGGGGTCGTCGTCTACCTGTGCCGGGGTGAGGACGTCGTCTACATCCAGGAACCAGTCACCTACCTGGCCTTCAATCCTCGCGTACGCACGAAAGCCGCCTTCCTCGAATCGAGCGAGCAGGAGGCTGTTTGCGTACTGAACAAGCACGCCGTCAGCCTCACCTCCCAGAAAGCGACCCGGGATGATGACCTGGCCACGTTGGAGCTCCCAGGTAGGTCGCATTCCAGGCAAGTACCGATCCGTAATGCCCAGGATCCTCAGCTTTCGCTCGCTACGCTCCCAGCCGAGGGTAACCCAGGACTGGCCATTCGAAATCAGGATCTCCTCGCCGCCGCCAGCGATAAACTGTCCGCCAAAAAAACTCTCCGTGGTTCCGTCCCTGGCCAGTGTCCACTCGCCTTGGTTCAAGGTGCCGCTGGCAATCCACACAAGTTGGGCTTCGCCGCCGCCGTCCCAGGCAACAACCCCCATGCGCCCACGCCCTCTCAAAACGAGCTCTTCGATGCCGTCGCCGTCCAGATCGACCGTGTGAAGGCAATCTCCGGAGGAGAATTCCCAGCCGGATGCGACCCCAGCCGAAGCTGGAATCGTTCCATCGACTGTCAAGCGGCTTACCTTGGGCCCATCCCTTGAGGGAAAGACCTCGGTCAAGGAGCGCGCGCTCACAATGAGAAAGCTTTCAAGTCCACCCTGAAGCCTTCGGCCGCGACGAAGAGAGGGAACCTCCGCATGGGTCCACGCACGGAGAGAGCCTCCGGCACTCCACCGCGTCACCATGCGCGAGCTCGGACCGTTTGCCTCCTCCGCGGGACCGGCTGACGAGATCAGGCTCACGTCGTTCTCGCCCATTACGGCGAGATCACTGCGAGCAGCGTCAAAGAACGGAAGGGAGAGAAATCGGTCAGCTGCACCTATCTTCCACGAGGCTCCACCGACCACGCCGGGTTGAATCTGGGAAGTTTCGTACCACAGCGCCCTCGGGCTACCATCACTCATGTCGAAGACGCAGACTTCCTCACCCTGGTGGCAGAAGATGAGATCGCGAGCAACCCCAAGGAAGTCTCCCGTGAGGATCGCCACACCGGGAGCGAAACGAAAGCGTCCCGGTGGCAACGCGCCGGCTTCCTTCGGCTCAGGAATCACGAGCTGACGCTTGTCGTTCACGAAGGCACAGCGGACGAGTGAGCCACGGGCGAAAAGCAGGTCGGAGCGGCCGTCTCCGTTGAATTCGCCCACGATTCGCCGAACACCCTCGCCCCCAACACAGCTCCAGCCACAGCCCCGGTAAGCACGCAGGCCGATCCCGTCGAACCCAACCGTCTCGAGCTTTCCCCAGTCGTCGTGGTCGTTAAACTCCACCTCGTCGAGCTTGCCATTTGCGTTCAGATCCTCGGAGACGAAGGCCGTCGTCAGCACTCCGTCCTTGTTCCAGTCCACGTTGTCACTGAATGCGCCTACCGACAGCCGCCTCAGCTCGCCACAGGCGAGAATGTGCTCGTTCGGCACCTTTCCCATGCCGACGGGCTCGAGGAGCCTATCCTCTCGCAGACGGGCCTGGATGGTCCCGTGCGAAAAATCCATGACAGGCAATCCGTTCAAGAAATCGACTCCGCAGAACTGGAACCGGTAATTCATTACGCTTGGATAGTTCGGCTTCCAGTTCGTGTTGTCCCAGCTGCCATCCTGGGTGGAGCCGCCATGCCCGAGCCCGAAGGCATGGCCCAGCTCATGGAGCAACGTTGCGGAGCGTTGATACCGCAGAAGATCCTCGGAGATGTCGGGGAAAGGCTTTCGGAAGAGCACCGAGATCTGGACACCGGAGCTCACGAGGCCATCCCGCTTCGCGAGGTCATCCGAGAAGCTCTCGGAGTAGGGGTGATTGCGATCGCCTTCAAGAGGCCCCCCGGCGTCCGGGGATTGGGCCAGCTCGGCAATCAGAACATAGTAGAAAATATTGCGACGCGAAGGCCGGAAGAATCTTCCGCCGTTGTAAACTTCGTACAGGGACAGGTGCGTCGAGGCGCCCCGCTCGCCGCAGGCAGGTCTCGAGGGGAAGCTATCCTGGTAAGGCAGCGTCTTCTCCTCGTCTGGCTCGTTCACAAAGGCGGTGAAATCAACATCGGGCTCGAGGAGGGATTCCGGAATGAGGTTCTGGATCCCCGGTCCCAAGTCGAAGTGAATCTCAATATTTCCTCCCGCCTTCCGGAATGCCCGAGTTATGTCAACAGCAGACTGATAGGCTATCACGGCACTGGGCTGAGCTGAGCCGTCCTGCGTGAGCATCCAGTCCATCTCGACAAAAACGTCCTTCCTGTTCGGGTTTGCGCCATATACAGGCAAGGGCTCAAAGCCTGATCCCGAAGAGTATCCCTTGACTTCCCAGCCGTCGAGCAATCCGTCACCGTCGGAGTCCGGGTTGCTGATCTGGGTGCCATGAGCAACCTCTTCCTCGTTGCTCAACCCGTCACCGTCGGAGTCAAGGGCTGGATCTTGTGCCCAGGCACCCACGGAGACAACACCAGTTAGAAACCCAACGAGTGAGAATCTGCCCACTCTTGAGGTATACAGCATGGTAAGAAGACCTGTAAATTTTCAGGGACCCTGGAGCCAACTTCCGATTTTACCTGGAGCACGGGCCCCTAACAATGCCCATTTCACTCCAAGATCACCCATGACGACACCCTGCATTATCCTGGCCTCGTCCTCGCCAAGGAGGCGAGAGCTTCTCTCAAGGCTTGTCGATCACTTCGAAGTCATCGAGCCCCTGGGCCTCGACGAAAGCTCCACCGTGGGGCGAGCGCATGAGATCGCCGAGCGGCTTTCGGTTCTAAAAGCCGAAAACGTTCTCGGGACGCTCGCAGCCTCGAAGAGGGTGGGCGTCGCGGAAGCCTTCGTTCTGGGCGCCGACACGGTCGTGACGATCATGAACACGGATGAGGAGGTCGTGCTCGGAAAGCCGCTCGATCGGGAAGACGCGCGCCGAATGCTCCGACTCCTCAGTGGGAGGTCCCACCACGTATGGACGGGCGTCGCCGTGGCTCGATGCGGCATCGCAACAGTGTCGGCGGCTGAATGTACGGAGGTTGCATTCAAACCGCTCCTCGACTCCGAGCTGGAGACTTACCTCTCCACCGGCGATTGGGAGGGCAAGGCCGGAGCCTACGGGATCCAGAGCCACGGCTCCACGCTCGTTCGGTATTTCATGGGCTGTTACTACAATGTGGTTGGCTTGCCCCTGGGACTCACGGCAAGGCTGCTTGTCGACGCCGCCGTTGCAGAGCACACCTGCGATTGTCCGATCTTGCCACTTCAGGGAATGCCGGCTACGGCCCGTCCTCGCCTCTGCGGGAGGAGGTGATGAGCGGAGTTGAAGCTGTCGCTTCGGTAGGGACGTTGGTCGCTGAGGGCGGTGGAACGTGTGGAACACTTCCGTTGCCGTTCGTGAGGGGCCCGGAGGGGGCACCGGTTGTTCCAATTCCCTGATTCGGCAGCACAATCGACACGTTCGGGGGAGCCGGGCGCGTTGTCAAGTAGGTGTACGAGCCCATTCCTTGCTCGTAGAACTTGAGGAATCGCGCGGACTCCTCGAGCGTGATACGCTTCTCGCGCAGGGCACTCTCAACATCCTTTCGCATCTGGGAGATGAGCTGGCTACCGGAGTACTGTACATAGGAGAGGACCTGCTGGACGCTGTCGCCCTTCACGACCGTGTCCACGTTGACGTTGCCGTTCTCGTCCAGGGAGACGTGCACCGAGTTGGTGTCGCCAAAAAGATTGTGGAGATCCCCGAGGATCTCCTGGTATGCGCCGACCAGGAAGGCCGCAAGGTAGTACTCCCCGCCTCCTTCAGCTCCTGACTCGGAGTCAAGATCGTGGAGCTCCAGTGTCTTCTTGACGTCGCGTAGGTCGATGAACTTGTCCACCTTGCCGTCCGAATCACAAGTGATGTCCGCCAGAATGCCCCTCCGGCGTGGTTCCTCGCGTAAGCGGTGGATCGGCATGATGGGGAAGAGCTGCTGAACAGCCCAGCTGTCCGGCAACGACTGAAAGACGGAGAAATTGCAAAAGTAGGTGTCCGAGAGCTGCGCCTCGAGACCCTGAAGCTCCTCGGGCACGTAGTCCATGCTGCGGACGATTCGCAAGATCTTCTGCGTTGCGCAGTAAAAGAGCTTCTCCGAGAGGCTTCGAAGCTCCAGGCTCAGATAGCCGAGGTTGAAGGAAGTGAGGAGCTCGTCATAGGCCTGCACGGCATCGTGATAGCTCTCCAGGAGGTTCTTCTTCGAGACGTCCCTGCAAAGGGCGTGGAGGTCATGAACCGGCTGTGGATAGTCCTCGGGAATATCCTCCGTTGGCTCCTCGAAATGAAACTTCGACACGCCCAGGACATCGAACACCAGCACGCTGTGGTAAGCGACCGTGGCGCGTCCCGATTCAGTGATGATCGTCGGGTGTTTCACGCCGGCCTCCTCGCAGACCGTCTTGACACGGAAGATGACGTCGTTGGCGTACTCCTGAAGCGTGTAGTTCACCGAAGACTCGAAATTCGTCTGCGAGCCGTCGTAATCGATGCCCAGACCTCCGCCGACGTCGAGATACTCGAGTCCTGCGCCATCGCGCGTCAGTTCGACGTAGATTCGGGCAATCTCATTGATCGCGTTCTTGATGTTGTGAATGTTCGTGATCTGGCTTCCAAGGTGGAAGTGGAGAAGCTTGAGACAGTCTTCCTTTCCCTGAGCCTTGAGCAACTCCAGTATTTGGAGGAGCTCGGTCACAGTGAGGCCGAACTTGGAGCGGTCGCCGCCGGAGAGCCGCCAGCGGCCCGATCCCTTGGCCGAGAGCTTCACCCGCACGCCAAATGACGGCCGCACCTGAAGCTTCTCGGCATACTTGAGGATCAACTCAAGCTCGTTGAACTTCTCCACGACGGGAATCACGGTCTTCCCAATTTTCTGAGCGAAGACGACCATCTCGATGTAATCGTCATCCTTGAAGCCATTGCAGATGATGGGGATGTCGCTGCGGTGCGTGAGGGCAAGGACAGCGAGCAGCTCCGGCTTTGAGCCACTCTCGAGACCAAATCGGTAGGGCTTTCCGAAGTCGAGGAACTCCTCGACCACCTGCCTTTGCTGGTTCACCTTGATCGGGTAGACACAGCAGTAGCGCCCCTGGTACTCGTACTCCTGGATAGCGGCCTGGAAAACGTCGTGCATCTCGCCGATTCGGTGCCGCAAGATGTCAGTGAACCGCAGGAGGATGGGAAGCTCGATGCCTCGCTGCTTGAGCTGATCGACAAGCTCCTTCAAGTCGATGAATTGCTCGGGATCCTTGTAAGGATGAACTGCGACGCAGCCTCGCTTGTTGATGGAGAAGTAGCCCTTTCCCCAGTTGCGAATGTTGTACAGCTCTCTTGAGTCCTGGACGGTCCACTTCTCTAGCGGATCTCTCGTCATCGATTTGAGCACCTCGCGCGAATTGTTGTGAGTCCTGACATACTAGATGTGAAACGCAATTCTGAAGATTGCCCTCAGCAGATGCAATAGCGCAGGCTGACAAATTTGCCGTCGGCGCTCGGAGCGAGGGTCAACCGTCGATAACACCCGCCCCCCGATAAGTTCCTTCAAGCATTCGACAGGCGGCCTTCTCGGCCCCATCTGCCGATTCCCTCTTATCAGGGTATATTCCTAGGGCCCAGGGGGTCACGGGTCTGAAGACTCCTCCGCGGCCGCATCACACAACTCGAGTAGCTGGTGAGCGAGGAGGAGCGCATGGCAAGAAGCCCAAGCTATGCCGACAGTTTCTCGGTTTCTCAATTCATCATGCAGTGCGGCTTGATTTGCGCCGTATTTGGCCTGTGGCATTCACCCTTGATCCAGCCGGTGAAGCTCATGGTGGTCCTCTTCCACGAGCTGAGTCACGGCCTCATGGCACTCTTCAGTGGTGGCCAAGTCCACAACGTAATTCTCACGGCTGACGAGGGCGGCGCCTGTGAGACCTCGGGCGGAGTGCCGCTTTTCATTGTGAGTGCCGGCTATCTGGGGAGCATGACGATGGGCGGCCTCATGCTCTACCTCTCGAGGGTGAAGGGTTGCGTGACGCTCGTTTACATTCTTCTCTTCATGACCCTCACTGCGGCAATCTTCACGGTCCTTCGCGACCCCTACTCTCGCCGTTTTGCCACGGGCCTTGCGGCTGCGTTCCTCGTTCTGGGTTTCTTGGTGCCGACACTCCTGGGCGCTCTTTTCTTGCGGATCCTGGGCACCGTGAGCTGTCTTTACTCCATCTTTGACATTTACTGGGACGTTCTCGCCACGGATCGACCCGGCTACACCCCGGAGAACGATGCTGTTGCGATCGCCAATCTCACTGGTGTCTCGCCGCACGTGGTGGGGCTGCTTTGGCTCGGTCTGAGCGTACTCTTTTTTCTCGCGCTGCTAAAAATCATGGTTCTGCGCGAACCCGGGGTACTTCCGGAAGCCAAGCAACTGCCGGCTACGGCCTGATCGCGCCAAGAGCCATATTTTCTTGAGAAGCTCAAGAGTTGAGATCCAACGATGCTAACCTCCTGCAAGAAGTGTCATCGCCAGTACCACGTCGAGGGTATGAAGGAAGGACAACTGGTCCGTTGTCGCTGTGGCGACCTGTTTGCCGTGCCAGCCCCGAAAGCCCGGGAGGCCCGAACGCTCCACTGCTCGGGCTGCGGCGGCAAACTCAGGGAGAAGGCTCGGAAATGTGACTACTGCGCAGCGGAGATCACACTTGCGGAGCGAAACCTGGGCCCCGCTTGCCCCGAGTGCTTCGCCCGTTTGCCCTCCGGGGCCAAGTTCTGCAGTGACTGCGGCGTCGAAATCCGCCCCGAGGCCATGCGCGCCTCTCGAGCCTCTGCCTCTTGCCCGAGGTGCAAGGCATCGCTCACGCTTTGCGAGCTCGAAAAGATGCACTACACCGAGTGCGGCTCCTGCGGGGGGCTCTGGCTCGACGCGGCGACCTTCGATCGGGTGATATCGGAGCGCGATACTGCGGCCTTGGCTAGCTCGCTACACCCGTTTACCAGCACCAGGAAGCTCGAAGTGGAGGCCCAGCTCGTCAAGTACCTATCGTGCCCGGTCTGTGACACGCTCATGCACCGCAAGAATTTCGGCAACTCTTCGGGTGTCTTGATCGACTGGTGTAAGGGACACGGGTTCTGGTTCGATGTCTCCGAGCTGGAGAAGATTATTTTCTTTATCAACTCCGGCGGTCTTGACAAGATGCGCCAGCAAGAGATCCGGAGGGCGAAGGACGAGCTCGATCGCCTCAACGAGCAGAAGAAGCGCGCTCCGTTCTCGCCGCCCCGACCATTTAACCACACCGCCGGGGTCGGCGTTGAACTCGAGGATGTCCTTGACGGTATTGGCAAGGTCGGCTCCTTCCTCTGGCGGCTGGTCAAATAGGGACTTCCAGGTACCAGGCAAGGGGCAGCGTCCCCTGGAATCCCCGCTGGCTCGGATTGGTTTACTTATCGGCGATTGCAACCCGAGCGATTGCACGGCAGGAGGATGCCGCTGGATGAAACCAGGAAAGGAAAAGACCCGGGGAACGCGGAGAGTTGCGAGTCATGCCGCCACGTGCCCTCGCCCCTCTGACACGGCTATCCAATCCTCGTCTTCTTCTCCATTCTGCCTTCCTGAGCGATCTCCTGCCTCAGCGACAGCTCAGGGCTCAGCTCAGCGAGCCGATCGGCCAGGAATCCAGGCCCAAGACACCTCTGGACGAGCCCCTTGACAAAGAAAGGAGTCAAGCCAAGCTGAAAACGTGAACGCCGTTCACGTTTCAGGCTGGATAGTCGCCTGACGCCAATGAAAGGACGATAAATCCCTGAACTTCTTGTTTTATTTCGGTTCCAGACCAAGTGGGAACTCCTCCCATGAACGACGGTAGCCTACCGGGTCCAGTTCCTTCCAGTTCCGGGGGCGCCAGTTGGGGCAAGTCGACGCGAAGCAGCGACGAGTACTACTGGCTCGAGGGTCCGCAGAGCCGCCGGCGAGAGCTCCTGCGGCTCGTGCGGATCCTGTATGACTTCATCAAGGGCTATCGCGCTCTCCACTTCCTTGGACCGTGCGTGACAGTGTTCGGTTCCGCCCGCTTCCGCGAGGATCACCGGTACTACCACATGGCGAGAGAGGTGGGCCGTCTCCTCGCGCAGAAGGGCTTCACAGTCCTCACGGGCGGGGGACCTGGCATCATGGAAGCAGCCAATCGCGGGGCCCGCGACGTCGGCGGTAAGTCCATCGGCTGTAACATCGAACTGCCCACGGAGCAAAAGCCAAACCCCTATCTCGATCAGTGGACGGAGTTTCGGTATTTCTTCGTGCGGAAGGTCATGTTGGTCAAGTACTCGTGTGCGTTCATCGTCTTCCCGGGGGGTTTTGGCACTCTGGACGAGATCTTCGAGACCGCCACGCTGATCCAAACAGGCAAGATTCTTCGTTTTCCGGTCGTTGTGCTTGGCATGGACTACTGGGGGCCGCTCCACGACTTTCTGAAAAGCACCATGGTGCAAGAAGGTACCATCACTTCGGAGGAACTTTCAGGCCTGATGCTGACCGATTCGCCCTTGGACGCTGTCGAGCGGGTCTTCACCGAAGTGACGACCAACTTCGGCATCAAGGCGTGGCCTGCGATGCGCCCAAGCTGGGTCCTTGGCGAGACAGCGCGGGGCCCCAGGGAATAACGCGGCTCTACATAGCCCGGCACGATTCGGAGTGGCGTCTCGCCGGTTCTCCTCCGCGCTGGCTTTGTCTCTTGTCCTCTGCGATCCTTCCAGGATCGCGGTCGGCCTTCGCTTCGCGCCATCGCGGAAAACTCCGAGGCGAATGCTGAACACTCGGAATCGCGCCGGACTATTTAGAAGACCAACCTGAGAAGCGCCCACCCAAAATTGTGATCTCAACTCCCCGGCGCAGCGCGCTCCCCTCTTCCGAGTTGCAAGATTTCTCCTTTTCCTACGAAAGCCGTGCGTCACCGCCATCACGAAAAGGCGTTTCGTTAACCGCGAGAGAGAACATCTTGAACTTCGTGCGGACTGCGCTAACCTGTTCCCTTGCCTGACACTTTCTGATCGTTCTGTCTTCTACGCGCAAACCAATAAAACATAACGCATGGACTGATTGCCGTTTCCTCCTGGCTTTGAGGCATCTATTGATGCCTGTCACTGTTGCTGTAGTGGTAGCAACAGTGTTTCCGAGGCTTGCTACCGTACTGGTGGTTAGTTATGGTCGCACACGTTCCAGAACACAGATCGCTGTCAGAATACAGCGATCCGCCCACGAGCCTCCTTGAGTACATCCGTGCCCGATTAACTCCTCACGAGTTCACGACTTGGTTTGAGCACACCCCGCTCCACTTCTTCCATCCTGATCGTTTCGTCCTGACGCTAAGAAATCGTTTCCGAAAGAACTGGGTAGAAAAAAATTACCGTAACCTCATTGTTACTTCAGCCAGAGACTTGTTTCAAACCGAAGTTCGACTCGCCTTCGAGATAGATTCAGGTCCGCCTGTTGATCACCACGAAGGCGCGGATTCACAGAACCTTCCTCGCTCGCTGCCTCCGACAGCGGACAAGCCGCCTGGTGTTACTCAGACCAACCAGCGCGAACCCTCACGCCATTCCGCGTCCTGTGAAACCAGTCTCACGTCTCCACACGGCGTTTCCCAATATCATCAAACGTCCAGCAGCCTTCACCGCGACTACCGTTTTGATACACTTGTCCTGGGCTCCACCAATAGCGTAGCCCACGCTGCCACTGCTGCAGTGTGCTCCCAACCTTCTAAATGCTACAATCCGCTTCTTCTTTACGGTGAAACTGGTCTGGGAAAAACCCACATCGCACATGCTATTTGCCACCACTTCCTTGAGACGCGCACCAAGCGAGTTAGTTACATTTCTGCACACGAATTTATTGATTTTTATATGACTGTAACTACTTCTCAAGACTCAAGACACTTTCGCTACTACTTTTCGGACACTGACGTTTTAGTCATTGACGACGTTCACTATCTAGCCGCTCGGGACGGGGGTCAAGAAGACTTTCTTCGATTCTTTACTGAGTTCGTGGAAGCAGGAAAACAACTTGTATTTACCAGCCGAAAGACTGAGGATAATTCCAATATAGCCCCCCTTCGCCTCACCTCCCGTTTCAGATCAGGTCTCATGGCCCGAATCGAGCCACATGACTTTGAGATGCAGGTCTCGATCCTGCTGCGAAAAGCTCGGCTCCGCAATGTAGAATTCTCCATGGAGGTCGCAGAGTTTATAGCAAGATCTGCTTTGACTGGAAGTCGACACTTGGAAGGGGCGCTTCTTGCAGTGATCCACTTCGCAAATGCTCGACAGAGACCCATTGACCTGAACCTCGCGAAGGCTGCGCTGCTTGAGGCGTTGCCCAGCCCAGCCCAAAGCTCCACAGTGACCGTGAATAGAATATTGCGAGCAGTTCAAGATTTTTACCAATTGCGTTCTCAGGACCTTCTTTCGCGGTCAAAAGTTCGTGCAGTGGTTCTCCCCCGACATGTGGGGATGTTTCTTGCGCGCCAACTTACCCAACTCTCCTTGGTACAAATTGGTTCGATCTTTGGCGGACGCGACCACACGACAGTTCTTTACGCACAAGACCGTGTGGAGACATTGCTTCGATCTAATCCTCAGATTAGAAAAGACTTACAGATTATTCGCGATCGCATTTCGGACTCTCAACGTCCTGCCCTCTGAGTCAAGCTTTCACGCCTTGTGAAACTCGCCTGAAGTCCCACCCCCAGCGGGTGACAAGTGCACCCTTGAGAGACCCGCCTCGCCTATTTTTGCTTCTGTGGGGTCTCATTGACCTGGTCTTCTAACCCCTCTTTCCAGGCCAAGGCGCGCCCGGAACTTTCGTCGATGCCTGACATGGATTGTGGGATTTGTCCAGCTTGGCTTCCTGAATCGACCCATCTCTCCACACGCCGAGTCACATCGAAACCCAACTACAACCAAGAACCACCCAGAGCCTGAAAGCCCAAGTCGGCGTTGCAACTAACACTCAAGAAAGCAGTTACAATTTAATTATCCATCAAATCTAACATTTTGCCAGACCCCTCATCATCAGTAGTACTCTTCAATACCTCTCTTACTTTGAAAAAACCAATGACGACCCCCCAGGAAGACAGGAAGCTGTTTCAGTTCCGTCCCTGGTTCTCTTCGACTTTTTGACTGTCGAAATAAAACAACGCCACGACTGACCATGGAAAACTCCCCCGCCGTCCTTGCCGCAAGTGTCAGGAGGCGCCTGGCAGCCTCTTGAACAAGCCCCCGCGGGAGCCACCCTGCCCTTATGCCCACATGCAAGCGCCCCAAGGAGGGAGGGAGACCGGAAGGGCATGCCTGGGCAACCATTTGCTGAGCCCACCCCGAGGTCGAGCGACGCCGCGCCGCGAAGCATTTCGGCCTGGTCCTCGTCCTTCGGGTTCGGGCGGCGGGCCGCTTCTGGCGCTGCCTGGACTTCGGCGGTCGCCCCAAGACCGCCGTGGTCCTTCGCGCCTTGCATTCGTCTCCGCGGCCTTGCAACTCTGCCGCGGAGACTTGTTCAGCAGGATGCTATACGATCCCCTGCACCACTGGGTGCAGTCACCTGTCCGCAGGATTCGCTGGAGCACACGCAGTGGGTTGCTCCCGACTTCAAAGGCTCATCGGACCAACTTTTCCCTGTAATTCAAGACCTGGAAACGCAAAGCTATAGCAGCAATTTGTCATAAGGTTATTATTACAATGACCTTACAGATAAACAACTGAGTCAGCTAAAGTTAGCAAAGACGCCCTAAATCATAAACAGTTATTATTAAATGCTTTACAACACGCCCAAAATCCAAGAGGCAGCTCAAGAATAAATTCGTAACCAATTTATTTGTAATGGTTTAACAACACGATTTTCAATTGCTTTTACGCTTCGAAAATCTATAATGTGCGCTTTTTGAAACACCCTTGGGCTCACAAAGGGCGGCGGTTAAATTGTTATCACGAAACTCAAGCTTTGCCTTCCCGGGATCTGTTCGAAATCCACCCTGCTGCGACTTCCGCAGAGAGCGAGGTTGGCCTCTTGGACATCCGCTTTGTGACATCCTTCCGACGTGGCTAACATGACCCTTTCTTTCTCTTTTTCAGTGTAAAGCACAAGTGGCCAAACAAACCTACTGTTGTTTTGCCGAACGTCCGTTGCTGTGTGATGGCATTGGATATCGAGTGCTTCTTCGGAGATGTGCGTTAAAGAGTCCGCGGAAGCCTCAAGGGCACTGCTTTTGGGAAAGCGATTCCGAGGAGATTCGGTGATCTTGAAAGTAACAAGACGGCCCATGGCTATCGACTCTCGATGAAAGTGTCGTTCGGATTTTCAAACTATCAAGAAACTGTGAAAGTTTCCGTAATGAGTACCCTGATCCGACGTATTCGTAACTTTCTTGCTCTCTCACTTCCGCCGTTGGTTTGTCTGATCTTGTGTTCAACTTTATTCACAGATGCTTGGATTGAAAGTGCTTCAGGTCCCTTGAAATTCATTTTTGTATATAGTTTATGTTGGGTCTTTTTGGCTTCAACAAAACGTTATTTATTGTAATGCGGCTGGAAACTCTTGGATTTTTGTTTTCACGTGTCGGCAGAAGCCGTATGTATTTTGCGACTCCAATCCAAAGAGAAAAGGCGCTTCAGGCTCAACACCTGTAAGAAACGATCCATGAAGTTTCGATGTGACAAGAGCGAGCTTGCTGATGGCTTGGGAAGCCTCCTGGGTATTATTCCGACCACACAAACTTCGAAACCCATCTTCCTTGATTTTCACTTGAGAACTTCAAACAATACTCTCTTGGTTGAGGCTACGGACCTTGACATGGGGGCGAGAATTCGACTTGATCGAGTGGACATACTCGAGGAAGGGCAACTTGCCCTTCATGCTGTTCGTCTCCATTCGCTAATTAGAGAAATACCCGACAAGAGTTTAACGATTGAGTCTTTCCCAAGCCAAAGAGGAGCCACGGTCAAAGCTGCCGGCTTTGAATTCAAATTGCTCGGCGAAGATCCCATGGAGTTTCCTAGTATCCCGGAATCTTCCGGGGATACCTTGATCCTTGCTTCCCGGGAGCGGTTCTCCCAAATGCTTCGCCGCGTGGCGGTCGCAGCGTCGCGGGACATGGCTCGCTTTCAGCTCACGGGAGTTTTTTTTGAGCTTGACGGCGAAAAGCTCACCATGACAGCAACCGATGGAAAGCGTCTTACCAACGACTGCATGACCGTCAATAACCCATCAGGCCATGTGTCATCAGCAATAGTTCCAAATCGGGTCGTTGACGTACTGCTGAAGATCCTGTCTCAGGGCACCGAAGAGTTTAGCTTCGTCCTGGGAGATTCAGGATTTCAAGCAAACTTTGGTCGCGGCGAAGTGTTAGCCAAAGTAATTCAGGGCACGTACCCTGATTACCGTCCAGCGATTGCCGATGTCGTCAAGGTCAGAGTTACCGCAAAACGAACTGACTTCCTGGCTGCGGCCAGGAGTGCAGCTCTCATGACAGACAAGAACACAGCAACGGTGTTATTTCGCTTCGAGGAAGGCCGAGCTGTTCTCATGACTCAAGACAGCCAGATCGGCGAGTCACGAATCGAAATCCCTGTCCGAATAGAGGGAAATCCCATCGAGGTCCGCTACAATCCCACGTACTTCATTGATGCCTTACGCTGCCTTACGGAAGATGAGATTTGCCTGGAATTTGCTGATCCTGAAAGACCAGGGGCACTGAGGGGAGAGCAAAACTATCGGCACTTGGTCATGCCTCTTGTCACTGCCAGATCGTAACGAGTCAGACCAAATGAGCACTCGAAGACCGGAGCCAAGAAACAACAGCAGAAGCCAAGGAATTCACTGGTCACAGAGCCACCGCATTGAACCGCGCGGTGGTTTGGCAAGTGTCAAGGAAATCCTCAAGCACTGGATAAAAGAAAATCGTGGTGCGCGACAGGCCGGCAAGGAAAGGCTATCCGCATGCTGGAAACAACTTGTCGGGGAAGAAATTGCAACTCATACTCGAATCACAACTTTTGTAAAAGGTGAGCTACTAGTTGAAGTTGATTCAGCTTCCCTTCTTAATGAACTTTCAACCTATTTTCAAAAGGATATTTTGGAATCCTTGCGGCTCCTTGACGACTTTCAAGGAATACAAAGGATCCGATTTCGGACAGGTTCGTTTTAGTACCAGCTATTCGCCGGGTTGAAAGTTGTTTTTCGAAAGAGTTCTACGAGTGGAAAGCACAAAGACCGTTACAGAGGAAAAACAAAAGTCGATGGAGACACAGCCTCTCACGGAAGTTATCAAGGGTGAGTCCGAATACAATGCAAGCAGTATCCAGGTATTAGAAGGTCTGGAGGCTGTCCGAAAACGACCCGACATGTACATCGGAAGCACCGAATCCGCTGGATTGCATCACCTGGTGTATGAGGTCCTGGACAACGCTATTGACGAAGCGTTGGGTGGTTGGTGCAAGAACATTCAACTGCACATATACTTGGATGGTAGTATTTCTGTCGTGGATGACGGTCGAGGAATCCCGGTCGAAAAACATGAGACTGGAAAATCGGCACTCGAAGTGGTCATGACAGTCCTCCACGCTGGCGGTAAATTTGACCACAAGAGCTACAAGGTCTCTGGAGGTCTTCATGGCGTGGGAGTTTCTGTTGTATGTGCATTGACCGAGTCCATGGAAGTGCAGGTTTACCGCAATGGTATGAATTACCGCCAGGAGTACCATCGCGGAATTCCGGCAGGTCCAGTCACAGCTTTGGGGAAAACCGACAAAAGAGGCACACGGATACGTTTTAAACCAGACATCCAAATATTCCCCGTCATTGATTTTCAGTATGATATTTTGAGTAAGCGTTGTCGTGAGCTTGCCTTTCTCAACAAAGGCCTACAAATATCAACAGCTGATGACCGCACTGGAAAATCGGATGTCTTCATGTACGAAGACGGCATCAGAGCCTTTGTGAAGCACCAAAATTCGTCCAAAGATGTGGTGCACAAGGAAATCATATATTTCGAGAAAACGGACGAAGCTTCGAATGTTTCTCTTGAAATCGCCATGCAGTATAACACTGAGTATTCTGCTGACAATATTTATACTTTTGCAAACAACATCAATACGATTCATGGCGGCACGCATCTTAGTGGTTTCAAGTCCGCCTTGACGAGAACTTTTAACAAGTACGCCAAGGATCACAAGTTAATCAAGGATACCGAGGAGCTTCCAGATGGAGGTGATTACCTCGAAGGACTCACCGCCATCGTGAGCGTCAAGGTCCCCGACCCGAAGTTTGAGAGCCAAACCAAGGTCAAGCTGTCGAACACTGAAGTAGAGGGAATCGTTCAGCAAATCGTCAACGAACGCCTTGGAACCTTTTGCGAAGAGAACCCCGCCACAGCAAAGTCCATAATAACAAAGAGCATCCAGGCCAAGGTGGCACGAGAAGCGGCTCGCAAGGCGCGTGACTTGGTTCGTCGCAAGACGGTGCTGTCCAGTGGGAACTTGCCAGGAAAGCTCGCAGACTGCTCCAGCAGAGATCCTCACGAGACGGAGATCTATATCGTCGAGGGTGACTCCGCAGGTGGCTCTGCCAAGCAGGGAAGAGTTCGACAGTTTCAAGCGATCTTGCCCATTCGGGGAAAGATCTTGAACGTTGAAAAAACTCGCATCGACAAAATGCTTGCCCATGAGGAAATTCAAGTAATTATTTCCGCTCTGGGTACTGGAATAGGCGCAGATGATTTCGACATTTCAAAGTTGCGCTACGGCAAAGTTATTATAATGACAGACGCAGACGTGGACGGATCTCACATCCGCACGCTGCTACTAACGTTTTTCTTCAGGCAGATGCCTGCGCTTATTCAAGACGGTTTTATTTATATTGCACAGCCTCCTCTTTACGGCTTGGTTCGGAAAAACAAGACAACTTATTTTCAAGGTGAAAAGGACCTTGAGGCTGAGCTGATCCGTATGGGATCCGAAGGCATTGAGGTCGAGTTGGCTGGCTCGAGAGAGAGGATTGCCAGGGATGAGCTCAGGAGACTCTGTGATGCAATAGGACGCCTGGGACGCCTTGAAGCGGGACTCTTGCGCAAGGGAATTCACCTTAACGACTACCTACAACTCAGAAGAACGGCAAGTCCTTCATTGCCGCGTCACTGCGTCGTGGTCAATGCAACCGTTCCCTCTCGGGCGGGAAGGCACTTTTTTTACACGGAGGGGGAGAGGGATGCTTTCCTCCTGGACTTGGCCTCCGTCCACGGGATTCCTTTGGTAGTTGCAGATGAAGCTGATCTGCTGGAAAAGAAGGAGACTTCGGATGTGGTGCTCTCGACGATTTACGAGGAAGAGCCGGTCGAAAGAATCACACGAGAGCTCGAGAGCCTTCATTTGTCACCGAAGGTCTTCAAGCTCGATAGGGGCCAACATGCTGACGGAGCCGCCAGGGCTGGCGCTGTAGCGAAGAACCTTGAAGCCATTGCGACCCTCACAAGCGCCAGTAGTGGTATCAAGACGGAAGTCCATGACCTGTACGGAATCCTGGAGAAGGTAAAGGAAAACGTCAAGGGCGGCGTAGAGATCAAGAGATTCAAGGGTCTGGGTGAAATGAACCCTGAGGAGCTTTTTAGCACAACCATGGATCCAAAAACCAGGACACTATTGAAGGTGGCCTTGAAAGATGCTTACAAGGCGGACGAGTATTTCACAATACTGATGGGTACCAATGTGGAATCGCGTCGGAAGTTTATTCAGCACCACGCGCTCGACGTCACGAATCTAGATGTCTAGGGTCCGAGTGTCAGTACAGTCCTCGCGGGAAAGAAAGACCTTCGCCGTGGTGGCCGTCCCCGGGGACGGCCTCGCCCTTCTCGGCGCTGGATGGGCGCCGTGCGCGTCTGGCGGCAATTGCCGGAGAGCCTTGATCGGGATATCCCGATCAAGGCCGCGAGAAGCATAAAGGTTTGATGAACTGTCATATCTGAGAATAAGGAAACCTTGTTGAATGGCCCCCGACAATATTGATGGACTTGCACCGGCAAATGAGCGATCTGGGGAGCGAGTAGTATCCCAGGACATTGAGGATGAGCTCAAGGAATCTTACCTGACCTACGCCATGAGTGTCATTGTCTCCCGTGCGCTTCCTGATGTTCGCGATGGTTTGAAGCCGTCTCAGAGAAGAATTCTTATCTCGATGAATGACCTCAACCTGAATCCAAGGTCGAAGCACAGAAAGTGTGCCAAGATCGTGGGTGAGTGTATGGGCAACTACCATCCACATGGTGACCAAGCCATTTATGCAACATTGGTTCGAATGGCTCAAGATTTTAATACGCGCTACCTGCTGGTGGATGGTCAAGGAAACTTTGGATCGATTGATAGCGACCCACCCGCGGCCATGCGTTATACAGAAGCTCGTATGGCCGCGGCGACGAGTGACATGCTCCAGGACCTGGACATGGAAACAGTCGACTTGACGCGCAACTTCGACGATCAACGAGACGAGCCAACGGTTCTTCCCGCTCGATTCCCAAACCTGATTTGCAACGGATCTACAGGCATCGCGGTTGGGATGGCCACCAGCATGGCTCCGCACAACGTGCGTGAAGTGTGCAACGCACTGAAGGCCTTGGTCGAGAATCCTGACATCACCATCGAAGGGTTGATGAAGTTCGTGCAGGGACCAGATTTTCCAACTGGTGCCCAGATTTGCGGCCGCGCTGGCATCTATCAGGCCTACAAGACAGGAAAGGGACTGATCTCCGTCCGTTCGAAATACTCGATCGAGGAGTCCAAACGGAGAAAGTCCATAGTCTTTAGCGAATTGCCTTATCAGGAGTCCAAGGTCACCATTATTGAAGCTATTTCAAACGCCGTGAAGGACGGACGCTTGGCGGGCATTTCAGATGTCCGGGACGAAAGCGACAAGAGAATACGCCTTGTCGTCGAGTTGAAAATGGATGCTGACGAGCAAGTGGTTGTAAACCAGCTCTTCAAGTTCACGCCGCTTCAGACGACCTTTAGCATCAACAATATCGCGCTCGTCCAGGGTCGCCCCGAGACTCTCACGTTGAAGGAAATCCTGGTCGAGTACAAGAAGCACCGAATCGAAGTTATTCGTCGCAGAACCCGTTTTCAGTTACGGAAGGCGGAGGAGCGAGCTCATATAGTTCAAGGTTTGCTGAAAGCCCTGGACCACATCGATCAGATCATTGCATTGATCAGATCTTCCAGCACGGTTGAAATTGCTAGAGACAGGCTTGTTGAGGAGGTGGCTTTCAGTGTGATTCAAGCTACTGAAATCCTCAACATGAGGCTTCAGAGGCTAACGGGCCTCGAGCGGCAGAAGCTGGTGGATGAGCTGAGGGAGCTTCATGAAAAGATTGATGGGTATAGAGCTATACTTTCTAACGAGCGTCTCGTCCTTGACATAGTCGTTCGAGATCTTGATGAGATTCTTGAGGAGTATGGCGATGATCGCCGGACTGAGATTGTCGAGGCGGCCGAAGACGTCAATATCGAGGACTTGATTACCGAGGAAGAGGTTGTGGTTACCATTAGCCGGGAGGGGTACGTCAAGAGGTCGCTCCTGGCAAGTTACCGTAGCCAAACCCGAGGTGGCCGTGGCATCACTGGGTCGTCGGCCAAGGAAGGCGACTTCATCAAGGACCTTTTTGTCGCTTCCACGCACGACTACATTCTGTTCTTTACGAACAGGGGGAAAGTTTATTGGCTCAAGGTCTATGACATTCCTGATATGAATCGCACTGCAAAGGGTCGCTCCCTGGCCAACTTGATCCAGTTCGATCCCGGGGAGGCTGTAAGTCAACAACTCTGCGTACGAAAGTTTGATGACCAGCGCTGCGTTATTTTGGCGACCCGCAGTGGTACCGTGAAGAAAACTAACCTGAGCGCTTACTCCAGGCCCAAGAAATCAGGCATCATCGCGATCGGCATTGACGACAACGATGCGCTGATCGGAGCGGGAATAACGTCTGCCGGCGATGAAGTCATCCTGGGCACAAAGCAGGGCATGGCCATTCGCTTCCCGGAGAATGACGTACGGCCCATGGGTCGAACGGCCGGGGGGGTGGGAGGAATTGCGCTGCGCGAAGGTGACGAAGTCGTGGACATGGTCGTCGTGGATCCGTCAGTCGTGGGGCTTACCCTGCTGACTGGCTGTGAAAACGGGTTTGGGAAGCGTACGCCCGTCTCCGAGTACCGTCTTCAAAAGCGAAACGGTGGGGGAACGATCAACATCAAGACGACTGAGCGAAATGGTGCCGTGGTGGGGATAAAGGCGGTTACTGACGAGGACGATTTGGTGCTCATGACGCAGGACGGCATCATCATGCGAACGTCTGTTTCTGACCTGCGGTCGATTGGACGTGCTACCCAGGGTGTGCGACTCATCAACCTGCAAGAAGGCGATCGACTCATCAGCATCGAACGAGTGATCAAGGAGGAGGTTCTGAGTGAGGGAGCCAAGGAAGTCTTGCCAGACGCCGAGAATGGAATTTCTGCGCCAAGTTCCGAGGAGGGCAGCGCTCCCTTCGAGGGTGCCGAGGACGAGTCCTCCGGCGAGGAACAATAATTCATGGCCGGAGAGGCTCTGATCGGTCCATGAGCCTTGGTTCCAGTGGCTGGACGCTTCCGAGCGAGTCAAGCAGTTCCAATGATTGGCGGAGAGGCCGAACAAGGAACAGACGCCGACGAGCTTGACCTACTCCGGAAGCACGGATCCCTGGAGCTCACGCCTCTCTGTTGAATGAGGAAGGAGCCGGCATGGAAAGAATTACCGCGGGGGAGGCCAGTGCATGGAGCGCTGACCTCCCCACGGTGGACGGGCAAGTGATACTCCGCGAGCCCATGATTGGGACATCCTGGCCTCCGCGAGGAGTAGGGTACGGACAACTCTTTTTCGGATCATCGGGGAAAGACCTTGAACAAATTCCTTGGGAAATGGGGACTGCTCCGGCGAGGATCTCAAGCTCTTCAATCGACGACCCAATGAGGCGAGGAACCGGTGCTTAGCGAACCACGGACCATCAGTTTACTCACGGAGTTCATCCACCTTCCGGTGGCACACCAGCCGGAAAAATTGCGGGAGGTCTACAACCACGTCTGCAAGAGTTGCGGTTACGAGAACTTCCTACGCGTGCCGGGAGGCGCACGGATTGAACGTAGGGAGGCCGAAAGTGAGGGCTTTAGCCAGCTCACCTTCTTGAACGACAGGGTCCAGCTTACCGAGGACCACACGGGAGTCTCGTCAGAGCAGTTCGGGAAAAAAGTCATGGAAGTGCTCAAGACAGCACTGCCCACCCTTGGTATCCCGATCATCTTGATCCAGCAGGCAACTGTGCGGATCACCTCTGCGCCCAATAGCTTCCGCACGGCTGCGGAGTATCTCGCCAGGAGTGTGTTTCGAGTTCGCTCCGAGGATGTCGAGCTCCTGGGTCGCCCGACGACTATGTTCGGATTCCGCCTGATGTTTCCCCCCACACACGAGCAGCCGCAGAAGTATTCCGTCAGGGTTGAGTGTTACGTCCGTGACGGCCGATCGCTCTACATCGAAAATGTCGGTACATTCAACGCGCCGATTCAGCAGGGAAATTTGGAGCAAGCTGAAAAGAACTTGCACATGACGGGGGATTTTCTGGTCGATAAAGTCGTGAAGTTTTTGTCAGCCCATGACAGGAGAGAGGCCGAATGATCCCAAGAGCCCCAGGTTGCATCTTGAGCGTTGTAATGCTCGCAGCTTGCGAGCCCCCCGGGGGCACTGCGGGAGCGCTGAAGCCGTTGAACCAGGAGCCAACGACAGAGAAGCATCTAAAGAATATTCGCCAGCTCACGAACGGGGGCGAAAACGCTGAGGCTTACTTCTCCGGTGATGGCAAGCGATTGATTTTCCAATCCAAGCGAGCGGAATTGAAATGCGATCAGATCTTTACCATGGACTTGGACGGCCTGAATGTGCGCCAGGTGTCAACAGGAAAGGGCCGAACGACTTGTTCCTACTTTTTCCCGGATGGTTCGAGGATCATCTATGCATCCACGCATGAGAGCAGCCCCGAATGTCCTCCGGAGGCTCCCCGCAGTGGTGGTTACTTCTGGGCGATTTCGGGCAGTTATGAGATATACTCCGCAAGACCAGACGGGAGCGATCTCAGGCGATTGACCAATGTCAGGGGGTATGACGCCGAGGGGACTATTTCGCCCGATGGAAAGAAGATCGTATTCACCTCGGTTCGTGACGGTGATCTTGACCTCTACGTCATGAACCCCGATGGATCCCACCCAACTCGACTCACCCACACGCTCGGATATGACGGTGGAGCGTTCTTCTCGCCTGACGGCACAAAGATTTGCTTTCGAGCGAGCCGCCCAAGGGGGGAGGATGAGAAACTTTATCGAGAGCTCCTTGCCAGTGAACTGGTAAAACCGGCCGCGCTAGAAATCTTCGTCATGAACGCGGACGGAACCGATGTGCGGCAGATCACGAAGAACGGAGCCGCAAATTTCTGCCCATTCTTTCATCCGTCGGGTACGAAGCTACTTTACGCCTCGAATCAGAGTGATCCAAGGGCCAGAAGCTCTGATCCGTTTGACATCTACCTGGTCCACCTGGACGGATCCGGGCAGGAGAAGGTCACGATTCACCCAACCTTTGATGCATTCCCAATGTTTTCCCCGGATGGAAAGAAGCTCGTCTGGGCGTCCAATCGTAACTCGACGAAAAAAGGCGAGACGAACATTTTTCTTGCCGACTGGGTCGACTGAACGACGAAGTGGGCAAGACCCTCGAGTGGTACCAGTGGGATTGCCGCCATGGGCGGCTCCGTCCACCCTCAACCATACCCAAGGTCCTGGAGAAGGTCGCCGCAGACGGCTTTCACGTCGCTGAGTTGCTCTGCGGTCAGGTTCTCCAGGTACCTTCCCATCCGCCGCGAGTGGTTCTCGACATAGTGTCGCACCTGGCGCCTGGCGTGGTAGCTGCCGACGGTTGAGTCCTGGATCCTGGGGAGGAAGGCCTCGACTTGAGAGCTCGCCTCGAGCCCTAAAAACTCAAGTACACCCTTCATCGCTGACGCCGGATCTCGCAAGAGGTCCTCGTAACGCAACTCCCTGTAACGGGCCGGGCCCAACGCGAGAGCCCTCGCATCTTCCCGGGCAATCGTTACCGAGTCTCGCCACTGGTGAGCGCAGCGAATGTGACTTGCTCGGGGGTAAGCACGAAGCAGCTCACTCCAGCCCGGGGTCTTCAGGTGCCCCCAGTTTTCGCTTCGGTTGCGGAACATAAGCGAGGCGACGGTGTCGCGCCCATCGCGAAGAATGTGGAGGAAGCGGCACTCCGGGAAGATGGCCGAGAGGTAGGGCATGCGGATCACGTGCTTGGGATTTTTCTCCACTCGCACGTCTCCAGGGAGCTCGCTCCAGGCGTTCTCAAGCGCTTGCCGCGCAGCCACTGCGATCTCGGGAGTCAAGTCGCTCGCCGTCAGACGGTCGTCGGCGCGTTCGGGTGTGAGCGCGTTCCAGATCACACTCGCCTCGAAGAGATACGCAACACGTCGGTGAGCGGCGATGGCCTCACCAAGGATCGACGTGCCCGAGCGGGCGCAGCCGATCACAAAGGTGGGCGCTTCGCTCACGGGTTCCCCCAGATCCATGAAGTTGACTGAAACGGGAGAAACTTCCGCCATTTACGCTCGACGTACTTCGCCGACGGCTCGAACTCCTGCAAGAACTCGTGAGACCATCGCCTCCGGATCTTCGCCGAGTCCTCCTGCTTCGAGATCAGGTAGCCGCTTGGATCGCGATACTTGTGCCACACGAAGGCGTCGATGGCGTAGGTCTTTAGCCCGCGATCACGAGCCGAGAGCGAGAGCTCGATCCCGTAGCAGTGAAAGCCGGGCATTACCGGATCGAACTTGACACCGCTGGATTGCCGTACACCAAGCCATTGCTCATCGAGAGAATCGACCTCACTTGGTAACGGCCCCAGGCGCCAGTGCCCGCTGGGATCGCACCAGTGCCCTCGTAGCTGCTTTTGAACGCCTGGCTTCGGTGGCAGCGCGCCCACGGCTCCGAGCACGCCCCAGCTCGCGTCGTGTTGCTCGAGTTCCAGCAGGCCAGCGAACATTCTCTCCTCCCATCCTTGGGGTAGAAGCACGTCCTGGTGGATGAAAAAAACCAGGTCGTTTCTTGCTTTTTCCTGGGCCTCTGCGTAAAGGCGACCGATGCTCTTGTAGCGACAGTTGCCCGAGTTCTCAACCAGGATCCACTGATGTGCGCGAGAGGCCGCGACAGGTGAACTGAGCAAGTTCACGCGGAGCTCCTCCCAGTCGTTGACGGCAACGACGAAGCTCACCGGCTCAAAATTTGGGATCGGCTGCGGCAGAGCCTGGAGCAAGTTTTGCCGCTCACCGGGGTCCTGGGCGAGGTTGTACGCAAACTCCTGGACAGCGTCATTCTTGCGTACGGTGATTCGCTTGAGGGGGTAAGTCAGCTCGGAACGGATCTCAATCCGGCACGTGTCGTAGCTCTCGCGGACGCAGTTCTCGCTCCAGTAGATATAGCCTCGATCGCAGCCAGCAAGGCGGCGATGAATGGGGAGGTCGAAGAGAAATTGGCCCTCAAAGCCCGCGACAGCGTCGCCCAGAAGGGTCAGCACGGTGGGGGTAATGTCTATCGTCGACGCGAATCTCGTCTCGACGGCCTTCGGTTCGAAACGTGCCTTGAGCTCCGGGGGCAGCCAGACGATGAGAGGGACGTGGGTGAGATCGCCGTGGAGCCTTCCACAGTGGTGCACTCGACCCTGCCCGGGCTCGAAGCCTTCGCCGTGATCGCTTACGAAGACGACGATCGTGCTTGAGAAGTCAACGAACCCGAGCAATTCCTCCACTTTTCGGTCGGCGAACCGGATCCCTGCGTCGTACTTGGCGCTCAGGTGACGCTTCACGGTGTCGAGATCGAGACCATCCGGTGGATTGCGCCAGATATCGGGCCCGTCAGGCACGCTCAAAAGTTGAGGGTGCACCTCCTCACCGAGAAAATCTCGAGCTTCCCGATAATACTCTCGGTCCATGTGGTAATCATGGACCACGTTCGTGTGAAAGAAGAGAAACCAGGGCTTTTCCCGGGAGGTCCTGGGCGTGCCTGCCAGGAACTCCTTCGCCAGTTCAAAGGGTCTCAGGTGGTTCTCACGGTGAGTCCACATGTATTGGTCGAAACCGGAGTCCCAGCCAAAACATTTCCACTTGGCTGGACGCCGGGAAAAACCAAGACCTTCGAGCGTCTCGGAGGGAATCGAATCCGTGACGACATTGCCATTGTTCGTGAGGCCCAGGCGGAAGTACTCATCGCCGAGGAAGTGCCCGAGCTTTGGCTTCAGAAACTTTCGGTTGTGGTCCACAAGACCGTGATCGTCTGGATCCTGTCCTGTCACAATGGACGCGCAACTCGGCAGAGTCCAGCCGACCGGTGAATGACAATTTCTGAAGAGCGTACCCGATGGGATGCGTCGATCGAGATTGGGCGTTGTTGGGAGTTCGTGGCCGTAAGCTCTCAGGTGGCTAGCGCGGAGGTCGTCAACCACCAGAAGGAGGACGTTGAAGTTTTTTCGGCGCGGTCCCGGAGTGTACGGGAGCGCGAATTCGTTCAGATGTTTGGCTGCTCTTGGCTCCATGGAATCCGGGGTTTGTGTGAGGGTGAAGTCCACAGTTTAATCATCGAATTTTCGTATCGCTCAAGCAAGTTCGCTGTTTTTGTTCCGGTAATCCCATCGCACATTGTTCCGAAAAGCAGTGAGGCGCCTCGGCCTGTACTGACAGGTGGTGGAAAATCCAAAAACAATGAAAATAGGTGCTGAAATTCTTGAAGGACTGACGATACTGCTTCCGATGCGCTCTTCTCAATGGTTGGTTGGCAAATTCAAGGAGCGTCGGTCATGAAAAGCGACCAGGGTTTGGAGGTATCCGAGGCGCAGAGGGCCTTTGATTCGGTCATTGGGAAGTTCGTCGGGAACTTGAAAGTGATCCTCGAACAGGTGGAAGCTCAGCTCGCTGGCCCTGAGGTCCAAAAAACCCTCGCCCTCAAGGCCTCCCTTCCCAGCATTCAGATCCGGTTGGAGGGCTGTACTTTTGTCATCACCCGATTTCCGCTCGCTGGTCGGCCCGACCTGAGCCAGAGGCAGCGTGAGGTGCTGGAGTATCTTTTCAACGGTTTGGCACGTCGCGAGATTGCCGAGAAGCTCAACATCAGCGCACGTACTGTGGATACGCATTTCGACCGGTTACTCGAAAAGCTAGGCGTGCAGAATCGGGTCGACCTGATCCGCTGGGCCGAGTGCCTCTTGAGCTAGACGCGGCCGCGCGCCTCGGCCCAGGTGTCGTTGCGGATCTCTGGCCTTTCCCGAGCTCGCAGGGGCCATGGTTTCGGTTACACTCGACGGTTTTAATCCCCCCAGGGAGAGCCCCATGACGAAGCCCGTGAGCCCTGACCCACAAGGCGGCAAAGGCCCTAGCAGCAAGGACGAAAAGAAGATCACCTCGCGAGCCGCAGACTACTCGCAATGGTACATCGACATCGTGCTCCGGGCAGAGCTGGCCGACTATGCCCCTGACTTGAAGGGCTGCATGGTGATCCGGCCGCATGGCTATGCGATCTGGGAGCTGATGCAGAAGAGTCTCGACGCGATGTTCAAGGAGACAGGGCACCAAAACGCCTACTTTCCGCTCTTCATTCCGGAGAGCTACATCCAGCAGGAGAAGGAGCACTTCGCCGGGTTCGCACCCGAGTGCGCAGTCGTCACGGAGGGTGGCGGAAAGGTTCTTCAAGAGAGGCTCTACGTGCGACCCACCTCCGAGATGATTATCTGGCGCATGTACAAGGACTGGATCCAGTCACACCGTGACCTCCCCATCTTGCTGAACC
>SXGT01501373.1_pt1 | contig 41836 bp, 40 predicted proteins | sample 3176221 | NCBI WGS metagenome assembly SXGT01 (sample SAMN11356862, study PRJNA531348) | freshwater metagenome | isolation source: freshwater sample F1-120 | place: China: Fuxian Lake, Yuxi | collected 2017-12-25
AAATACAAAAACTTAAAAATCACACTAGAAGACGCAGCAGCATTCGCAACCATCCTCACATTCTGTCAAGCACACCCAAATGAAGATGGCAGCCAACCAACAGACAGATTCAAAAAAATATGGAACGTCATGCTAGACTCAGGCATAATCACCAGAGCATGGCAACACAATCGCTACAAGTTCCTACGAGACTGGTTCACAACCAACGGACTAATCGAATGGCAAGATAGCTCATACGTCCCGCCCACATGGCAAAATGGCGAGAAAGTCAAAGGCAGAGCAGCACAATGGAACGCAAGTGAAACGTTCATTCAATTAAAAGAAGAGAAGAAGGAGTATCTTGATTGTAAGCAAATTGATTTCAACACAATAGACTTGATTCCACTGCCTCAATTTGCTCTAATCACACCAGTAATTGTGTATAGCACACGTATGAACTGGCAGGAACAACAAGCACTTTTAGATTTTTTAATACCAATGGCAGCTTAATGAAAGGCACTACCATGAAACACAAGCCAACACTCAATGTTTATAGCTTATCATTCGACGATCTAAATTGGACTTATGATTCAGCACAAGACGCAATCGTTGCCGGAAGCCTTTTAATCCAAAGAGGGCATGACTGGTCTCAATACTCAGAGTTTGATAATGGGTGTCTTTACAACATTCTTTACATGATGAGAGATTGTGAGGAAGGTCCGAGTTATCAATTGGCAAGAGACCTTTACTCTGATTTGAGGAATTATCGGATTATTCACCACATAAACTAATGAAAGGCACTACCATGAAACACCGTAAGAAACGCACAGTCAAAGAACGAGAATCCGCACGCACGCACGCCATACAATCAGGCTACTGCCCTAAGTGTCGCAGCACTGCTTATACCATCACCCCACAACTATTCCGTAATGGTACATTACATTTACGGCAAGACTGTGCGGACTGCGGTACACACTTGAAGTACGCACCACAAACCATTGAGAACCTAGACCGATTGTTCACCACATAACCTAAAAGGTTTTTAGAAAAAACCATAAGGGGGGTTGAGGTAGTTTTATAAAACTGGTCTAATACACGCATCAACGGGGAATGAACCCCACAACAAAAAGAGAGTCAGAGAAATGAGTCAACAAGAAATGAGTGGTCCGTGGTGTGAGTGCGTGGAGGATGTAGTGGGGTTAAAGTTCCGGTGTATTACTCGGTTCAACCCCGTAGCCCATAACGTGCTGTACGTGGGGTTCGTGGATAACGAGAAGGACTTTAACGATTGGCGTGTGCTGGATCACGACCCCGATCAAGACGCTTTGACAAAGATCAAGGATATCACGGATAACTTGGGGCGTGATGGGTGGAGAGAGTGGGCGAAGGACATGCGTGAGAGGTGGAATGTGAGTATCCGTGAATACGCTCGTGTTCATTACGCTCACCCCGGCTTTATTACTGCTTTGCGAGGCTATGTTCGCACGTTTGAAGAGTACAAGGAGTTCGCACGGATGATCGGCTGCCCTCCAATGACTGAGCAGAGTTCGTATGAGTTCAGAGAGCGTGATAGAAAGTTCTTGGAGGAGTTAGAGCAAATCACCAGCGGAAACTGAAAAAAAGTTTTTTCGCCCTGTCAGGAATAATGCCTGATAGGGCAATGGTAAGTAGTGTCGGACATATTCACCTGTTTTACGAGAGAGAGAAATGAGAACGTATCAAATCCGCAAGCTGTGGCACGACAGCAGCTACACCACGAGCATCGAAATCAGCCCCGAAGGTGCTGCCCAGATGCGAGCGAAGGGACTCGTGGAAACCAGCGAAAAGCACATTTGGGTGATGCCATGTAAGTCCCGTGGCAAGTATCGCAAGAACGACACATGCCCCTACTGCGGCAGCACACGCATCGACCCCGTGGACTACGACGAGTGTGGCGACGTAATAACGGGCTGCGACCGCTGCGGCTCAGAGTGGGACGAACGAGACTCCCACACTATCCAACCCACCCGCTACGAAGCCATTGCCAACATAGAACACTGGCTGGAAAACGGAATGCCTGTTGAAGAACTCACCGCAAGCGAACGTAAGCTGCTGGGCGTATAATACTCTCTCTGGGACACGCACCGTGGTGTGTGCTGCGGTGCGTGTCCCTCTCTCTAACCCACAAGGATAATCCCATGAAATGGGTAGGCGACAACAGAGGTTTTGGAAAATCTAGGGTGTCTAGGTTCTTCCAAATAACGAGCGATAATTACCACTACACCGTCTACTACTCACCAGAAGTGAGCAAGCTAGGCATCCCAATTGAACGACTCGATGAGTATGCCGCAAAAGGAGCATACTCGACACCAACCACGATAAGAGTGAACGAGTCAAACCCCAACTGGCTATCAGCATCCAAAGTTGCCTTTAAAGAGGGAACTGTGTGGTATACTTACGTCCTCGCATTACGTGATGCGGAAGACCCTACCAGCGTCTACATTGACTCCTGCTGGGCAACCACCGAAAACGAGTCAATCACAATCGACATTGCCAAAATCATCTCAGAACAACTTTAACCACAGATAGGATCAAACCAATGGCATACAGCCGCAACAAACACCAACTGGATATCGCCAATTTTCTGGCTAAGGACTGCCTCAACTACCTCAACGAACAACTGGAGAACGACCCCAGCGTCCACGTAGCCGATGTAGCGTTCAGCTTGCTCCTCTATACCCTCCGCACACACCCAGAGCGTGTGGGACTCGCTCAAGCAATCACAGGGGCAATCGCCAGTGATGCCACCGATACGTATGACTGCCCAACCTGTCATGATTACGGTGTCATCGACATGGACGACGGCGAGAACGTGAGTGAGATTGATTGTCCCGATTGTGGAAAGGGGAACTAACCATGCTGCTAGAATACCGACCCGCTAATGAGACCGAAAAATAATTTTCACGCCCTGTAAGGAATGAGTAGTCCACGGGCAATGATAAGTGTAGTGTGTGTGAGACCTGAGTTTAACAACTGGAGAGAGTGTGAAATGAGCAAGCGAACGAACCCCTGTAATGACCCCTACGTATGGGACTCGCTCAAAACGGGCAAGACCATCGAACTATACGTTCAGGGTGGCAAGGAATGGGCAACGGCTACCATCGTAGAGCGTGATGCCGACACCGTGAAATTAAAAATTGGCAAGCGGGTAATCAAGTACAAGCAGATTGTGAAACTAGCCCACTTGACACGGGGCATCCAAACATGCTTAACCCCGTGCCGCTTGACCTACAACGAGAAGGGCTATGCCACGCCCCTCGTTTTCCACGCCGTACTTTAACCCCCCTAATGGTGTCAAAAGTTTTCTCAAAAGGAGGGTATCAGAGGCAAGCACTAATCGCTAAAATCAAGGAGTGCGAGGGCAAGGCAGCCCATAACCTAAACGGTTATAAGCTCTTTGACAATTTGGTTTACACTTGTGTCCTATCTGTTTCGTGTTTTTTAGTGAAGGGGACATTAACATGTCCAAGTCTAAGAAGTCGTCCGCTAAGTCTGACCGTGCCGAAACGATTGCCAAGAACAAGGCAGCCCTTGCCGCTTTTGCTCGCATGCGAACCAGCTTCGTCAAGAGCGTTAAGCAAGCCGTCATTGAGTGCGACAAAACCCAACTGGCGATTGTCGTAGCTGCTAAGAAAGCAGCCGTAGCCCTCTGGGAACTGGGAGACCAGTTCGCTAAGGCTGGCTACTACGACGGCAGCAAGGCGGTCAAAACGGCAATCTGGGATGCTCTGGGTGAGAACTTCGTGCGGGTTCAAGCCAACAAGGACAACTCAGGATGGGCTACCTCAGCACGTCGTCAGTGCGAGAAGGCAATCAAGGTTCGCAGCCTCCACCCCACCGTGGAAGGACTGGACAAGCTCACCGTCGCACAAGCGATGGGTGAACTGGTCAGGCCCGCTACAACCACCGTGGGGGCTGACAAGCTGGCTCAGTTGAAAGCCGACGCAGAAGCCTACCACGCCGCAAAGGCTGAGAAGCGTGACTCTGAATCTGACTCTGACTCAGACACGGCTACCACTGAGGATAAGGTGCGGGCTGCGGTGGAAACGATCCTGCGTGCTTCATGGGGCAAGACTGACGCTGCGAAACGCAAGCTGACCCCAACCGAAGCTGCGAAGATCGAAGCGGTAGTCAAGAGCCTGAAAAAGGCTACGCTTGACAAGGTGCTGGATAAAATCACCCTGTTGGTTCAGGGCATTTTCCAGACCAGCAGCAATGCCGAAGTCAAAGAGGTATTGGAAGCCACCATGCCCGAAGAAGTCAAGCCAGCAGCATAAGGAAACGATTGCGGTGGGCATGGAAGCCCTCTCTCTTCCTGACACCACCCCACACGCCCTAAAAAGCGTGTGGGGTTTTTTATTTGGCTCACGCTTAACTAAGGCATGGAAAGAACACTACTCTGGCAAGCCAAACAAGACTACCTAGCACAGTGCCTAAAACGCACCCTAAACGTCCCCGGACTCACCGCAGAAATCGGCGTCTACCTCGGCGGCACAACCCGCTTCATAGCCACAAACAACCACGGCAAAGCCCACATAGCAGCCGACACATTTGGGCCGGGAATAATCGGAGCAACCAGTAAAGACCAACACGTCAACGGAGACTTCAACGTAAACGGCAACGAAGTCCTCAACTACTTACACGTCCTACCCAACGTCATACCCATAGTAGGCTACTTCCCCCAATCATTCCAATATGTTCACGCCCGCTACAGCTTCGTACACGTCGATCTAGACACGTATCAAGGCACAGTAGACTCCCTAGACTACTTCTGGGACAAACTCAACACAGGAGGCATCCTACTCTACGACGATTGGCAATGGGACAACTGTAAGGGAGTAACAGAAGCCCTCCAAGAGTTCCTAACCAAAGTACCCGCACACTTTGAACAAGGACAACACCAACTAGCCCTTACAAAACAATAAGTCCACCAACACCATCAACCTATCAATCGTCTTAAAGATATCTGCCCAACCCTCTTGACAATCATGTGGCAACTTAATCATAAAATCACCACCATTCCACGATACGACGGCACATAAAAATGCGGTCTCGGATGAACCACCAACCACTTACTAACAGCCCTACCAACCTGCGGCATATAAGTCGTATCATCACAAATAATCACCTTAGCATCACGCACCAAATCCAAATCGTGATAACAACCCACCTCAGAATGATCCCCATCCACATGAGCCAAATCAACCACAGGAAAAGCCTCCAACCGCTCCTGCGAATTAGCCACATGCAACGTAACGTCAAACCCAACCAACTTATTACGAGTAGTCTCCACACAACCACGCACATAAGACTCATTATCATAACCCACCACACTCGCAGTAGGACAACCCTCCAACATCGACCGCATGCTATACCCCAACCGCACACCAATCTCCAAAATCGTCTTAGGCTGTAACCACTTACTCACCGCATAATACCACTCATAACACTCACCAGACAACAAATAAGCATCATGCTCAGGCTTACCCAAATCAGTAAAAAACTCCCGACCCACAACCTCAAAAATACTAGCTGGCTTAAACGTCGCCAACTGATCCAACGATAAATCCAAACTCATAATTTAACTCCACAAAAAGTATAACAACAAATCCTCATCCCGCCGCAAATACTCAAACTCAGCATGCTCACTCAACTCAAACAATAAAGCTGCCAGAACTTCCCCCTCAAACAAAAACTTCACCAACCCCACAATATCCGTATCAGGGAATAACAAGTGAACACTGAACGCACCCTCCGACAAAATCCTATTCAACAAACCCAATTCCCACTGAACAAACTTAGACTGACCCGTCCCCACATTATCCACCCCCATAGTACCCCACGGCACAACAGGCGACGGAATCGGAAACGGCTGAGCCTCAACCTCTTTCAAGAAATCATTAAAACTCGTAACCAAACCTAAGGGAGTAACCGGCGACACAGTTCTACCCCTCACATCCACCACAGGAACATACGACCTCACCAACGAAATACGCACGTTAGGCTTAGCACTAACACGCACACCCACGCCAATACTCACCACCCCCAACTGAACATTAGACCTACTCACACTCACCATAGAACTCACACTACCCACACTCGTAGCCAACGTGAGCAACGGCACATGAACCGTCAACAACTTATAATTCACATCCACAAACACCGGCAAATCATTCGGCTTATTAATCACGCACGGGACATGCGAATCCACCACTACAACCGACTCGCTAAGCACTGGCAAACTCGTAATAACCACGGCTGGAACAAGGATAGAAGTAGTTATAAACTGCGTACTCACAACCCCCGGCAAATCCGGCACAACCCCACCGATTGTGCGAACCACAGTATGTACGGTAATCATTTCAACAGTCATTTCTCCTACCACAGGAATTGACAATAACCCCGCATTCACACCAATAACCGCACGACCCTCATGAGCCAACACCACACTCAACATACCCGGTGTGGCACTAATCACCACGCTCACCGGAAACACACCAACCCCCAACTCCTGAGTACTCACCACACTCGGCAAATCAAACACACTTAACCGTGCTGACAATAGACTCACAGTAACCGTAATAGAACGCACCGAACCATACAACGTCATCCCACGAGACACCGTGTTAGGCTTACACGTAATGATCGGCAAATGAGACTCACCAATCACCTGAACCACCACATGCGAGCGGGACACACTCACCAATACTCTCGGACTAAACAAGCTAACAGATGCCTCCCTCGTACCCACCAACACCGTACAATCCCGATTCAAACTGGGAGCATACGAACGGCACGTAAAGACTAACAAGTTAGGAGTATTAATCACTAGTGATGGGGTCAACACACTCACCACCTGCGAACTCACCACACTAGGCTTAGCCACAATCAACACGGAATGTGGCAACACGCTCACACTAACGTCAACACAATTCGGAGTACCAATCACGACTGGTTGACCCTGATACGAAACCACAGCACGAGTCAAACAGGCCACACCACGAGTCAACACATGCCTAGACTGATACCAATCCACTTTACTAACCAAAGGAACTTGATTAGAAATCACCAACACGCTAGGAGCATATAACACAATAGGTTTTGAAACCGTGCTAGGCTTAATAGACTCCACAGTCATCACCCAACCAACCACGTTAAGCGGGACTGGTCTCACAACCACTAACGGCACACTACTAGGCTCAACAACAGGACAAACCACAGTACTAGGATTCGGACGCACCGCATTATAAACACCATAAACCGTGAAGGGTCTACTCACGAGCATAGGCAACGCACTAACACGCTTACTAGGACTCACACCAGTCAACACCATACCCAACGGTGAAACCAAACGCTTCGTAATGAACACTTTCAACCCACTCGGAACAGACCAAGCAACCGACTTAATCACATCCGTAAAAGTAATCGTCTCATTCACCTTAACCAACGGGCCATACTGCCTAGTAATAACCGCAAGTGAACCACTGATATACACCGTGTTCGAGTACGAGAACGTAACAGGATTCACCGTAAGAGTACAATTCTTAACCGTAGGCTTAGCTGTAACACGCTGAGCATTAGCCCCAATATAAGACAAAGGCAAACCCACGAGGGCTGGCTTGCTCGTCACACGCTTATTACTCACAGCGTAAGGCAACGTGATAACATTCAAACACGGGCCAACCACCCTAATCGGAGGCAACACACTAGTAGCCACCGATCTAGTACTCAGGTTCTTAGTAATCGTAACCTTAACTGGGTAAGTAGTACTCGTGATAGTCCTGAGAGTACTCGTCTTAGTAACACGCTTCGTAATCGCATAACGCACAACTGGGGAACTTACGGGACTAATCCTATTCACAGTTGGAGCGTAAATACTAACCGCTCGTGATAACGTACTAGGATAAACCGTTACTCGCTTCGACTCAATGTATGGGTAAACCACTGTGGGGAAACACCCATGCACCGGCATACTCATCACCGGCCCATTCACCATGTACATATCATCAATCTTCGTGCTGTACGTCATAGGTGTAGTGCTGGTAACATTCCCCTCATCCCACCAGAACAACCACGGGTAATCAGAACCGTAAGGCAACTGAACACTCTTACTCACCCACAACGTTGTCCTAGCAGCATCCGTATAAACGTTAAACGTGATTTGATAAGTAGCACTCAGTATCACACTCACATACAAATCACTAGGCACACTAGAATAACGCCACGTACTACCACCACCACTCGTATTGTAAAAATACTGAATCAACAACTGTTTCTGCCCCTGATAATACTGAAACAGTATTCGAGCATACTTAGACTGATCCGGCGTATTAAACGAGAATGGAATTAAATACCAATCATTCACCCACGCACTAATCGTAGGAAACCTCCAATGAAACCGCCACTCACCCGGAGAACACTGACCATACTGTAAAGCATAATGCCGATACGGGCCTGTCTTACCATCAATCACTTCAATCGAATTATCAGTAAGCCAGAACCTTTGAGCAGTGGTTAATTGATTATTCACCGATCCAGACTGAACAAACCTCAACGGGTTGACACGACGATTATTCTGAGCCGTAATAATTATCTTAGGCGGATAGATGACGGTTACAGGGTCAATCCACTCAATGTCTGGGTTAGGTTGCCTACCCTTGGTAAGACTCAAACGATAATTATAACCCTCAGCATAAACATATGCTGGCGGCAATAACGGTTCAAACCCACCAGTAGGATATGACGCTGTACCAACTTGAACAGAATTAAAAACAGTATCCGCTACTGCGATGCTATCAATCAGATTACCATTCCAGTACACTTGTCTGGTAGTCTTATTCTTAACAATCCTAAAAGTACCACCAATAATCCCACTGTCTATCGTTCCCTCATAGACCTTCCGATTATCAACATACAAAGCATGGTATCTAGTTTGACCATTACCCGGATAGCTGTGATGGATACTCACAATAGGCGTCTGACCACCAACACCAAACAAACCAAAAATAACATAACCCGACTCACCATACTCAGTGAAATGAGTGTTAGGTGAAGTGGCAGAGAACTCCACAGAGTAATCATTAAACTGGATTATCTTATTCAACCCTCTGGTAGCACCCACGCCCTCTAACGATTTCCACCTACGTCCAGTAGTTGAGTCAACAGTAACGCCCGTGTTGACCCAGCCGCCAGTTCTAAAATCTTCATAGGGACTAGTGCGTACTGCGGGGGCAATCACTCCTAGTGAACAGGACACACTCTCAGCAATGGTTTGAGCGGGTGGGTTCAAATCAAGATTTTGAACTTGAACAGTCATAGTGTTTCTAACGTCGCCCGCACCATAATTGTGATTACCTAAACCAAACAAGTACCGCTTAGTAAGACTCGTGAAAGTACTAGTGCTTAACGTTCTTACTAGCACAGTCATAAGAGCATCAGAGTACACCTTAACGGTGAGGTTATAACTGTTTCTGATTATCCTCAGATAGTAACTGGTAGCAGCATTGATCGTAAAAGAGGCAGCAGTAGCACCAGAGTTATCAGCAATGCTCAGCGACCAAAACGTTCCGCCACTTGATAGAGAAGCGTTGAGACTCACACAATTCGTATTCGGATTCGTTCCTGTGCTATCACTGATCCCCCAAATCGCACAATCAAGCGATTGATCGTTGTACCTATAAGAACTCACCGCTCTCACCACAACAGTATGCGTGAAACTCGTTCCTATCCCACCAACACCCATATCCTTATACACACGGGAGTCATGGAACGCACTCATAGCATTGCTTAGTATCGTATTCGCACTAACGGTACTAGTGCCAACTTTGGTGAACGTAGTGAAATCTTGATAAGCCATGATGCGGGTATCCTAAGAAAAAAGGTCGCTCACAGTATTTACTATGAGCGACCCCAAACACAAAAAGAGTAACTAAGACTACGGCTAAAACACTCAAACGATTATGTTCTATTAGGTGCAGGCGAGGATACCGTTCGCACTCCACTGAATGCGAAAATCACCGCTACTAACCGTTTGTGCTCCACCCAAATCAATAGAACACACGAGGTACTTAGTAGCGGTCGTATTATCGTACAAGACCGCATTATAGGCTGTGAAACTCGCACTCGTCCACGTAATCGCATCAGCACTGAACACGCCACGATTACCCGTGTTGTCCTGCGTGACGGTCTTATTCGCCAACGCTTGACCACCGGCACTGTATCCAGTTCCAGTTATCTCGTTAGCACTCACGTCTGACCACTGCGTATTGGCTGGGGTACTCGCATGAGAGTTAGTCAACAAAGCACAATTGATGGTGTCATTTACCATGTCAATGCTCTTGCGGAGTATTTGGGTCTTGAAGACGTTATAAATAATTGACGCTGCCATGATTTATTTTTTTCCTTTTTGCTGGTGTACTATTTAGATTTCAAATCAGTATTTTATTTAGGATTGTGGGGAAGCCACAGTACCCATAGTTGGCACTAGAACCAACTTATCTATCCGTCCGTCGTAATAAGTTGTTGTCTCAACCTTCAAATCTACTGGAACAGGCCCATTCCCATCCTGATAATCAGCAGAACCACGCACAATCTCAGTCGTAATCACCGGAGGTCTCGGGTCTAACTCCTGCTCAGCATCACCTAGAATTGTTTGTAAACGTTCACACAAACCATTACACTGTTGAATCAACCAATTCAGTTCCTCAGTAACCTGCTCAATAACCCGTTCCGCAATCGCCTTACCATTTTCACACATATGATTTCCTCCAAAACTAAAAGAGTGCCAAAACCTAAAAAGTTATAACAGGTTTCGGAACAATTTTAGCCCCAATAGAATGTTCCCGAACTGGGAGAACAGGTCGCCCAGTTTGATCCAAATCAAACGGGTACGCATATTGGCTCACAGGCATTTGTGGCGGGAACTCTTCCAAAGGTTCTTCGGTAGGTTCAGGTTGGGTTATAGGTTCAGGTTGGGTTATAGGTTCAGGCTCAGGGATTAGTTTGCGTTCCCGATATTGTTTAAGGGCTTCCACAGCCTCTATAAAGCTCTCGTCCATTATTTGGGTCTCCTAGTCTAATAATTCAGCATCATCGTTCTGGGGGCTTCGTAGGCGTTCCTGCGACCCATTCACAGTGATGGTGTCCAACTCCAATAACTTATCCGTCAACCGCTTCCTAACTTCTTCGGGCTGCTCATAGGTAAACTGGTGCTTTACCGTCAACTTATCTCCAAAAATGTCTGGGTAGTAAATCTTAGCTAGGAACATGAGCAAATTATCATTAGGGGGGTTGCGTTTGATTTTTTTGCTTTTCAAGATTAGCAACGGATTACCATGCTCGTCGTTTAATGGTTCACCCGTTTTCTTATCGAACTTTCTTAGCCACTCTTGTGTTGTCTCTTGTGTGTGGCCGAGGGCTAATCGGAGCATTTCGATTTCTACTTTTTTGCGGTCTACTTCTGTTACGAAGTAGACGGCATCTCTAAACTCTGGGTTGATGTTTGTGGTTGCGTAGAATGAGTGGATGTTGATTTTTAGTAGGCGGCATGTGGCTGCTATACTGAAACTATTGTGGAAGTGGGTGATGAATTGTTCTTGTTCTTCTTTGGTTAGGATGCGGGCTTTGATGCCGATTGCGTAGGAGGGCATGTCGGGGTCTTCGCCCATCATTTCCACTGGTAGGTTGTAGCGTATGTCGGTCCTCGGTGATTCAATCGGTAGGTGATCGGGGGCATCGTTTAGCGTGAGCGTGTTGGACTCGGTTACAGTTCTGGTGGTCGTAATCGAGTGCTGGGGTATCTCGGTGAGTACGGTTAGACATTCTAACTGTACGTGTGTTGTATAGTACTTCGGTGCGAGTCTTGATGGTGGTATTACCCGGACTATTGCCATACCTTAGTTAAGTTTACCCGCACTTTTTTTAAAAATTGATTTATGCTATTGGCTCACATTGCTGCTGGGTTATTATCCCGCATGTATTTTTCTTCGGCTTCTCTGCGTGTTGTCATCTCAGTGTAAGTTCGGTAGCAGCATCCATCACAATCACGGGTCTGGTAATAGTGTAGGACGGTGGGTAGCTCTGACTCTTCCACTAAGTCCCAGCAGAGGAGGTTAGGGTCTTTATCGAAGTCATTCCAATATCCAACTAGTCCGCTATCTCTTGTCCACAGGACGAGGTAGTCATAATCGTGTCGGTCTTCTGGATCACAAATTATGGAAAAGACTGGTAGTTGTAATACTTCACAGTGGTCAATGTCTGGCTCATGTCGTGCTGCTACTATGAATAGTTTGTGTTGGGGTTGGATGAATGTTCTCATTATTAAGTTTCCTTTAATTTGGGTTTCGTTGGGGTTGATTATATCACAGTGGAGAGATTGGATCAAGGTGGGAATAAGTTATTAAAAAGTCCGTTCAAAAGGTCTGAAATGTCTTTTCTGTCCACCCGCTCTATACGGGTGGACAGAAAAACAGACATCTGAACAGACATGAATAGACTTGAACAGACATTAAAAAAGTGCTTGTTTTATAGAGTAATGTCTGTTCAAGGTCTGTTCAAATGTCTGTTCAGACCCCTCTGAACAGACTTGAACAGACATTTGTTATTAATTTGGTGGGTTGAGTAGTCCTAACTTGTCTTGGTAGGAGTATTTTTCGATAATTTTGACTCCCAGTCCTGTAATGATGTATTGGTATGGTGAGCCAGATTTTCCTGTTCCTTGACGTGTTACGTAGTGTTGGTTGTATGCTTGTATCAATAACCTTTTGACTCCTGACTCACTCATACCTGTGGGGGCAACTAGTTCGTTGGGCGTTTTATGTTCTGTTCCTTCTAGGTATTTAATAACTTGGTAGATACGCTTTTCTTCATCCTCCTGTGTACAATCATTTTCTGTTCCTACGAAGAAGTATCTTTGGTCATTCATGTCGTAGGCGAAGTGGAGTGGGTATTGGCTATCTCCTCTTGTGCCGTCCATGATGAGTTCGCCTGTCAAGTTTGTCTTGTCTGATTTCCAGTTCCATAGTGTGTCTGCTACGGCTGCGATGGCTGTGCTGCCTGAGTAGGAGTTGGAATACTTCGCATTGTGGTGGAGGACTACTACGCATGCGTTATATTTTTTGGCTACTTGTTGGAGTGGTCTTAATAATTTGACCATGCTGCTGGGGTCTACTTCGTCGTAGTCTTCTCCTACGAATGCGGAGCGTAGTGTGTCGATGAGGACTAGGCATTTCCCTCCTGCGGCTTCTATGGCTGGTTGGATGGCATCTAGGATGCTGGCTATGGTGGCATCGGTGAGGGGGTAGGTGATGGTTTGATGGTTGACTGCGTAGAGTAGTTCTTCTAGTCTTCCTTCATTGCCTCGTAAGTATTTTTCTAAGCGGGCTACGGTGATGCGTTCTTTGTTTTCAAAGTCGAATAACACAATGGGAACGCTTTGGGTGGTTAGTCCTGCCCACGGTTCGTTTTTAGCGATGGCTGCCATGATCCATGCCCAGAGTGTGCTTTTGCCACCGAAGGGTAGACTGGTATGGAATAGGAGCGTGCCGAACTCTGCCCATTTGTCGATGAGCCAGTCTTCGGTTTGGGTGGCTGCGATGGCTTTTAGTTGTGAGTATTTGCGTAGTTCAATTGTGCTTGGTTGGGGAATAAGAGCCGTAGTGTTAGCAAAAGGGTTTTGGTTTTCTTGCCCCGTATGGTCTCCCACTTCGCCGCCTGTTACGATTGCGTTGACTTGTGCTTCTTCATCGCTATTAGACCATTTGTAGTATTCACTGGTGTTATCAATGCTGTTTTGGATGGTGCGGTGTTTGTAGTCTTCTCTGTCCCATTTGTCTCGGTAGAGTCCGCTTTCTTTGAATACTTCGTCTATGAGTTCTTCGTTTGGCCCGCAGTAGAAACAGAGCATATTACAGAGGGCTTGGTCGGCTCTGCTGTGGTCATCATCATGTTCTGTGAGACTGCCAGACCAGAGTTTGAGGAACTTGTCGCTGTTTTTTGCCCGACTAGCTATTTCGATGATTTCATCTACTTGTGCTGATACGATGGGGACTGGGGTGGGCTTGTTTTCTGGTGCGATTTTTTCTTTGAGGGTGATTGGTCCGCCTAGGTAGGTTGCGTAGACTTGATTGAGTTGCTCTTGTCGGCTTGCTACGGCTTTGATTGTGCCTGCTACTCTATGACCTGTGATGGTGAGGTAGCGGGGGCTGGTGTCATCGTAGATTTCAATTTTGCCGTTGCGGTAGCGGCGTGTGCCGTATTCTCCGGGCATTGCTCCTGTGAGGATGATGCGTATGCCTGTGCCACTGGGTGAATACTCAGTGTAGGAGTTGATACAGTTGATGATGCTGCTTGCCCACGGTTCGATGACTCCATCGCTTACGCATGCGTCTAGGTCGATGCCTACTTTGCCTTCTCCGATGACTATGCCTATGCCGTCTGCTAGTTCATGTTGGTATTCGGCGGCTTCGTAGGCAGACCATGTTTCGGGTGCGTTGGTCTTAGCATACCATTTGGGGTTGCGGGCTACTTTGGGAACTTTTGTCCACGGTTTAGCTGTGTTGCGTCCTTCGGAGTATTTGTATTCCCAGAGAACCCATCGGTTCATTTGTTTGAGTTCTAGGGGGATGTTTTCAAAGATGGGTTTTAGTGATTTTGGTTTTTGGTCTTGATTTTCTCGCTCTAACATACTATTTTACCTTATCTGGTTTAAGCCATGACTACCCCATGTAGCATGGCATGACATACTATTAGTGTCCTCCACAAGTTTTTCTCGCTTTACTTGTGGGGGACATTTTTTTTTAACAAACGATTTTAACAAAAATAGGCAATTAATACTAGCCTATTTTATGGAAAATTATTCTAAATGCGAGTCTTGTGCGTTAAACTTTGGTGTCCGTTATGCCATCATTCTGCCCCGTGGTGAACGTTTGTGGGTTTGTGAAGCATGTTATCGCCGCCTATAAAAAAACCCCACTGAGAACGACTCAGTGGGGCAAACCAGAAAGCAACCAAGGACTAAAGCGAACTATGTGCGGTTGATGCTCCATGCTTGAACGATCATGGTTAGTAAGTGTTTCATGCTGAGGTTGTTTTTGATGGCTGACTCTTTTAGGAGTAGGTACGCCTCATTCTCTATGCTGACGGTGCTGGTGTTGTAAGTGTAGCGTCTGCCGGTTGGTCCGGTTACGGTGAATGGTTTCTGTGTTTTTAATTCTTTGTTCATGATGCTAATTTATGAAATTATGATAGCGAGGTCAAGAGCAGTATGGATTTTTTAGAAGAAATTAGGGTTGGTCGGGATGCGGTTTATTTGGAGTATTTAACGTTGCGGGATAGGGTGCGGGAGTTGGAGGATGAGTTGGTTAAAGTTAAGCGTGAGTTGAGGGGAGTGGAGTTCGCATGTTTGAAGGGTGAGTTGCCTGTTACGAGGGTGAGTCATCGGTTTTATAAGCGGACGAATGTGATTTTAAAGCCTAAGAGTGAGTTTGTGGGTGAGGTGATGCGGACGTTGGGTTATGCGGAGTATGTGAAGTGTGAGCCTGATATCCACAAGCTCCACAAGGATTGGGCCACAGTTGTGGATGATTTAAAGGATTTGTTTGATGTTATTGTGCGTGAGCAGGTTGTGGCTAGGCGGGTTTGAGTGGGGGGTCTTATAACCTAAAAGGTTTTTATTGTAATTTTTTTATACTTGTACTCTATTATAGCAGATAACTGAAAGGGGGTTCAATATGGCTTTGACATTTAGGCATTATTATGTGAATCTGACGTACACTGAGGTGGCGTTGGGTGGTCAGTCGAAACAGAAGGATATTTATAGTCGGTTTATGGCTAGTAAAGCTCCTACTCCTGAGGCTGCGGCTGAGGAGGTGGCTGATGTTCAGGAGGTGAGTGATCGTGGTTGGACTGGGTTTCTTAGGGATTATAAGGATAGACCTTATTTGATGGATTTTGTCCTGCGTGGTGCGTTTAAGGACAGCATCAGTATGCTTCAACGGTGTCCTGAGTCGGAGTGTAAGAAGCCTAATTTGCGGTCGTTTAGGAAGATTATTGATGGTCTCTTTTTTGTGTTCCCTCGTAAGATTTTGTTGAGGTTGCCTGAGGGTGGTGTGGAGGGGACTTTGGAAAGGCCGATTCGGTGTTTGACGGCGATGGGGGAACGCATTGCTTTGGCGAAGTCGGATACTGTGCCGACTGGTACGAGCCTGAAGTTTGAGTTGCGGACTTTGGGGAATGGGATTACGGAGGAGCAGATTGTGGAGGTGTTGGATTATTTTGCTTATCGTGGTGTGTCCCAGTGGCGTAATGCTTCGTGGGGGACGTGTGAGTGGTCTTGGTGTGAGAAGGCTGAGGTGGAGTTGAGTAATGATTGTCTTTTGAGATAAGGAGTAACTTATGTTTAGTTGGTGGAAGGATAAGAATCAGGAGTGTTCTGCTCCTTTGTTGTTGGAGGATTTTGCTCGGATTATTCGGGATAATCCTAGTAAGTCTGCGAGTGAGTGTTTGGATGTTTATCAGGCTTCGTATGATTCTCGTTTGGAGCATGATAAGCGGGTGATTGATGCTACTTTGTCTAAGGTGAAGGGTTTGATTCCTTTGGATTTTCGTGTTACGGGGATTGATTTGGAGTCTAATCAGATTTTCACGGTGGAGTTGAGTGCGAATACTAGGGAAGGTTATGAAGTTACTGTTCTTGTGCCTCAGGTGGCTTTGCCTGTGGTGGAATAGTTACGTCGCTAGATGTTAAGAGCAGCACTGTAATGGAACTGAGCCTCTGAGGTATCCTCAGGGATGAAATGATACGGAATTGAATATAGCAGTTGGGTTAAGGAATTGTATGAGCCGAATTAGTGCCGAGTTGGAATAGCGTGTATCGGATTAGCTTTGTACTGATATGGAATAGAGTGGTTCGCCTCGTTTTGTTACGGAAAAGGTACGGATTTACAAGTAATGGAATGGTTATGAGCCATGCTGTGGCTGATAAGGATAAGCTGTGGATGATGAGGAATAGAGATTAATGGGTATGAATTGTACTGTAATGGAATAGCCCTGATAAGGAATAGCCCTGAGATATCAGTGATGGAATCGGTAAGAGCAGTGGCGTAAAGGAAATGAGAGGATGTGTATTGGAATACTTAAGACTGGCTCAGTAGTGTGATGGAATGGTATGGACAAGCATAGTAGGGAATCAGGAATAGATGAGCGAAGTCCCTAATGGAGCAGTAATGGAATAGGTATGTTCCGTAAACATGAGTAATGGATACGCACGAGTGGGTTGCCTTAGGATGGGCAACCCTTTTCTTTCACATACTCGTGAAAGTTTTTTTTATTGATTGATTCTCGTAAGTAATCGTACCTGATTTTGTTGCGAATGATTTGAGTGATATAAGAGAACGCATTTCCATCGGGTCGGACTAGGCAGAGTTTTTTGATGAGTAGCAAGAGGCAATTAGCGATTTGTTCTTCTCTCTCGTTGCCGTTGTAGTATTTGCTACATGCTCCTTGTGTTATGAGTAGGAGCATTTTCCCTAGTTCTGGGCTAATGATTTGGGTCTTATGATACTCAGTTATAGCGTGGGCTAGTTCTTCACGAGTTACGTACATAGGAGTAATAGAGTATGATTTTGGTAGCTGTTTTGAATACATCGTTTACTCCTGTGATCCATGACGTGATTCGGTCATGTAAGGGATTATTACCAGTTGTCGTTATCAATACGTCTGGTGAGCGTTTTTCTAACTCAGCTTGTGAGGTGAGAGAGACTAAAACCCCGTGGGAAGCATGGAAGTGTTGGGAGTGGGCTTACAATTATTACCGGCAGGATATGGTGGTGTTAAGTCCTAATGTCAAGATTGACCGTAAGACATTGACCCAGTTGCTTGCTTGTGATGATTTGGCGGGTGTGGTTAGTTTTACTCAGCCTGACCCGTTAGCTGGGTTTCTTATACGGGCTAATGTGCGTGAGCGTTTAGGCCCGTTTGATGCTTTGACGAAGGTGGATTACTTACATAGGTTGGGTTTAGCTAAGGTTAAAGTCCATCATTTGCCGGGGGTGGTTACGCATGTGATGCCTTTGGAGCGGTCGGATACTTTATTTTGCTTAGCTAAGTGGGGTTGCGTGCCAAGTAATTTTGAGGAAGCGTCTAGACAACCTTACCTGTGTGATGGTTGGACTGAGGCGTTTATGAATAAGTGTTTTAGGGATTCGGTTACGGGTAAGCGGGTATGCTTATTATCTGATTTTAGTGTGCGGTATCCTACACAACCCAATAGGTTATATTGGCATGCGTTTGATGGGTTGTTGAAGTTTTATAATGATGCGGGTGTAACGCAAGTGTTTAGGTATGTGTTGGGTGAGTTGGCTTACGAAAACATGGTATTGGAGGAATATGACGGTCTATAATAATTTTGAGTTGGTGATTACGCATGAGAATAGTGCGTCGTTGATACAAGAGTTGTTGAAGGAATTGCCTCCTCAGCCTGTGATTGAGGGTAAGGGGATAGTGGTGTGTGCTGGTGGTAGGTATTTACCCAGTTTTTATGCTCAGGTACGGTTGTTACGTGAGTTTGGTTGTACGTTGCCGATTACGTGTTATTACAATGGTGCGGCTGAGTTGGGTGAGGATTTTAGTGAGTTGCTGGTTGGGTATGGCGTTACTTTCGTGGATTTGAGTGTGGTGAATGCGGAGTCGCCTTATCGTCAGCGTGATTGTCATGGTTGGTCTATGAAGTCTGCGGCTGTTATCAATGCTCCGTATCGGGAAGTGTTGTTGTTAGATGCGGATAATTTTCCTGCTCGTGATCCGTCTTATTTGTTTGATACGTGTGAGTATCAGGAGTATGGGTATTGTTTGTGGCCCGATATTCGCCCGTTTGATCCTAATGCTCAGTATTGGGCGTCGTTGGGGTTGCCTGCTGAGGATGTGAGTGAGCATGAGTCGGGGCAGTTGTTGATAGATAAGTTTCTAGCTTGGGATGCGTTGGCGGTTACGAGTTGGTTGAATGGTAATTCAAATTATTATTATACGGTGGCTTATGGGGATAAGGATTATTGGCGGGCTGGTGCTAGGTTGACGGGTAAGGATTTCTTTGTGAGTCATCCTTGTTTTGTGATTCCGGGTACTTTGGTTCAGCGTGATTTCAAAGGGGAAGCCTTGTTTTATCACCGGATTGTCCATAAGTTGGATCGGTTTGCTCCGATGGCACAGGTGGATGGGTTTGTGAATGAGGATAAATTGGCTGCCTATTTGGAGGATTTGAAGCGGGATTGGTTGCCGAATAATTTTAATTTAACGGCTGCTGAGCGGGCTGCTACGAATGCTTTGGTGGGTAAGCGGTATCATTATTATCGGGTTGGGTTGGATGACCGTGATTTTGTGTTCGGTGCTAATCATGTGATTACGGAGGGTGCGGCTGGTGCGGAGCGGTATTATTTTATCCGTAATGATAAGTTGTGTATCAGTGGTGATGCTGGTGTGATTTGTGAGTTAGAACCGTTTGTGGATGGTTGGGTTGGTCGCTGGGTGAGCCATGAGAAGTGTTTGATTATCTTGGAGGATAGGTGAGCAACCCATACGAAGCGTTCTTTCCAAAGAGTGAACTACCAGTTCCAGAGGATAAAAAACCGATTAAGATTTGTCTCAAAACATTTCTCTCGCCCGGCGACATTTTATGCTTAACTTTGGCAGTGGAATCCTTAGTTCGCTCGTTCCCAGATGAGTATGAGATTTATGTTCATACGAGTGCGGATCAAATCTGGTTGAACAATCCTAACGTGTCGATTATCCCCTATGGTAAACCTATTCCTGATGATATTCAGGTGATTGAGTGTACGTATGATACGATTCATAAGTGTTCGTCTGAGCCGTGGCGAATGTTAGAGGGGTACACACATGATTTGGGTAAAGCGTTGGGACTTGTGCTACACCCTAAGGTGAATAAGCCTTACGTGTATTTGACTGAGGAAGAACAGGGTTGGATTAGTTTGATTCATCAGCACTTTACGCATAAGCCGACGCCTTATGTGTTGATTAGTGCGGGGCATAAGAGGGATTATACGTGTAAGTGTTGGCCGAGTTATCATTGGCAGTCTTTGATTGATATGTTTTTGGGTAAAGTGGCTTTTGTTCAGATTGGTCATACGACTGCGAATAATCCTAAGTTGGAGCGGTGTTATAATGCGATTGGGATGACAGACCATCGGCAATTTTTACGCTTAGTTGGTCATAAGGATTGTGTGGGTGGGGTAGGTGGGATTACTTATCTGGGGCATGCTTGTGCGGCTTTTAGTAAGCCTTATGTGCTTATCAATGGTGGTCGTGAGCCTACTAGTTGGGTTACGGGATATCAGAAGCAACATACGATTAGTACGGTGGGCTTTATTCCGTGTTCTGGTGCGGGGTGTTGGCGTTCTAGGGTTGTTCCCTTAGGTGATGGTGAGAAGAATGATAAGTCTTTGTGTGAGCGACCTAACTTGTTAGGGGAATTTCCCGCTCCTGAGTGCATGGCTATGATTAGCCCTCAGGAGGTGGCTTTTGCGATTGAGCGTTGGTTACGTTAGCTTATCGGCAAGCGTTGCTTGATGTTTGGCTATTATAACCAACCCCAGATGGCGGGTAGCAGGAACAGCCTGCTCCACCGGGTAAACAACTAAAAGTGATTAAGTTCCACATAGCCGCACTTGAATTATAAATCCAACTACAGCCTCCTGAACAAGTAGGACTGCTACTGGTAGGACTGCTACTGGTAGGACTGGAACTAGTAGGACTGGAACTGGTAGGACTGGAACTGGTAGGACTGGAACTGGTAGGACTAGAACTCGCACTGCTATTACAACAGCCATTACCTGTTTCTCCGTCTGTACTGCCTGACCATGTGGGTTCAGTACAGATACAGCCTACTGGACAGGTTGCGGCTGGGTCTTTATTCCATCTATCAATGAAAGCATCCCATGTATACAAGCAAGTGCTACCACCGCAGTTCACACAGGCGGTGCTACTGCTATCGCTACTGGAACAAATACTGCTGGCATAACATTCGTTATAAGGCACGTAGGACGGGCCGCATGCTGTGTTAGCGAGTTGGAACGGGCTAGAACCGGCACAGACTGGACAGGCACAGTAGCATGCTGGGTTATCACAAGTGCTGAGTAATTTCCACTTGCCTAATGATTCATCCCACCACCAAGCACACTGACCAGCACAACCAGAACTGTAACTGCTACTACTGCTAGAACTGCTACAACAAATTGGTACACACTTGTTACCGCTTACGTAGCGTTCTCCACAGAAGTAGCCGTCTTTGAATACTAAGTCTACTTGGTCTTCACAAATGTAATCACCAGTGCGGTATAGGTTGCCTCTGCCGACTCTGACTACGGACGTGATATTACAGCGTGAGGTTGATGAGCTAGAACTGGAACTGGAGCTAGAACTAGAACTAGACGAACTGGATGGGCTACCGCTACTGCTACATGTGTGGGTGAGGTCGTGGTGTAGTTCTTCAAAGTCTAGGTTGAACGGGTCTCCCATGAGGCGAGTGTTACAACCACCTGTTACGCTGAACTCCCAGATGATATCCGTTACTCCATCGGGTGTCCACGGGTAGATATCGTTGTATACAACGTCTGGTTGTGTACAAATGTTTTTCCAGTCGAGATAATCCTTAGCGGTTTTTTTCGCTAGGTCAATGAGGGCTGTTCTGTTCTCGGGATTGGGTAGTGAGCCTAAACCGGAGCAGTCGCAGTACCATGCTCTGGCTGTACTGTGGAATACTTTTTTAGTTCCGGGTACGTAGCCTGAACTGGTTAAATCACTGGTGTTGACTGTTTCAACCCATCTATCTCCCGTGCTGAGTGGTGATCGTTGTTGATTGGGTCGGGGGTTATAATATGTTCCTGTGTTGTTACACCATGCGGGGAAGGTGAAGACGAAGGACTCAGGGAAGATACTGTTGTTTCTGAGGCTGTTGGAGTGATGGTATTCACTGAGTGTTGTGCCACCTGCGGTGATGTCTTCTGTTCTGAGTGTGGCTAGGTTGGCTGCGTAGGCTGAGCTACAATGTGCGTAGGTTAGTGTTTTGAAAGTTCCGTCTAGGTTGCGGATTAGTCGATGCCCTATGTTCATACAGATTGCGTCTAGGAACTTAGCGGCTGATCCGTGTTGGGTTGCGTCGAATAGTTCGCTGAATGGGCTGGGTGTTCCGTAGTCTGCGTCAACAGCGTCTACGGTGAGGGTGATGCCCATGTTGGTGGCGATACTGGTGAGTAATCCATTCCATGTGGTGAGGCTGGCTGTGCCGGTGCTGGCGTAGGCTTGCCAGAAGTAGCGTTTGTCTACGAGGCAGCATAGGTAAAAGTCTTTACCCTCGTTTTTTACTCCTAGTTCGGCTAATGGTCGTGGTGGTAGGAGTATCATGGGGGTGGTGATGCCCACATAGTTTTGGAGCATTTTTAGGTCTTGCTCTACGGCTGTGCCACTGGTGAATGCTTTGGCTTCGATTAGGTCTAATTGTGAGCGGGTGGCTACAAACCAGAACTCGCACCATTTGCTGGCACTGGTGGGGTAGTAGAGTTGGTAGAGTTTTAGTTTGCGGTGTTCTACACTTTTGAGGAAGGTGAGTCCAGAGTTTCTGCCGGGGTGTGTGTTCACGCCGACTAGGTTGCGGGCTTCGTCGTGGCTGATGGTTTTGTCTATCCACTCTTCTACTTCGTAAGTGCTGAGGGATAGTGGTATGCCAGCAAATGATAATTCAAATGCGGGGTTTTTATTGTCCGCCATATAATTGTAATCTCACTTCCCACGCAGAGTCTATGTTACACCACTCAGGTCGAGTGGCATCACGGTTAGGTCTATCAATGCTTAGTAATCGCATTGGTTCAGCAAAGCTACCGATACTGTTCGCATCACAGTAGACATACATTTGTAATGATTGGATTACACTGTTGAGTTTGGTTAGTATGCCTAACGTATTATCGGTGAGGGCTTGTGTGTCTCTACTAGATTCGTCCAGAGCGTTCATACACCATAAGCGGATATTGACCGTCATGTTGATTAAACCACCGTAGATGCCTGCTCCTGCTACAAAGTCTTGGTCGATACTGATTCTTCCGGGTGTTATGGCAGCGTAAACACCACCCACGTATTCTATTTTGTGTGGTTCTAGACTGATAAAGCACTCACTGCTTGTGAACACGTTATCAGTAATGAGTTTGTTTTTCACTGCTAGGAGTGATTGACTTATTGGTGTTGCCATAAAAACCTTTTAAGTTATGAGATTAGGGAATCAGCAATGGTTTCCGCACCACTAGTCGCACTGGGTAACGCTCTCCCATTTGCCCGCAAATCAAAAAACCGATTGAAGTAAGTTTGGAACTCACCGGCAAAAGTGTTCGTAGTTTGAGCTATGGCGGAATCATTAAGATAAAACTGTGTCGCACCAGCGTGAATAGCCAACCACAAACCACTCGTGTATAACTCAGTCATTTGTCCCAGACTGATGTAATCCACGGCTACGCTACCAGTAACAGCACTAAACTCTATCTTTAATTTAGTTATGGCCGGGAGTATCTTGGGGGTAATAAAGGTAGCCTTGTAGTTTACCCATGCTCCCGCACTGTTGACCGCTTGTGTGAGAATGTTAGCACCACTAGCGTCATCGGTGATGGTGGCTGATCCATCGTTAAGGCTGATGGCTACTGTGCCTACACCTTTTGTCCAGTAGGATAGGCTATAAATGGTGTTGGGTTGTAGTGTACCTGCTGTTCCGGCAGTGCTGTCTCCAAAGGTTTGGGTGGCTGTGCCTGCCCCAGTGGCTACGAGGGCATTTGTTCCCACGTATGCTCCTGCACTGTTGTCTATGGTTGTGCCTGCCCCTGTGAGCGTCCAGAAGCCCGTAGGAGTGATGAAATCGCTATCGGTGAGTAAGTTGCCCAAACTATTGTCTCCCGCAGCACTGATGACCGTGAGCGATTGAGCAGACCCACTACCCTTATTGGGGAATAAAGCACTAATCGTGCTATTGTTTTCGTACTCGCCTTGGGCTAGGAATACCTCGTTTCCTACACTAGTTCCACCAGTTTGAGCGTCAGCCGTACAAACGATTTGTACACTTTCTGCGAACAAGCACTCATTGACTTTGCCGTACTTATTCTTTAACCCGTAATTGAATACGCCTGTTCCTGTGTTTGTACCGGCTGTGATGGTACACCCAGTTACGTTTTTTAGTACGGTATTGGTGGTACTCATTTGCCTGACTAGTTCGTCAAAGGCTGTGAGGAATTGGGTATCGGGTTGTGGGTTATCTGCGTTGACCACTTTGACAATGGTGTCTTGTCCTATGGTTACTAGCGTGTTGGCTAGGGTTTGGCTGTTGGTGGTGTAGTTATCTTGGGTTTGTGGGATAACTGTGATGAGGTCGGATAGTCCTGTACCCTCGTAGGACGTGGTTAGGGCTGCGAAGTTTGTGGGGATTGCTTTCACATGTGTTTCGCTGACCTTGTGTAGGTTGAATAGTTTTCCCAAGTTGGTGAACAAGTTGGTTATATTGATTGCCATATCTGCTCCCTTTTAGCTGTATCGTGTGAGTATGTCTTTACGGAATTGAGCGGCACTGACTTGATTTTGTCCCTGCCCCATCACACCCTTGTATGTAGGATTACGAGGTAACTCAATTCCAGTGTAATTATAAGCTGCGGCTAAACCGTACCAGTATTCCCCACGCACGCTATACACCCAAGTCTTACCATCTTCGTGTAAGGTAGGATTCTGAGGGAATATCCAACTTTTCAGTAAGTATTCACCTGTGATTGGGTACGGTAATTCAGGCGGTTTACCTGTTCTACTTGCTATCCAGCGTATCTTTTTCACCGACGTAGGACTAGCCACGGTAGCAAACTGTGCCATTACGTTGCCGACACTTGCTACGGGTAGTTGGAACGTATAATGGTTCGTTTCTAGGTTATACTCGTAGGTAGTATCGGGGGTATATGGGTTAGCTGTTTGTTCTTTGCTCCAACCAGTTTCTTTATATCGTGAGGATTGGGTTGGCTCGTAAACTTTCTGGACAGGTTCTTCCTTAGCATTACTTGTCTTTTTAGTCTTAGTGGGTGTTCCGGTGCTTATCTCACATGGCCCGCTTAGACCACAAGCGATGAGGTAAGTGTTGTAGTTGTTAGGTTGTCTTGCCTTGTTGTTTTTAATATCTTGAATGGGGATTTCTTTGCCTAGTCGTTCAATCAACCAGTTCAATTGTCCCTCTTCTACGGTCTCGGGTGGCCCTCGTTTTGTTTTGACTTTTAAGGTAAGTTTGCGGTTGAAGATATCTTCGGTGATGCTGCCACCTGTGATCCATTCTAGCCCGTTTTTCTTTTCTTCGGGTGAGCCGGGGTTGTTGATATCACTGAGGCTGATGCGTGACCAGATGACTCTGCTGGCGATTGCTAGGAGGTCTCCGTATTTTGATCCGGGTTTTCCTTGTAGGCTGATATTGATTTCGTTTTCTGTTACGCCTGCTCCTTGGACTCCGAATACTTGTGTGTATTGGGCGTCGATGCTGACGAGTGGTGCGGGCATGGCTATTTGTAGTTCTTTGTCTACGATTTGCCATTTGTAAGTGAGGGTATCAGCCTCTTGTGTGATGCTGATGCTTTCTCGTTTCCAGCCTGCGGGGATGGGTAGGAGAACTACTTGTGATTGGATTAGTTCTGGTAGTCCCTCGTTGACAACATTGTTTGCTCCACTGAGGACTAATGTGCCTTGTGTGGTGCGTGTTTGTAGGTAGTTATTGTCTAGGTTGCTGCTACATGACCATCGGTTGCTGATGAGTTTTTGTGAGCCTTGTCTAGCGGCTGTGGTGCTACAATTGTAGTAGTCTTCGGAACATTCGTTGATACAGGTTTCTATTTCAAACTCGACAAAGATAGTTTTTCCACCATCTAGTTTGACAATATCAAACCTGATTGGTTTTGGCCCGTTGTTTTCATCTCTTAGTTGGTTGCGTGCTAGGTTGGGGGAACGTATTAGTTCGACACCATCTACTGTGTAGATTAGTAGCCCTCGTGGTGTGAGCATGCGTTGTCTGATTTGGACAACTTCTTGTGGTGCTGAGCAACCGTAGGTGGGTACTTTGCTGGGTATGGGTAGTTTGCCTGCTGCTTGTGCGGCGTAGTTGATTACTCCACTGACGGTGAGTGTGATTTTATTGTAGAGTAGGTCAGTGTGGCTGGTATCGTAAATGGGTTCTTGCTTGAAACCTTTGGTGGTGATATACCCAATTTCGATACCGTTATAGCTGAGTGTGCTTGCTGCTCCCATTAGTTAGTCCCCCAGTCAAATAGTGCTTTTTCTTTCCAACCTGCTGTGCCTGCTCCCTTGCCTAGGTCTCGCAGTAAACCACCGAATGGCCCGACTACGGGGTCTGTTCCGGGTTCGTCTGCTCCACCCCATAGACTCTTTATTTTGTTCCATATCCACATGATGGCGTCGTAGATTTTGGTGAGGATGCCACTGATTACCCAGACGACTGCGTTGACGATGAGCATGAGTCCTGCTAGTAGTCCACCTAGGACGTTGTAGAGGAAGTCCCAAATGGGTCTTAGGTTTTCGCTGAGTTTGTCTGTGTTCCAGCCTAGCCAACTTGTTACGGTGGCTCGGTTGTTGGCACTGGCGAAACTTCTGCGGATACTGCTAAGTTCTGAGCGAGCGTAAGTGCCTGCTAGGCGTGCGTTGAAGTCTTTTAAACTTTCTTGTGAGTGGTATAAGGCACTGCTGAATCCAGCTATGACGGGGATGGCTGCGGCTATGGCGATTGCCCATCCTACGGGGTTGCTGGCTAAGCCTAGGGCTGCTGCTCCTGCTCCTAATCCACTCATGGCTGAGCCTAACCCTGCTCCCCCTGCGGCTACACCGGCTCGCATGAGTCCTGCTCCACCTACTCGTGCGGCAGTCCATGCGGCTGAGCCAGCACTGATACCCGTACTGATTCCAGTTACTTGACCTACACCACCGATTATGCCTGCTCCCCTACTTGCTAGGTTGCCATAGCCTGCTTGTTTGGCTAGGTAAGCATAAGCGTTAGAGCCTTTGGTGAAAGATTGCGAAAAGTAGCCTAGGTTAGGACTACCGAATAAACCGGATTGGTCTCTTTTCTCTTTCATCCAATCAGCCATACGTCCAAACATGGGGTGGCGATTGGTGAAAAAGTCTTTCATATTAATCCCACCAGTCGGTGATTCGTTTCCGGGGTGAGGTGTATCGGTAGGAGTATTTCCCCACTTACCACCTTTCATCATTTCATATTGAGTGGCATATGCTTCAACACCTTGTAGTCCGTTAATGCCTTTGATTGCTCTTCTAACTCGTTTATGGAACTGCTTAACATTTTCATTGTCCTTAATTTTAAACACATTGTCAGTTGGATCATATCCACCGGCTGTCATTTGTGCTAACTGGTCTACTGTGAAAGCACCACCGCTTACAGTGTTTAAATTAGGATACCAACGTCTATTGATAAGTCTGCCTCTAAACCCGTAACGAGTATTACTAGTAAAATCTCCAATCCTAACACTGGGGTCAGTAAAAAAGTTTTTGTTATTCAAACTAGCTCCAGCAGCCGCACCCAATGCTTGTTTAAAACCACTACCACCACCACTTTGGACTAATTTGCCCACGGTTTGTTTCAAAGTGTTTTCAAACTTGCTCAGGTTTGTGCCACCAAAGATTTGTTTTAACGTATTGCCAAATTGGCTAAAAATTAGCCGCATATCTTGTGGCATGATGCTGCTGAAATTGGGTAAGTTCACGCCGCCAACTTTATCGGGCGTGTTTGTCTTAGTGCTGCTCTTGTCTGATTTCACAGCACTGACTAATTCTTTGTTAGCAGCTAAGAGAGCTTCCCTAGTTTCGGCTAGGATATCACGGATTTCTTCTAGGGTATTTGCCATATTTTAACCTGTGGGCATGTGTGTGTTATTGAGTCCCGTTTTGAGGGTGGTCTTGGCTTTATCGGTAGCCATTCGTAGGAACTCTTTCTGCATAGAAGTTTCGGTCATGGCTTCTATCCACGCATCGGAAAACTCAGAGCCGATTGCTTGACCGATTGCCACCATCACGCTAAACGATTTGCGTTGTTGTGATCTACCGATATTTAGGTGTAGTGAGAGATATTCTGCGTAAGTTAGTTTTCTACCAACCCATCCGAGTCCGTATTCGCTGGCAAAGTCGCAGTATCTACGTCCGTTTTTTTTAGATTAGATAAGAAAGAATGCCAATCCATCAGCACTTTAAGAACCTGAGACCCACCCAAACCCTCGTAAGACCCATCAGGCAAGCGTCTAAGTGGCTTAATCTGTAACACGGTACGAATCTTGTCAATCAATTCCATCGTCATTCTAGCAGCCTCAGCCGATTCCCGTGGATTGACTTGACCTGATTCAATGTCCATCTCTTGTTTAATAAACGTGCCGAAAGCTAAATCCCAGTCAAAATCATCGAAACTAGCGATTTGTAGCATGATGTCGTAAGGATCGGCTGCGGTGATACTTTCACCATTGTAGTACTCAAAGATTTTTACTTCACTGGGTTCAAAAAAGACTGGTGTGGTTTCCATAATTTATATTCCTTCATAACCTAAACGGTTATTTAATATAGTGATTTTAAAAAAAAAGGGACAACTACAAGTTGTCCCTTCGAGGAGAAAAAAAATGGTTAGTGCTATCCCTCAACATACAAGACACCAGTGCTACCGGGGATAGCTCTGATTACGAGTCGGTGTCTAGTTACCTTAGTGCCAACTTTCCATGAGCGTTCGTCCACCACCATACAACGTGGGAACGTCCAACCACCCTCCACACTAGCATTGCTGCTAGAACCCGTGGCGGGGTTCTGACAATCAGGCCCGTATTGTCGTTTCACGTAAAGACTGAACATTTTAGAACAAGCTACCATGAGGTCGCCAGCCATGCTGGGTTCATTGGGGGTTGTACCAACCGTGCCTTGGTAGTTGCGGGTGATAATACTACGGAGGACGGCGTTATCGTATTTGATTAGGTCTAACGTGATACGGGCTTCGCTACCGAAGTTTTGGATATCCTCTGGCACATGCCCGCCGAGTCGATCCGTGTAAATGTCCTCGTGGTAGTGGATTTCGCTGATTTCCACACCGTCCACAGTCCATCCTAGTTCGTTTACACATGTGCTATAAGATTGTGCATTCATTGGCCCTACGTAGAGTTGGGCGTAACCGTTTACATGAAGTTGGCTCGACATTTATTTGCTCCCTATTGATATTGCGTCCAGTGCCTTACATTGAAGTATCTAGTGTTATCTCTCAGTAAGTTCTGTGACAGTATTGTTTGTTTACTAGTTGTGGTGGCACTGGCATTACCTGCGTCTTTAACTGCGGCAATATCAAAGACTCTTTCACCTAAGCGTAAACGGTCTAACATATTGAATGACTCTTGAACAAGTGGGAACTGTTCTAGATCATAACCCCGTCGTTGTCGTAGGAAAGCAAAACTGATATCCGCTACTAAGCGTTTAAGTAATGCGGCACTGCTACCAGTGAGTGCGGTTAAATCGGCACTGGTATAACGATTACCAACATAACAAGCACTCTCCACCCAACCACTTGCGTCAGCAATCATGGCTAGTAAGTTAGTATCGGTTGCTAGGTTAGTGGTTACTCTTGCCCCAGTATCTTGTACTAGGTCTCCCACAGTTCTAGCGTCATATCGTTGTAGGAACTCAGCACCAGTTAGATAAGCCATATTTTCCCCTCTCGTACACCATCACTATTTAGGTTAGACTCACTTAAAAACCTAACATATTTAGATAGTGAACATTTGTACACTCATAACCTATTAGGTTATGAAAAAAGAGGGTTGCCCAGTCAGAGCAACCCTCTTTCAATTAAGTGAACAAAATGTTAGCAATACTTAACAGTTTGGCTTACGGTGCGGCACAAACAGCAGTCAAGTAGAAGCCACTGATCGGACTTACAATGTTAGCGGAGAAGTCTTCTACCACTCTCCCTACTGTACGTCTGTTCAGTTCGTCACGGTAACTTTCCACCGTCATTTCCTCATACATGAACGTCGCACAAGTGCTGAACGTACCTTGTGTGGTTTCCAATGCTCCGGGTCGAGCAGCGATAATAGCACTCGTGCTATCCAAAGCGTATTGGTCAACACGAGCTAAGCCACGCTTGCTAGTGACGGCTACGCAGTCCTCAATCACAACCTTGATACCATATAGGTAATCTGGCAATCCCCACAGACTGAGATTGTTCCGAACAACGTCCATGCTGAACGGGCTAGACTTCAAGTAATCACTGATCTCAGCACTCGCAGCCATCTTAGCCGCAACGTAGGGGTTGATAATAAGAGCCAAATCGGTGGTCTTAACAACACCATTCGTGGCCTTATTGATAGCTTGTAAAGTCTTCATGAGACCGAGCTTAATGTACGGATTTGAGGTCGTGCCGACATCCCATTTTCCGCCACCTTGTGCGGTTGCCGTTGCCGTGGGCATGACACCCGTATCGGTGAGGGCAGCTAGGACTTTACGAGTACGCTGAGTCATTGCCAAAGCGGCACTCGTTGCGGCGTAGTTGCTTACAATTTCCCATGCGGCTTGCTTCGTAGTGAGGTCGCCCAATGTGAAGTCGTAAGCGTAACGTCGTGTTGCGTAGGGAACAAACTCGAACTCTTTGTTCACGGTGTTCCATCGACCAGCACTTCCGTCAGCCCAGATGAACTCATCTCCGCTCGTTCCCAAAGCTCGTGCGGCTTCGTCTGGGGTGTGTCGTAGATAGTAACCTGCGTTACGTTCTACTTTGATGATACTCGTGTATTGATTTACTGGGAAATCTTTCACGTTGCGGCTGTAGTCTACCATGAGCTTGCCGCTTGCCTCGTATGAAGGCACAAATACAGAATTAGAACCGGGATAACCAGTGGACATTTGTTCACTCCTTAAAGTTAGCTAAAATTAGTTAGTTTTCTGACCAAGCATAACTTGGCAACGAATGAGAGCAGTATCTACACCACTCTCCAAAGCAATCGCACCGTAGTAATCGTTAGCACCGACACCACTAATTGCTTTGCCATCAGCGTCAGCTTTGAGCAAATCACCACGAGTGACTACTCCACCAGCCGTTACATAACACAACTGACCATTACCATAAGCCGACAAAGGCTTACCAGCAGTAGCGGCATAAGCGGTTGACCCGCTAACTCCGGGGGGAGTCCCCACTGCCAATTGAGATACACCAACGATAACAGCACCAACTCCAGCTTCCAAACACGCATAATCCTGCGTGGCATCGAGCTTCACAAAGCGGGCCGTTCGCACGTTGCCATTAGCAACGAGATTCAAACTTGGGGCGTTAGACATATTATTTGTCTCCTAATGAGAGTTTCTTTTTCGCATCCAAATAGGACAATTTATTGTCAGCAGCAAAACGGACAATCTCCATGACTTTCTCAGGGGTCATGTTAGGCTCAGCACCACCATCGTCCATTCGCACTGTTTCTACATTCACTTTATTTACGGGATACTTTGAATATCTTGTACGAATAATTTGTAAGTGCTTAGCATATTGCTCCGCACCCAAGTCCCGCACATAATCCAACTCATCCACGAGATTGAAAGTAAACTCCTGATTCAAACGAGCCAAATCAGCTTCACGACGAGCAAAAGTCGCATCCTTTTGAGCCTCAAACATAGCTGCCTGATACTTGCTCACCTCATTCTTCGCATAATCCAAAGCGTTGATAAGAGCATGTTTCTGTAGCTTAGTCCGCTCATCAGACTCTTCCTCATCCTCTGATTTCTTCTCAGGTTTCTCCTCAGGCTTTTCCTCACTGTCTTCTACACTGCCAGTGCTGGGTGATTCATTGGGTGCTTCCTCAGTCTTAACTGCTTCCTCAGAAGCCGCTTCCTTGCTCACACCCTCACTCACCTCATCCTCACTAGCCTTGACAGTCTCCTCATCCTCAGGCTCATCCATAAGTTTCTTAACGTATTGCCCAATGGAACTTTCTTCCAAAGTTGTATTCACTAAACCTACGAGTTCTTCTTTATCCATTTCATCTCCTGTACTGGCAAAAACGTTGTAAGAGTATTTAGTCGTTTTACCAGATTTTTTGTTAAATGTGATTGGACTCAAATCTTTGGCCGGTCGAGAATGACCCAACAACGCTATCGGATCAATCACACCATCAGCCCACAACTCAACAGACTTACGAGGAAAACGCTTCACGTAATCTTTGAGTACACTAAACGTAGCCGTAATCGCCGCCCTCGGATTCACCTTACCAATTTTCTCAACCTTAAAATCAGAAGCAAAACCAACAATAGGCGGCTTATCAATTTCTTTCTGATCGTCCGACGTATGACCAACTACAATTGGACATACATCACCCGTATCCCGTGAACGAGAATTGTTCACTTTCACAATCTCCTGTAAACGTTCAGGAGGATACTCATCATCCTCATCAAAGATAGGTACATTTTTCAGCACCACATACTCATCTGAGTCTTCACTAAATGTCTCTTTCTTAACCTTGTAAGAACCACTCGGAACAAAAGTCCCACCAGCACCCGGATAACCAGTACTCATAATGTATCTCCCATATCTTGCGTCCCACTAATTGGTTGCCGCATAGTCTGCGTAGTATCTATCTTTTCCTTTTTCAGAGTATCCGCACCAACAATCGGTTTAGACAACCCCAACACACTCCGCACCTGACCAGCATCCAAATCCAAACCAATCTCATAAGAACGCTGACAAGCCTCTAAGAAGTTAGTCGGATCAACCTTATCAACGTGAAGTTTAAAAGTAATCCCAAAATCATAACCCGGAAAGTTATGACGCAACAAAGTTGGCATCAAAGTACGTGAGAGCGTACTGCCCAAACTAGAAGCATCGTACTTAACAATCCTAGCCACAGCCTCATGCTCATACTCACTAGCAATACCAGTAGCCGCACCCTCATTCTGCTTCAAACCCAAACCAATAATCAAACGTCTAATCTGATCCCCGAAGTAGTCATTGATAACCTTAAAAAACGTATCAATGCCCGTACTATTCATCGGAAGAATCTCCAGCCCATTACCGGCTTTCTCATTACCCAACGGTCTGGGGAACAGAATGATATTGTTCGATTGCTGTTGTTGTAAACTAGTTCTAACCGCTTCCTCACTAGCCGGATTACTCGCATCAAAATAACCAATGAGTAAACCACCAGCAGGCATGCGTTGAAACGCCTCAAATGCGTAACCCAACAACTCCTTAGAATTAACCCACGCCCAATAACACTGCGACCGCAAACCAATACCATTGATACCAACAGCCACCTCAGGTTCGTCATACTCCGCATCACTAATGAAATGCTTATGGATAATCACATTCTCCATCTCACTATCATTAAACATTTCCACTAAACCCTCAGTGGAATAACGCACCTCACGATACCCACAAGTACGAGCAGGATTAACACGAAAACCAACTTGCCCCGTGTCATAATCAAACACCAACTTATCACCCTGTAACGGCTGCCAACCAGTAACAACCATCCGACGAATACCCTTAGTAAACTTCCACCCATACTCCATAATCGTGGCATACCGACCATACCAACTCGCCTCTAACAAGTTCCTCAACCACTCCACACGATTAGGAATGTTATCAACAATCTTCTTCAACTCACCACAAATCCACACTTGCTCAGAGTCAGTAGGGTCTTCTGGTTCAAGCGAGTACTGCAACTCGGCCACACTCATTTGCCTAGCAAACAACGCTTCCAAAATAAACGGATCACGACGCATTGCTTTGCTATTAGATCGGCTATCCCTCGTAGCTTCATCTAAATTGCGGTACAAATGTGCTGGAAGATTGGGGATACCAGCGTAGGTAATAATGTGCTTGATATCCGTATCAGGAATAATGTTAGGTGGCAGTTTAGCGTGCTTACTTACAAAAGTTCCATCAGCATTACGCAATCGTGCCTTAGCAGCCTCAGATTTACCCATAATTTCTCCATCCACAATTGTGGTTCACTTGTGGGTATCTAGTAATGGTAAACCTGTAATTATGGAGGCAACTATGGTTTGTGAATGGATTACCGTAGTAGAAGCAGAAGGCTCATCATGGGTCAAACTATTCGGATTAGTAGAATACGGCTCAGAAATAAGACTAGCCGTTGAGTTCCTAGACGGAGTAGTCGTAGCCTATAAAAACACCGGCTGGGATGATTTCGCCAGCATGAAAAGCGTAGCCTCCCGTGGCAAATGGCTATGGGGCAACATGACCACCAGACGCAAAGGCAAAAAACAAATCATGCCCAACAAAGGACACTCCCTAGTAAGACACGGCGACGGCACAGGATTAGGTGGAAGAGGCAGCAACTACGATATCATCACCATCAAAGACACTGGGGACGTGCGGCCACCAAAGAAACCACGCAAGCCCATTATCAGCACAATCAAAGCTGACACACCAGTGGGTTATGCTAAACCAAAACCAAACGCCGATTTAAAAGCAGCCATGAAAATGTTAGCAGCACTCAGAAAACGCTCATAACTTTTTAGGTTATTACCCATAGAAAGAACGGGTGGAACGGCTAACCGTAACACCCGACCACGGCTTAATCTCATTCTCACTAGCTGAATAAATAGCATACCGACACGCATCTAAAAGGTGGTCGTCATGCTTCACAGGCTCATCAGGCTCAGGCTTAGGATTCAACGTATTCCTAGGATTCTGCTTCCACCGATACGTTCGCATCTGCCGAATAAAGTTCTCACAATTAGCAAACACGTAAAAATTAGGCTTACCCTGAGTCCCATTAAGTTTTCTACGAATAGTCTCTATACCAGCCTGAACATTCTTCTTAGCTGGGGAACACGGTATTCCTAAATTACTTAACCGACTCATTGCCTCAGGGTCTTCCCAATCCGCATAGGTTGCCCCGTACTGACGACTCGTGAAATCCCAGTGTACACGGTTGATTTGTGCCGCAAAGTCCTCCGTATAAGTCTCAGGCACTTGTAATTCATTATACACGTACCAATCATTACCAGCCCTCGCTACCCAGATACAAGCACTCGCCCTCCAACCAAAGTCAATACCCCTATGATGAACCGCATGAGCAGGTATTTGAATCGGATTAATAACGTGAACACTAGGTAGAAACTCTTTATAAACGAGTCCCTCAAAGTGGGCAAAATCACCAATCATACGGGTCTTAACCATATCTTTGGGTAATGATCCAAAGAACAAGTCATACCATGATTGTGGTAGAGTTTTATTTAGACTGGTGTTAAAACGGTAAAACTTCCAGTATTTTTTAACGTCTTCTCTTTCCCTGTTTTCGTGTAATTGTTCTAACTCAGGTGCGGGTTCTAGGGGTGTGAGCGTGTAGATTTTTGACCCCGGATACTCATAGTCTCGGCATCTAGCTAGGATTTCAATAAGGATTTCATGGGGTGCTAGTTCGTCCAAATGAAAACCACCTGCGGATATAGCTTGAAATTGCTCCCGTCCCTCCATGTAAGAGCGGAAGTCTAACACCCAATTACAACCATACTTATTTTCTTTGAGGATTACTTCTCGTGGGAATTGTCGATTCCTATTTCGCCATGTGATATGCTTTATCATTTGGTTGGGGATTAACTTGCTGTACTTTTCCTGCCATAAGCTACCTACCATGTCAAAGTCTTGGCTGCCTATGAGGAAGGGTGTGAGTGGTCTAGGGGCTGTGGTTTCTAGGATGAATCTGGAGGCTTTGTAAGCTCCACACGCACTCTTGCCCGATCCGTTCCCACCTAATCCGATGGCGATTCCGGGGAACTTGTCCATTACGAATGCCTCTTGTTCGTCGTACTCATTTGGTTTGTTAGGACGGGGGACAAATGAGTAAATAGGGTTGTTTAGGTAATTGTTTAACTCTTTTATAAGAGTCTCATCATGGCTATCCAGTATTTTTTGGATTAGTTGAGGGGTGAACTTAATTTCTTTTATCATAGGGGGGTACTTTGGTTGATTTAGAACTAGCTACGTTTGACCAGATTGTTTGTGAATTACAAGCTAGGTCAATGGATTTTGTCTTAATAAGAAAAGGCGACCAAGGACAGGTAGTTATTGAAACTACGCACGGTAAAACTCCTACGGACGTTATGCGTGATTTACTGGTAGTCCATTGGTCATTTATGGAGTGGTTGGACTTTCGGGAGGACCGTTAGCGTTTGCCCAATTGTGGAGCAATTGTGGTTGTGTGGATAACAAGTTAGTTAGCACGCTCCCCCAGTTACAGTTACATGTGCTGGCGATTTTGAATATCAAGTTCTTATTTTCTGGATTCAATTCGGCTTGGAATTGTGGGTGTGTTACCCATTTTTTCAGTTGTTCTATCGTGATATGTGCCATACTTAGCCTTTCCCTTTTTAGTTGTCCATCACATAGATAAGATACTTTCCTGTAAAAGTTTTAACACGAGGATTTTTTAATATGACGATTCTAGACCTGACCACTGCTACAATTTTCACGGATTCTGACACTGGGGCTTTGACGGTAACGACTTCAAGCATTTCTTACGATAACACAATCACCCCCACGGCTTTCGTGAATGTTAACATTCCAATTCCTGAGATGCTCACAGATTGGGCGTTGGATTGGACGATTAATATCCCAGTCCCAACTGGTGATACGGTTACTACGATTTTGCCGTTTGTTGTTCCTGATGTAGATTTTAACCTGTTTACTGGTGAGTTGCCTAGTAATCCGTGCTTGTGGATGTCGGCAATTAGTGGTGATAGCACATTAACGGTTTGTACGACTGGTGGTATGAATTTGTATCAAACACCCAAACCGTGGTGGGGCGGGGGTTGTGCTAATTACACTTTTAAGTCTGATGATTTCGTAATTAGCAATGGTTCTGGATCAGTTGAAGCAAGCATCGTTTGGTCAACTGATTATTACAATTACGATATTCAAAGCGTAATCAACTCGGATAGCACCAGTGCTAGTCTTTCTTACCAAAAAGATGGTTTCTTCCAGACCACGGCAATCCAACTTAGTATCAATTATCCCGATGGAATCGCAAGCATTCCACTTGATTCAGTAATTGAAGTATATCGAATCAATCAAGGATATTACGACACTAGCGATACAACTGGTGTGGGTGTAGGCATCAAAAGAGTCAGCAGTGATTCCACTGATATGCTACAATTAGTGAGTAGTGATTTAAGCACCCCACTTGGTTCACCATTTACTAGCACTTTGTTTAATCTTAGTGTTACTAGGACTCTAACTGGTGATATGCCCCCACAGAGCAGCACACGCATCATTGCGTGGGACGGTTTGACTACGTTAGTTGATGAAACTGTTACTAGTTCTATTACTGACGCTTTTAATTATTTGTTTTTACACAGAAGCAACTTGGGTGGAACTCCAGCATTGGGGCATCACTTAACGTTAAAAGTAGACACTCTCACGCCCAACCCATTTTTACCAAACCAGATTACGATCAGTGGCGATAGTGTTATCATGGCTATTCCTGATAGCCCTACGATTCCAATTGGTTCTCCCTTGTACTTTCGTTTGGAGCGAATTAGTAGTGATAACCCAACGTATGATGGTGTGGATATTATCGCCTCGAATGATTGCGGTGGGTCATTCAGTGCTTTACCAGAAACTATTCAAGCCGTTCGTTTATCATTGTTCAGTGATGCGGCACGAACTATTCCGTTAGATTGGAATGAGACGAATACTGACCCGTGGTCAGTTTATACTGGCCCTCCTGCGGGTGAGGATATGCCTGGATCTAATGGTTTCCTAGCATTTCAAGTAGCACCCGCATCGGGAGCATTCAGCATATCGGACGTTAGCTTCCTAACGAGTGAGTCGAGTTCATCCTCAGAGTCTAGCTCTGAATCGTCTTCGGAATCGTCCAGTGAGTCTGAGTCGAGTTCGGAGTCGTCTTCGGAGTCTGAATCGTCCAGTGAGTCTGAGTCGAGTTCGGAGTCGTCTTCGGAATCGTCCAGTGAGTCTGAGTCGAGTTCGGAGTCGTCTTCGGAGTCGTCTTCGGAATCGTCTTCGGAATCGAGTTCGGAATCGAGTTCTAGTAGTTCAGAGTATGTTCCACCTGTTTGGACTGGCAATTTTGATATGACCGTGTTTAACAGTACAGAAACGGGATTTTATAATTCTGCTACCGAACACTCAGCACCAAACTTAACCGCATGGGTGGGACAAGATATTGGCGTAACTGGATTCGTGAGAGGACATATTGGCAGACAAGCCTTTGGTGATTTCACTACAACCTTTGAATTGTCGATAACTCACCTACAAAATGTCGCAATAGAAGGACAAGAAGCTAGCGAAACCATCAACCCGTTCTTTCTTTTAAGCAATATCACTACGACGCAAGCCTCTGATATCACGCAAGCATCACAAGGATTTGCTTTACAATACGCTGGACGCACGGAAGAAACGATTACAGAAGTAGAAGGCATGCCAGTGCCACCGTTTACCCGAACCACTTATCACTTCTGGATTACGGACATGATCGGTAACAAACTAGGCAATGGTGGTGGATCACCAGTAGTCCTAGACTTCAATACTGTAACCCAAATAGAAATCGACGGTGAATACGTAAACGTAGTGCCAAACCCCTACGAAATCACCATCGCTCGACAATCTGGTAACATCAGCATTGTAGTCACGTTGGAAGGAACAGTTGTTCTAGCCGAAACAGTCGCCAACGATTGCTACGCCGAAGCCTACCCAACCTTGTATGTCGCCTTCGAGGGCGACCTGTCCTACACGATAAACAACATGGACTTCGACCCAGCCGCAGTAGACCATGACTTGCCGATAATCAATCAACCACGAGACTTGTTCACATGGACTAAATTGACAACGAGTGTTCCCGAACCCGAAAACTGGGACGACCAAATCAACATAATCAACAGTGCGAACGTACAATTCATCCCAGAAGTGCCACTAGCACAGTCAACTGGGACTGACTACGCATACCTAGGCGGTAAAATTGAAAATCCACTCAGTGATTACCGCATGTATTTCTTATGCAACGTTGACCCCAGTGAAGGAGCTAGTGCTACCCTACTAGCACTCACCAAGTACAAAGTAGAAGACGCATTTATGACTGGATGGTATGGATACGGAACAGTCAGAGTCAGCTACAACGGTGGAGCAACACCCACTATCGACGTGCGAGCTAACGCCGTTGGTAGCACACTAGACGGAGACACTGGACCTGGAATATCCCTACCAGAAGGAACAGAACGATTCTACTTAGACGTAATTAATCGAGAAAGCGTCCTAGCAGTCCACGTAACACTCATGGATGGCACAGTGCTAACCAAAACCGTGGAAAACATGATCGAACTACCAGTTAATTACATGTATCTGAACCTGCCCATCGCAGTTCCAGTAGACCCAAATGTTCCTACCATGTTAGCACCAGCACCAACCTACTATGGTTCAGAATGGGGCATTGGTGATTACCTGTGGGGGTTTGGACAACAAGCCACCACCGACCCAGTAGACCACTTCGGGACTGGTACAGCCCAAGAAGCAACAGCCCCAGTGGCATACTCGAAAGCCATGTTCATCAATTCCTTAAAAGTTCGAGTCGAACGCTACGGCATGGAAGAAACCCAGCGTTTATTCCCACACTTGAACCTACAAGAATTGTTAAATAATATCGAAAGCACGGATCGAACGTACAGAATGTAAGAATGAATGCTCGTGTTAAATAAAACCCCAGTGAGTAAAACCACTGGGGTTTTTTATTTACACATACTTCGCATTATCACGCACAAACACACAATTCGGATCAGAATGATAAACCTCCTGAACCGTACACTGCTTCAACCCCTCAGCCAACGCATAACACGCAGACTGATTGCCAACAAATAAGTCAGCCCCAGCAATCACCATCGCAGCCTCCAACAGCGAGCGAGTGCGATAATACGGGACAAAACCAAACGTGAACACAAAAGCAGAATGCTCCTCAGTCGAACCAATAAACACCGCATTATCAAGATAAGGCTTATAATCCAAACCACCATGATAACGTGCTGTACGATTGATAACCGTACTAGCCACACGATTAGGCTCAACCTTTAACCACGGATCAACCGTAGCCTCCAAAGGTGTCCCATGATACTCACACTGACGATAACACAAGTGCGAATGATAATGCGGCGTGAGCCTCCACAAGTTAGCATCAATCAACCCTGTGATGACCTCACCCTCGTAATAAGAAGCAGTCAAGTAATCCTGACTATTTAAGAGTGGCAATATATTGTCAGCGTGTTCCCTTGTACATAAAGCACGCACATAAGGAAAAGCATTAAGCCAGAGTCGGCTCGGAGCATTATATTTAGCAACTGGTAGGAAATAAATGATATCCCCGTAGTCGCCACCATGAACGTAATTCATAACCTAATAAGTTTTAAAACCCACCCAAGAACAACTTGGGTGGGTCTGTTCGTATCCCCTAGAAGAAATTGGACACTACCTTATCTACACTCCTCAATACTCTCTTGTAACTTCCGCACTACCTCTTCGTAATCGTCAACCTCAACCTCATCCTCATTAGGACACAAGTTCGCAAAACTGTTAATCATGTCAATCTCCTCAGCCTCATAAGCATCCTGCTCAGCCCAATACGCTTTCTCAGCCAACTCAGCCTGAGTCGCATAATCCAACTCATCCTGCCTGCCCTGCCAAAAATCCAACATGCCCTGAATATCCTGCTCCGACAACCCCAACTGCTCTTGAACCGGCTTCCAACAATCGTTTAACATAGTAAACCCTCTCGCTTTAGTGGGCTGAATTACCCACAACTGCCCCTCATTAGAGCAAAAAGGGAAAGCCAATACAAGAGCAATTTAGAAAAACTTTTTAATTTTTTGGAATTGACTTGACTTCCCAAATCTGGTCTATTCATGGCTCATAAAGGAGAGCATGACTTGAACAAATACAAGCAAACACAAGCACTCGTCAACTGTGATATCTGGGGCGAGCAAGCCTCATGTTTACGTGAATTGCGAGAAGGCGAAAAGGACCACCCAGCCTTTGTGAACACCAAAGAAAAACTAAACAACTTCTATCGTAAGATTTATACAAATGTTCCAATCTACGGTTACGAACGACTGACCAAACTAACCCAGAAGAAACTAAAACAACACGAAAACTTTGGAACAGTTGCCTACTTCACAGCCGCACAAAAACTAACCTACATGCTGATAGACATAGATTGCCATCACAGTGGCAAACGAGAAGACGCTATCGAGTATGCTGAGAACCTAAAAAAAGAACACTTCCCCAGACTCTACCACGAACCCAGCACCCACGGGACTGGTGGACATGCCTACCTAAAAGTTGACCGCACAGGTTGGTCAGGCGAAGACTACAACGACCTATGCGGTAGAGTCCAAACAGCCTGCGAATTGATACGGGTAGCTACCGAATCAAAAGTAGAGTTAGTAGAAGCAAAAGGACGCAGTGCCGTTATCGACTTCCCCGAAGTTTTGAATATGGGCCAACTAGGAAAGCTACCTCGGAACATCGACGCAGCACTACAAACTCACCAAATCACCGCATGGGACTTATCAGTTTGGGCTGATAGCATAATTGAAAAATACTCTCCCGTAAGTGAACCAAAGGTCAAAGAACGCAAGCAAACTAAAAAGCCAGTTGGGTCATGTTGTGTTATCACTGAGGAGGACTACGAGAAAGGGTTAAGCATAATGCGAACCCTCTACCCCTCAGAATTAAAACACCCCAAATACA
>SXGT01346302.1_pt1 | contig 41830 bp, 35 predicted proteins | sample 3176221 | NCBI WGS metagenome assembly SXGT01 (sample SAMN11356862, study PRJNA531348) | freshwater metagenome | isolation source: freshwater sample F1-120 | place: China: Fuxian Lake, Yuxi | collected 2017-12-25
CAGATCGAGGCCAAGGTTCTCCAGAAGATGCGTGACCATCCACGTTCGCTCTCTATCCGCGAGCATGGAGGAGCAAGCAAGCGCACAGGGTTCAATGCTGCGGATTCTTTCCTCAAGGGAACGCTTTGTCCGCAGTGTAGAAAGGGAACGCTTGTGGATCTCATCCGCGAGGGTCGTCCTTATAGGAAGTGCGATCGTTGCGCGTACGAGCTGGCGAAGTTTTAAAAAACGACCCTCCGCTCATCGGAAGGCCGTTTTCATCAGTTACAAGAATATTACTTGCAGCACTTGCAGAGCTTCAGGAGCTTGACGATCGCGGCAAGTCCGACGAGTACGTAGATTACAGATTCCACTGCCGGGTACATGCCGACGACCATATGGACAACGTTCAGATCCTGCCCAAGGAAATTGCCAAGGCCAACGAGACCCCAGTTGATCGAACCGATCATGATAAGCGTAAAACCAAACTTACATCCGCCGCAGCCGCTGCCGCAGGAGCTAGTAGAGCAACAACCCATAAAATGAAGTGGGGAAGAGATAGAAAAACCGAGAGAATTCTATCAGTCTTGCAGGATGCACAATCCAACTCGCCTTGAGAAGAACAAAATTTGTGTTCATGTTTGCGACCGACATGCCTATACAATTTGCGTATGTCATTTCCAGAAGAGTATGAAAGGCTCAATAGCGATCAGCGCAAGGCGGTGGATACCGTTGAAGGGCCGGTGATGGTGGTTGCTGGACCCGGCACTGGAAAAACACAGGTGCTTGCCATGCGCGTTGCAAATATTCTGAAAGTTACACAGGCAAAGCCGTCCAATATACTTTGTCTTACCTTCTCGACATCCGGAGCGACGGCTATGCGCGAACGACTGCGTACGCTTATCGGAGCGGATGCGTATACGGTAACGGTGAACACAATCCATGGTTTTTGTGATGCCCTGATCAAGCGTAATGTGACGGTGTTTTCCGACTGGGAATCCGGTAAGCATCTTTCAGATTTGAAAAAGCATCAGATGATGCAGGGGATCATCGATGAGTTAAGTGATCGTTCTTCGCTCATTAATCCAAAGAATCCCTATGAGAGAATTCCCGCAATTCTTTCGCGCATCAGTGAGTGCAAGAGGGAAGGAAAGACGCTTGCGGACTTACAGCGTGTTGCTGACGAGTACGACGCGGTGATGGCTGCAAAGAGCAAGCCCACGACCAAGCAGCATCAGAAAAACCTTCTGCAGGCGAAAAAGTTTCGTGAGTTTACCGATCTCTTCGGTCGGTATGAGACATGGTGTAGAGAGCATAGTTCATATGATTACGATGATATGATTCTTGTAGTCCTGAAAGCTCTTCAGCAAGAGCAGTGGTTGCTCCAGAATCTTCAGGAGCGTTACCAGTACATTCTCGTCGATGAGGCGCAGGATCTTAACGGTGCGCAATGGAAAGTCCTTGAACGTCTCACGACCTACGATGACCTTCCCCACGATCCCAATTTCTTCCTTGTGGGTGATGACGACCAAGCGATCTACCGCTTTCAAGGCGCAAATATTACTCACCTTTTGGAGGTTCGAACGAGATTCCCCAAAGCTCCCGTTGTCGTTTTGCACACCAGTTACCGTTCCACGCAAACTATTCTCGATGCCGCGAGTCGACTTATCGCGCACAACGAAGAGCGACTGACCGGCAGTATCCCCGGTCTCCACAAAGATTTGCAGGCACATACGAAGGAGAAAGGGCTAGAGCCCGTGTTGCTGCGTGCACCGTCGGATGCCGCAGAGCCATGGCTGATTGCTGACCTCATTGAGGAACGCATAAAAAATGAGGTCGCTCCCAGCGAGATTGCTGTACTCACACAAACCAACGGTGAATTGCGTCCCATCTACGATGTGTTGCGTGCACGTGGCATCCCGGTGATCCTTCACGGCAAAGCGGACTTGCTCACGCATCCCATCGTGATGCAGGTGCTTCTTATGCTGCGATCGGCAGAGAGTACCAGTGATGTACTGTTGCTCCACGCAATGGCCTGTCAAACATTCGGCTGCAGAGTGAGTGATCTAGGCAGGGTATCGCAGCAATCCCGTGAAGAAAAAAAGACCATTACCGAGATACTCTTGGCTCTGGAATCATCGGCGGTTACCTATGCGGACCGCGATGCGCTTCTTCGTGCACGCGATACACTCATGGATCTGCGGCTCAGGCAGGAATCCCGCACAGTACTCATGACCGTAGAGCATGCTTTGCGCCTATCGGGCATTGCTGCTTCCGCTTCCACACTCGACCCCGTTGATCTTGCTGTGGTTGAGGCATTTTTCCATTATGTGAAACAGCGATGCCTGGATGTTCCGGATTTCTCCCTGCATCACTTTATCGAGGAGCTGCAGTTCTATCGTGATGAGAGCCTGCCGCAAATCCGCCTCAGCTATCAGCTCCCGCATCTTGTATCCGAGGGTATTGCACTGCTCACTGCACATCAGAGCAAGGGGCTGGAGTTTCATACGGTTATCTTGAGCAGCTTCCGTGACGGTCATTGGGACCAGCGCAAAAATCCCTCGGGCCTCGCTATTCCCGAGGATCTTCTCTATGGATGGGAGAGCGACCAAAAGAGCTTTGAAAAGCATCAGGATGAGCGGCGGGTCACCTACGTTGCGATGACGCGTGCAAAACGTGAACTTCTCATGATCTGTCCGAGGGAATTTTCTGTAGGAGAGAGGATTCGTACAGTTGCACCTTCTGCTTTCTTTGCTGAAGCCGGTCCCCTTGCCGAGGAGGACCGTGCTCTGCAGTGTCCGGAGCAATCCTCTGGGTTCCTGTTTTCCCCGAACGTTGACCATCACCGTGAGCTGCAGGTGTACCTCCGGGAGCGCATAGAAAAGTTCGCACTTTCCGCAACGTCTCTGACGCGATTTTTGAAAGACCCGCAGGAATTTCTCCGCATCGATCTTTTGCAGCAGCCGGAAGAGTTTACGGAGAGCGAGCTACGAGCATTTGGCTACGGATCTGCTGTGCACTGGGCGCTGCGGGAGTGGGCCAATGCCACCAGGAGCCGAAAGCCTTTTTCAGAGGAGGAATGCATTGCTGCATTTTCCGTGTACCTTGAAGAGCATACGATTCTTACGAAGCTCCAGAAGCGCGACCTGCTTTCACAAGCCAAAGATGCCATTGCAAAGTATTATGTGCAGCGGCTGCATGGCACTGCACCGCATCTCTATGCCATAGAGCGGGATTTCCGAGGATATTTGTCAGCGAAGAAAAAAGGGGAGGAGGGTATTCCCTTGAAGGGAAAAATCGACCGCATCGACCAGCTCTCTCCTACCTCCGCCGATGTCATCGTTATCGATTACAAAACAGGACGTGCAAAATCGATCAGTGAGATCCGTGGTGGCGTAGATGAAGGAATGGTCTCCAGAACTATGGATGGCGGCATCTTCCGTCAGATGGCCTTTTATGCGCTGCTTCTCGAGGCGGCAGAGCCCCTCTTGGTTCCACAGGCATTCTCAGTGGAGTTCATAGGTGAGCGGGGAGAGGATCCGGTCACGCGACAGTTTGCTGTCACGGATAAAGAGAAGGAAGCACTACGAGGACTTATACGTGAAGTATGGGCGAAGATAACGGATCTCGATTTCACGCCGCTCCAGCATTGATTTACGCCGAAGCGGAGAATACTGTTTTGCGCTATGAGCTTTCAGCATTCACTAACACGTGCAGAAAACTATATTTCGGGGGAAGTACAGGTTCCACTTGATGAACCAGTCCTTGCGGAGCTCAGGGAACATCTAGATGTGCATCCTAAAATTCAGAAGGCTATTAGAGATGCAGTTTCCGCAGTTCTTGCGCGCGGCAATCTTGCTGTTGGTTCCGCGCTGATGGCTGATATATGGTGTGAAGTGTTTGCGATTATTTCTGTGATGAGCATAGGACTAACGGGCATCGCTATATCGAGGCTCCGGAGGCAGCAACGTCAGTTGCAGTTGACCGAGGAGAGCATTAGCTGGCAGCTTGGCAATGCTGATCGTGAACTTGCAAAGCAGGCCGCAGGGAATCTGTCGTTGCGGTGTGCATTGGGAGAAGCTGACATTCACTATGCTGATTTCGATTCCTGATCGTTCAGAAATACTCGAAATTGCTCTAGGGCTTTCCCCCTATGGCTTGTACTATTTTTTTGTTCAACTTTCATAGCGGAGTAGACACAATCGTATCCTTCTGGCTTGAAGCATCCAGATATAGGCAATCCCGGAAGGTAATCGGCCTCCAGAGACTCCGTAATGACTCCATCGCAGCTTCCTTCAAAGAGAAATTCCCTGCCTTCTTTATCGATGTAGGCAAGGACACAGACGAATCGTGCGCGCTTGTTGGTTTCCTCTTTCATGCGCTTCAGAAAAACATCGATCCACTCCTTATCACTTGCATCCGCTCCCGCTCCCCAGCGACGCGTGTGGATGCCGAGTTCAGACTGCAATGCTTCTACGATAATTCCCGAGTCGTCTGCAAGCGTAGGATGCTTCGTGCCCTGAAAATACAATCGTGCCTTCTGCAGAGCATTTTCTTCAAAAGTGGAACCACTCTCAATCGGATCCTCTGCAATTCCCGCATCGTGCGCACCGATACAGCGGATGCCCATCCCCGAAAGCGCTTCGGAAATCTCGATGATCTTGCCTTTGTTTTTTGTTCCTATAAGAAGTTCCATTGGCAGCACTCTAATTTCCCGCAATAGCCCTGTCGAGAAATACCTCACGTGCTTTTGCTCCGCGTACAGGGCCGATGAGTCCTTTCTTCTCCATAATATCCAGAAGCTTTGCAGCGCGTGCGTACCCTACGCTTAGTCGTCTCTGAAGGAGCGAGGCACTGGCCTTTCCCGTTTCTTGCACGACTGCAACAGCATCGAAGAACATGCTGTCTCCTCCGTCGTCATCTGCATTGAGATCAATCTGCTGCGTCCATCCAGCCGGAGAAGGTTGGCTTAAGCCTGCACCGAGCTCCTCGGATTCGCTCGCATCATCAGAATCCTCAGCGTCATCTGCATCCTCTCCAAGACCGATCTGTTCGGTGACCTTTCCGCCTCCTGCAATCTTTACGGCGTTGATGACACGCTCTGTTTCCTTGGTGGAGATGAAGATGCCCTGGATGCGTACAGGCTTTTGCGTTGATGCTGTCATGTAGAGCATATCTCCTTTACCAAGCAGATCATCTGCACCGATGCTATCGATGATGGTGCGGCTGTCGACTGCAGAAACAACACGGAAGGCGATGCGCGTAGGGATATTGGCCTTGATGAGACCGGTAATGACATCGACGGAAGGACGTTGTGTGGCGATGACGAGATGCATACCTGTGGCACGTGCCATCTGGGCGATGCGCGCAATCATGGTCTCTGTGTCTCTGCGGTACTGGCGCATCATGAGATCTGCAAGCTCATCGATGACGATGATGATGCGGGGGAGTGTGGTGCTGTCCTCCGTTTGCTTCTCGTTGAATTCTGCGAGGTTCTTCGCACCCACTTCAGAGAAGCGGTGGAGGCGTCTTCCCATTTCCGCTACAGCCCACCGGAGAGCCTGCAAAGCTTTCTCTGCCTCGGTAATCACCGGTGTAAGGAGATGTGGGATGCCGTCATAGGGCATAAGCTCGACGCGCTTGGGGTCCACGAGAATGAACTTCAGCTGATCCGGAGCATTCTGGAAGAGAAGCGAAACCAGAAATGTATTCATGCACACAGACTTACCCGATCCCGTTGCTCCGGCGATGAGGAGGTGCGGCATATCTTCGAGTGCAGCTACAACGGCTTTGCCCGAAACATCGCGCCCGAGTGGCAGCGTAAGAGGGGATTCGCTTTGGGTAAACTCCGGACTCTCCAGGATTTCCTTGAGATGCACTGTCGTGCGAATGCGGTTGGGCATTTCGATGCCGACGAGGCTTTTACCCGGAATCGGCGCCTCGATACGAAGGCTTTCTGCAGCTAGTGCCAGAGCGAGGTCGTTTTTCAGGGTCTCGATGCTTGCAAGTTTGACTCCCTCCGAGGGTTTGAGGGTGAACTGTGTGACCGTAGGACCGGGGTGTGCATCGCGCATCGTCACCTCAATGCCGAATTCCCGAAGCTTCTCCTCTATGCCTCTTGCCTGTGTCTTCAGTTCCTCATCGTTTACGGTGAGCTCACTCCTTTTATCATCGAGGAGATCAAAAGCAGGGAACGTCCATTCTTCATAGCGCTTGTCCGTCATTTCGATCGCGTCTTTTGCCTTAGCTTTCACTTTCAGTGGCTTTTGTGTCTCCTTCCCCCCCTGAAGATCGGCCTTCACAAAATTCGGACGAACGATATTGAGCTCTGGCGGCTCTCTGTCTTGCTCCACGAGATCATCCTTTGTGTCTTCATCTTCCGCACTCCACTCCTCTTCAGCCTCCTCATCTTTGGCCGCCTTTGCCACTCTCGCTTTCGGTTTTGTACCAGCTTCACTGCGCAACTCTGCGCTACGGACAACAAAGAACGAGATGATCGCCGAAATATTGGGCTCGAATGCGACGAAGAGCCCTACAAGGAACAGCGCTCCAAGGACGGTAAAGCCGACTGCTGGACTTGCAAATACGACAAAGGGAAAGCTCGCCATAAATCCAATGGCTCCGGCAAGCTCATCACGATGTATAGCCAGATCTTCCATGGGAGCTGTCATGTGTGCCATCCCTAGAAAAGCAATGAGGCAGAGTGTGAGTCCTGCCGAGCGCTTCACCGAAAAATGCTCTGCGGTGGTGAGCCAGTGCAGGAGACCCGAGACAATGAGAAAGCCTGCAAAAATTCCGGAGTACTTGCCGAAGAAGAATGTCAGGATCTTCCCCAGAGCATCACCAAAGAGTCCGGCTTCACCACTGAGCACAAGCACAAGAAGAATACCCGCAGCGATCTGCACAGCTCCACTGATGCCGCGCCGCGTCGAAGGATCCAGATCGAGCCCTTTGCCCGCAGTCCTTCTTTTTCTTGCAGACGTGCGCCGGAGTTTTCTACGTTTTCTGGCCACGGGACTAGTATAGAAGATCACATTGGCTTTGGGCTAGGGCTATGTTGAAATGGGTGATTTCTTATACTCTGGCCATTCTTTGAGCATTGCCTCCGCTTGATCCAGTATTTCTAGTACGCGATAGATTACCTGCGGACGGAGTTGAATCTCTTGCTCATTGATGTCTGCCATCATGAGCTGAATCTCTGACCATCCGTTGTATGGCGCAAAGAAACGATAATACATACTGCGCAATGCCCGGATCATGCGTTGTGCTCTTGAGCGGTACGTTTGAAGATCTTTACCTGATATGAGGAACTGCTCTGTACAATGTGCGAGCAGATGAGCGATCTCCCGAGAACTTAATGTCATGGTGATTTCGATCGCGAGAGTTCGATTGTCGTCTGGGTCATTAATAAGTTGGTGATTTCTTCCTCCGTTTTTGTAGTCATTGCGCGACCATATCTGTTGATTGCCTCTTTTTCGTTCCAATAAGGTGCTGCATAGACCCTCGAATGCTTCATCTACATTCCACGCAGGCACTTCACTGTCCATTGCGTGCGTATGTGCCCCATCGATACTCATGGATTTAGACTATGCCCGAATTGTTCTATTGCAAGAATCTTTGTAAGACATTTATTAGCACTCATTCACTCTTTTATTTACACTACGTCATGTGCGCATCCTCCTTTTTGGTCCGCGCGGTTATATTGGCGGACATATCCAGCGGCAGTTTCCCGATGCCATACCCAGCACGATCGATATCGCTGATCCTGCTGCTGTCGCGAACGAACTTCAGTTGCATAGTCCTGATGTCGTTATCAATGCCGTAGGGAAGACGGGAACGCCGAATGTCGATTGGTGTGAAGATCATAAAGAGGAGACTTTTCGTAGTAATGTGCTGGGCCCTCTGGTCCTTGCTGAGCAGTGCAGAAAGCTCGGTATATATATGGTGCAGATAGGTTCTGGGTGCATCTACAGTGGTGAGAATGGCGGCAAGGGGTACAGCGAGGACGATGTTCCCAACTTCCAGGGAAGTTACTATTCACGAACGAAGCAGTGGGTGGAAACCATGCTCAGGGAATTCGAGCATCCGGTTGACCGCCGTGGTGGCATTCTCATGCTCAGGATTCGCATGCCTTTTGAAGCAGGGGATCATCCGAAAAATCTTCTTTCCAAGCTTCCACGGTTCACCCGTGTCATCGATGCCTTGAATTCCGTCACCTTTATCCCCGATTTCCTGTCTGCTCTACAGTCACTTATGGAAAAGCGCAGGATCGGCGTATGGAACATTGTGAATCCCGGGCCGGTCTCCCTTTTTCAGATGATGCAGATGTACCGTGAGATTGTGGACCCTGCGCATCATTGCACAGCGATGGCAGAGTCCGAGGCAGCAGCGCTGACCAAGGCTCCGCGGAGCAACTGCGTGCTTTCCGTAGCGAAGCTCGCATCCGAAGGTCTGGTATTTCCCACGGCAGAACACCGTATGAGAGAAGTGCTTGAAAGGCGTGTTCCTGCGTCCGCTCTCCATCATTAGATTTCTGGAAGAATACTGGATTTTAGTTTATTATATGATATAATATATTATAGTGTATGACTATCAAAATTATCTCCATTCGAGGCATTCTGGCCATCCCTTTGCGTCTCTTTGGCAGACTTCCCTGGCCATCTTTTGTGCGTCGCCATCCGTACATGTCGGGTGCTGCTTTGGCATTTCTACTCCTTATAGGTACCGCAGCATTCTTCCTCACGCGTCCGAAAGCCCCGGAGGTTGTTACAGATACTGTGAAGCGCGGAGACATTGTTCGTACCGTTGAAGCGGTGGGAAGTGTCATCTCCGAGCGGGATCTCTCCCTGGAGTTTCCGCTGTCCGGAATTGTTTCGGACGTGCGTGTGCGCGAAGGGGAGTCTGTAAAAGCCGGCCAGACACTTGCAGTGCTGCGATCGGGTACGCTTTCTGCCGATGTAACGTCTGCAGGCGCCGCACTACAGTCTGCACAGGCGGATCTTTCTGCTCTTATAGAGGGCACAAGACCGGAGGATATTCTTGTGACTGAGGCCGAACTTTTTGGAAAGCAGGCAGCACTGACTGTAGCCCAGACATCGCTCAGTACCGCTGAACGAAAACTTGATGCTTCCAAAAACAAGCTCAAGTCTCTTCAGCGCGAGGCCGATGTTTCCCTTGCCGGCAATGTCTCTACTGCAGGTAGTACAGCCTCCGAGTATCTCGCCGACGCACGCACTGCACTGAAGTCCATTGATGACGTCTTTGAAGCCATCGCTGTGCAGGATGTTGTTGCAAAATTCAATCCTTCGACCTATGGCGATATCCGGCTTCGTCAGCAGCGTGCAATGGAGACGCTTGCTTCGGCTTTGGGTATTAGTGCAACCGCCGCAGAGTACACGGAGGCGATTTCCGATCTCACTACTGCGCGCGTCGCGGTTGCTGCGGTTGCCGAGGTACTTCGTCAGGCGAATGATCTACTCTTAAGTCTTCCGATTACTTCAACCTTCACTGCTGCCGTTCGTGATACAAATAGCGATACCCTTGCGCTGGAGCGTGCATCGGTGCAGGCGGCGGTGAGCGGACTTGATGCGGCACTGAGCGATATCCGCGATGCAGCCGCTTCCTTTGACACCCAAATTAGTGCGGAGGAATCCTCTCTCGCAGCTGCGGAGGGTGAAGTGGATCGCGCGAGAGCGGATATAGCAACGTACGAGGCTGCTGTGAAGATCGCCGAGGCGCAGCTTGCACTCAAGCGTGCTGGTTCCCGGCCGCAGGACATTGCCGCTGCGAAGGCGAGAGTGGCCGAGGAGGCAGGCCGCTTGCAGCGAGCGCGCGCAGCTCTTGCCGATAATATCCTCACTGCGCCCGTCGATGGGCTGATCACCAAGGTTCTCATAAAAAAAGGAGAGACACTCCCAGATGGCCCTGCAGTGACGATGCTCGGAACAACGCCGTATCGCATCGAGCTCTATGTTGCTGAGGTCGATATTCCTCTTGTAGCCGTCAGTCAGTCCGGCAGCATCGAACTCGATGCGTTTCCCGGGGTCTTCGATCAACTCCGCGTGAGTGAGATTGATGAAGCTTCGACTGATCGTGATGGTGTACCCAAGTATCGCGTGAAGCTTGATTTCCTGTCCCCCCGTGACGCACTGCGTGTCGGTATGACCGGTGACAGTGAAATCATCACCGGCTCTAGAACCGATGTGCTGTTTGTCCCCCGCAGAGCAGTGATCGAAAATAGTGAAGGCCAGACTGTTGTTCGGGTCTTGGAATCAGGAAAGATGGAAGAAGTGCCTGTCGTCACTGGAATGGAAGGTTCGGAGGGCGAATTGGAGGTGGAAGGTGTGGATGAAGGTGATGTCGTGATTGTATTGATTAAAGAATAAATTTATATCAGGTATTACTTACTATTTATGAGGTATCAATCACCATTCCTCTCTGCATCATATTGAATACTCAATACCTCATACTGTCATGACCTCTCTTATTTCTCTCTCTCGCCTTCATAAATCCTACTTCAATGAAGAGGTCGAAACATCCGTTCTGCATGGTATCGACCTTACGATAGACAAGGGCGAGTTTCTTGCCATCATGGGGCCTTCAGGTTCTGGGAAATCCACGCTCATACACATTCTCGGATTTCTCGACCGTCCCACAACGGGCACATACATATTTTCAGGCAAGGACACCGGGAAGCTCACAGATGATGATCTCGCGCAGATCCGTGCAACCAAGGTGAGTTTTGTTTTTCAGGCGTTTCATCTTCTGCCCCGCGCAACGGTTTTGGAAAATGTTCTGCTACCTCTGCTCTACCATCCTACGATACCTGCAGCGAAGCGTGATGCGTTCGCCAGAAAGGCGATTGATTCCGTGGGACTTACGGATAGAGCAAATTTTCTTACCAGTCAGCTCTCCGGCGGGCAAAAGCAGCGTACTGCCATAGCACGCGCACTCGTGACGGAGCCAGAGCTCATCTTCGCCGATGAGCCTACGGGCAATCTGGATTCTGCTTCAGGACTTCAGGTGATGGAGGTACTGGAGAAGCTCAATGCCGCCGGTCACACCATCATTCTCGTTACGCATGAGCGTTCGACTGCAGAATTTTCCGATCGCATCGTGCATATCAAAGACGGCTTGATTGAGTCGGATACCAGTTCCCACATGAGGCGAAGAGCCAAAGAGAGCAAGACGTTGAAATAGCAATTCTCCACATGCTTACGAGCGATATTTTTACCTCGGCATGGACTTCGCTCCGGCGCAATGTCGCACGGTCATCTCTTACGATGCTCGGCATTGTTATTGGTGTCGGGTCTGTAGTACTCATGAGCTCGGTTGGCGGAAGTATGGAGCTGGTGATCCTGAGTCAGATTTCCTCACTGGGCAGTCGCAGCATGGTGATCTTTCCCGGCAGTCAGCAGGAGGGGGGCGCAAGCCAGGTCTTTGCGGGCCACGACAGTTTGACCTTTGAAGATATTGAGAGACTGGAGCAGCTCACCACGATCACTTCTGTTGCACCGATTGTTTTTCTTTCGGGTCCTGTCCGGCTTGGCCGCGAGGAGATCTCATCGCAGGTTCTCGGTGTGCATCCGAACTTTTTCAGCAATCAGAAGATAGATGCTTCAGAGGGAAGATTGATCGATATGGACGATGAAGATCGCGGAGCACGTTTTGCACTCCTTGGGCCGGATGCGGCTCGTGAGCTTTTTGGTGACAGAGATCCCTTGGGAAAGGATATCACCATAGGAGATCGTAGCTTCACCGTAATCGGTATTACTGCACCACTTGGATCCCAGTTCTTCCAGAATGTGGATGATCGCGTATATGTACCGCTTTCGGTTGCCCGTCAGGCGACAGGTCAGAAGTACGCAAATTACATCACTATGCTTTCTACAGGATCATTTGATTTGGCATTTGAAGATGTAAAAGGCTTGCTTCGCTATCGTCACAAGATTGAAAATTCCCAGGATGATCCGAAGAAAGATGATTTCATTGTCCGTTCTTCCGCACAGGCAAATGCGATTCTTGGATCTGTATCTCTTGGTCTCACATTGTTCATCACAACCGTCGCTGCTATTTCTCTTCTTGTGGGTGGCATCGGCATTATGAATATCATGTTGGTTACGGTGACAGAAAGGACGCGCGAAATTGGCCTGCGAAAAGCTTTGGGCGCTCGTTCCAAGGATATCCTTGTACAGTTTCTGATCGAGAGTGTTGCACTCACTCTTATTGGCGGCATTATTGGCCTAGTCTTAGGCCTTGTTTTTGCCTACGTCATAGCATTCTTCGTCCAGTTTATTCTAAGTACATATGTCTTCGTTGTTTCCTTTGCTTCCTGCTTTGCCTCTCTTTCTATGGCTGCAGGTACAGGTCTTATATTTGGCTTAAGCCCTGCAAGGAAAGCTTCTTTGCTTGATCCAGTTGAATCCTTAAGATTCGAATAAAGAATTAGTTCAATTTTTATGAATTCTATTAGGGCTAAACTTCAATAAAATGAAAAAATATGATCTTATACTCTCGGCAATAAATGGAATAAGTGCCAATAAAAAGCGCACCTCGCTCACGATGCTTGGCATCGTCATCGGTACTGCTGCCGTTGTCCTCATGATCAGCATTGGCAGGAGTTTCCAGGCGTACATTCTCGACCAGATCGAGTCCTTTGGTACGAATACAATGGACATCATCCCGACAGGTTTTGAAAAATTTGGTGGCAATCTGGATAGTCTTAGCTTTGAGGATTATGAGCGCATAAAAAGGCTCTCAACGGTTGAGCGTGTCGTACCTGTCATCATTGTGGGCCGTGAGGTTCATTATGAGCGTGAGGACACCAGTCCGATGGTTTTTGGGGCACGCGAAGAGATCTTTGGTAACTATGGCTTGAAAATTGATAAAGGACGCTTGCTCGATGAAGCTGATGAGCGGGGAGCCAGGCATAACGTCGTTGTTTCGTACCAAATGGCGCTCGATCTTTTTGCAAACAGAAATCCATTGGGTGAGCGAATAGATATAGGTCAGGACAGCTTTACGGTTGTAGGCACTTTGAAGAGTGCGGGATCTCTTCTGCTTTCTGATCTCGACAAGCCTATTTACATGCCATTTTCCACGGCCAAGAGCATTACAGGCCAAGACCATCTCACCTACATCACTCTGAAAACCGTCGGTGATCCCGCTATTGCCAAGCGCGATATTACTGAGCTTCTTCGCAGTCGTCACCGCATTGATAATCCAGCCGACGATCCTGATCTTGATGACTTCATCGCCCGGTCTGCAGAGCAGGTGACGACGATCGTCAATAGTGTGACGATGGGCCTTACCGTTTTTCTTGCCCTCATTGCAGCTATTTCCCTTCTCGTTGGCGGTATCGGCATCATGAACATTATGCTGGTGACGGTTTCCGAGCGCACGCGGGAGATCGGTTTGCGTAAAGCTCTCGGTGCTCGTCCACGCGATATTCTTCTGCAGTTTCTTGCCGAGTCCTTGGCCCTTACTTCTACGGGCGGTGTCATTGGTATTCTCCTTGGAGCTGGTACCGGTTGGATGCTCTCACAGGTTGCCAATCGTGTTCTTGGAGATTTTCACTTTGTCCTCTCCATTTCGGCGATCATTTCTGCGCTACTCATGGCACTTGTTACCGGACTCCTCTTTGGAGTGTACCCAGCACGCAAGGCTGCACGCTTGGATCCTATAGAGGCATTACGGTATGAGTAGTTGCTATGGATGTACAATGCGTCAACGACGGCTCATGTCAAGAGACCGATCTGCGGGAGAAGCTTGAGCAGGAGTTGGCAGAGGTATCTCGTCGTCTCGGTCTAGAGCAAATATTGACTCTGTCCAAAGCAATAGAGATTTTGCGTAATGTCGATAACGATGCAGTTATCGCAGTGAGTACATATTTTTTGATTCCCGTTGCCATTGCAGAGAGTATGCGTGAGAGAATCTCTGCTCTAGAGGCGTGTCTAGTTCCACCGCGTTCTCGCTATGCTCATGTACTCAGTCATATGCGTGTTCCGAGCATCGACGATCTTGATACTATGATGAACGCGGAAAAACGACGTCTTCAGGAGGTGATGGATCCGCGCTACAGGCAACCGAATAATACGGATATTCCCATGCGGTTTTTCGACTGCAGATCAGAGAAGAAGACGACAGGACACAGGGAAGCCCCCAAACAAAATCCCGTCGTATTGCGCGTTCCCAAACCCTCTATTCCATCAGAAAAGGAGAAGGACAGAGTGCCAAAAACCTCTGATGATACAGAAACGAATCCGCTAAAAGTTTTTCAACCAGAACTTCGCAGACGCTCTACTGACTTAAAACCAAAGAACCCCATAGCTCGGAAGGCTGTTGCGCAAATCCAGGGAGTAAATCCCGAGCCTGAAGCACCGAGAGATCCTTCTACTATTGAAAGTATGCTGGCTTCACACTATAGGAATTGGGAGCCGCGCCAGAAATATGCCTTCCTCGCGATTGTTCATTGTGGACAGGAAATGCATCTTGTGAAGGCACTGGGCAGAATCTGCAAATATTTTTCTGTTGATCCTTATAAATATCATTTTTGGAAGAAGCGTGAGGAAAAAATTGTTGCTGAGCTTCAAGAGAGTGACAAGTTCAGACAGGAGTCAGCTCGGTCATTTGTTGCAAACTTTTCCAACGAGCGTGAGGAATTTGCATGGCCTGAACTTCCTCCGTATAAGAAAGGTGCTTGGGATCCCGACATCATCGCCATTTTTCTGATTGCGTTCAAAGAGAGGGATAAGCAATCGCATTACGGTGCCCTCGCAGATGCCATTCGTCGCTATAGTGTTCCAGAGGAAACAATCAGGTTTTGGCTTGAAAAGAATGGGCAAGAAGCATTTCGAGAGGCGATGTAGGGGTGGGTACTTTCGCAGAGGGCCTCACTCAGCTGCATTTGACTTGATGAAGATATGACCGACCCCATAGAGCGGGGACGACTCCCGCCAATGTGGTACGAATTGAATGGTGGGCCGGGAGGGACTTGCACCCCCGAAGGCGTAAAGCCACCAGATTTACAGTCTGGCCCGTTTGACTACTTCGGTACCGACCCACACAGCAATTATACGACAGCCTTCTTCCTCATGCCATATATTCGGCAGCACAATGCTTTAAAAACCCCCCGTTTTGCGACAGGGGGGTTTGTACGTCTACGGGAATTTACTTCATCTTTGCCATCCATCTGTAGGTCTCTGCTGCAGCTACACCACCGATCAGCGGAGCGAGGAGATTGGTGAGGTTATCTGCCCCAAGTCCTATGGCAACAGCAGGATTGACGATGCCACTGCTAATGACGGATGCAACGGTTGCACCAAGGAAGAGCGATCCTCCGATGGCTACTCCGGACGGTCCCCCGGCAGCCTTTGAACTTACTACCGCACTTACGCCAAGGACAAGAATAGCAGCGCCGAGTGCTTCACCGATTCCGACGGTGATTCCCCCAAGCGATCCTCCCTGTGGGGCAATAACTTGCATCAGGCCTAGCATAGGAGCTACGAGACTTGCACCCAATGCCTGTGAGAGTACGTAGCAGAGCGTATCCACCGTGGAGATCTTTCCGATGCACCACATGCCGATGGTTACTGCGGGGTTTACGTGGGCACCGCTGATGGGCCCGAGGACATAGACGATCACCATCAGCGTAAGACCGGCAATTGCCGGAGTCGGTATGACCGATGGCATGACAATAGAAACGCTTACAGCAAGCGTGAGAAGAAAAGTGCCGAGCATCTCGGCGACGTAGGAGCGGTAGGTTTGCATATGGCCAATATCATCACCCTGGACATCACATGCCTGCAAGTACCTTCCATTGCCAGTTTTCGTAAAAGCGAATGTATATGAACTTCACACTTATGCGTTTTTTCAGGTGATCATCGTCTCAACATGGATTAACGAACACATTATTTGTTCAACAATTGCATCTCCTTCAAGGCCTCCTTTGCCTTTGCATTTCTTGGATCAATACTGAGAACTGCACGGAATTGTTCGTCTGCAGCAGTATACTCTCCACGGTTTGCTTCGATGATGCCAAGATTGATGCGCGCAGCGACAAAAGATGGAGCAAGATCGACGGCGCTAGTGTACGCAGAGCGCGCATCGGACATTTTTCCCTCCTTCTGCAGAATCACGCCACGGTTGTAGTGTGCTTGCGGCAAAAAGGGATCGATATCGATGGCCTCATCGAATGCTGCAAGAGCTTCGGAGTATTTACCTGTTGATGCATACAGGCTTCCAAGATTCAGGTACACGGGGGAGAACCGCGGGGCAACTCCGCGCGCCATTTCATACATGCGCAGTGCCTCCAGAGTATTGCCTTCGGTTCCTGCGAGGATTCCCAGACCGACAAGAGCATAGGGATTACTAGGGCTCCATCGTAGTGCCTCGCGATAGTGTGTACGGGCGAGTGCATTTTCTCCGCTCTGTCGGTATGCCGATGCCATGTTGCTGAGGATTTTGCTTCGTGCGCTTGATGTTTCTCTCCCCGCGGGCATCAGTCTATTGATCGTCAGAGCGCGTTCGTACTCTGCTATGGCGAGTCCAATATTTCCCTCCGTGCGTGCACGCTCACTCAGGTAATTTGCGAGGTTATTATGCGCGACGTGTGCATCCGGATAGTTTCTGAGGACATGGGAAAACAATTGCTCGCTACCCGCCCACGTTTGTGTCTGACCCATTGCAAGTCCAGCTGCAACAACTATACAAAGTCCTGAAGCTATAGCGACTCTTCGCCTATGTGTATGTAGTGTCTGATCGATCCAGAGCCCTATACCAAGCAGGATTCCCAGAGAAGGGAGATAGGCGTAGCGATCTGATGAAAGGTATATCGTTCCGCCCTTGGAAAAATTGAGAAGACTTGGGAGGAGAGGAATGAGGAAGAGCGCTGCGCAGAGTAGAGGCGAGAGAGTACGTTTCCTGTATGAGAGCATAACCAGCAGTCCAAGGAGCAAGAGCAGAATAAAGATCGGCAGAGCAAAAGCTGCTGATCCTATACTGACGACATGATTGAACGGGTAAAGAACCGACAGACGAACCGGCAATAGCCATTTCTCCAATGAGAACATTACGGACTTGCCGATCACGAGTAGTGTCTGCCAGGGGGTGACGCTTATGAGCTGCGCGGATTTTCCGAAGATGGCGATGATCCCGAAAACTATGGAGAGCAGATAGAAGGGAATTTTTTCGAGAACGGCATCTCTGTTCCAGCGTCTCCGGCACCAGAGATCGAGAATACACAGGATGAGTGGAAGGCCAATGATCGTCACTTTACCGAGGAGCCCTGCAGCGAAGAGCATGAGAGAGGCGTAGTACCAGCGGCGTTTCCCGCTATCAATCCAGCAGAGATATGACAACATTGTTCCCAGAGCAAATGCAGTCGACAGAAGATCTTTTCTCGCACTCGCCCATGCAACAGCCTCTACGTTGATGGGATGTACAGCGAAGAGGCAGCTAAGTCCCAGTGCAATCCACGGCACAGCATGCGAAGCTTTTTCGATCGCTTTACGTGCGTGCAACAGCCAGAAGAGAAGCCACGTGATCAGTAGTGCATTGGCAAAATGCCATAGGATATTCTGCAGATGGTAGATTGCTGGTCGAATTCCACCCACCAAAAAATCCATCTGGTAGCTGAGGAGGGTGAGTGGTACGTAGAGCTCAGGATCATAGGTTGTGAATATTGTTTTCAGTGTTCCGGCATTTACCGACCGTATTGCGGGGTTATCGTAGATGAGCATGCCATCGTCCCACCGCACGAATGGATATTCGGTCACGCATCCATACACAATGACAATCAGCGTAAATAATATCCCCGCTGCGGTGATAGCCTGAGGTTTGGTAATACGCGGAAGATTCATCCGAAATAGCATAAAGCATATGGAGGTGAGCACAGATTATTTTCTTTTCTCTTTTGCCTTTGTACTTGCACCTACAGTGCCACTCCCACCGTTGATTTCAGCAGGACGCCGATGAGGTAAGCAACGAATGCTCCGGCAGCTCCTACTCCGGTAATCTCTACTGGACCTCTGAAGAGGGATTCTCGTGTTACCCAGCTTTTCGTAAGTCCGAGAAGGATAAGTGCCAGAGCTGTAGAGCCCATAGCAACAGGGAAGCGTTGGCTGCTACTGAGTGTAAGGAGGTACGGAAGAAGGGGAATCGCTCCGAAGATCTGAAAACTGATGAATGTTGTCCACGCGTGAAGAACCGGACGCTCTGTGGACTGGGTTGTGAGCCCGTGCTCTGCATGCATCATGGTGTCGGCCCATACGTTTCTGTCACTGGTGATGATGTGCGTTGCGCGCTCCAGATCTTTTCCCTTAAACCCTTTATTCATAAAGAACTCACGGATCTCCTCGCGCTCGAACTCCGGATGTTTGCGGATTTCCTCCAGTTCTTCTTTGCGGATGCGTCGGTACTGGTCTCGCTCGGATCGTAGGCTAAGGTACGCTCCCGTTGCCATGGAAATACCGTCGGCAAGGAGATTTCCGAGTCCGAGGATAATGATGACATAGTGCGGAAGATCCGCACCGACTGTACCGGCAACGACTGCAAAAGTAGTGACGATTCCGTCATTACCGCCGTAGACAATATCCTGAATCACCCCTCCGAGTCTGTGGCCGTGAATTTCCGACTGCCGGTGTGCCCGGTACCGCTTCAGAAAATCTGCTGTTCGCTTCATATTTGCATTCTACCTATTGCACATCAGATTTCTAGGAGAACGAACATACCAAACGTAGAGGCGATATCTCTACTTCGACATCCTCTCTCTATATTCTGAGCGAATTTCTTGCGCTGATAACAAGTGCCCCAAGGGCGCCTGTGAGTGTTGCAAGGATCATCCCTGCTCCGGATTCGGGCTGGGAAAAGGGTCGAGGTGCAGCGTGATGCATGGTACGTACATTCGCTCCAAGTGCGGCCGAATTGGTATTCGTGGGAATGGCAGCTCCAGGAGTTTCTTCCATGTCATTACGTGTTTTGGGGCGCTCGGGAATCACTTGTGCTGTGCTTGGTGCTTGCCAAGCAACAGATTCAACATTCTCGAGCGAATTGCTTGCAGCTTCGTCTGCAATTTGTCTCGCAAGAATATCAAATGCGCTGACCGATGTTTCGCTTCCGGCAAGGGCTCCTGTAAGTTCAGTCTTTCCATCATCAAGCGTTCCATACGAAACTGCACCTATGGCGATTGCTAGCATGATGCCGAGCATTGCCGCCGGGCTTCGCGAGACTCTGGCGGAACCGATTCCAGAATGCGAGGCTGCTTTGCCTGATACTACCCGTACCGGCACTGCTGCGTCGTCTGTTGAGAGCCAGTGCGGATGGATGGTGCTCATGAAGGATGTACATCGGTGAGGGCGACAATCTGTCTGCGAGATGCAAATGCTGTTCCGATCATCGCGGAAAAAATTGCCAGCAAGGCGAGAGTGGAGGGGATTCCGGTTTCTCCCGGAACCGTACCACCATCTTGCGTAACACTGCCCAGTACAGGATTTTTTCCAGGACTGTCGTCACTGGGGATGGATCCTGCGGCCAGTGGAGCGGTTGCCGTCTTCGGGTCACCTACGGTTACGGCAACTTCTTCACTGAAGGCGCTTTCTTGGTCGGAAAGGCTCACAGCCCGTAGCGAGAAGTAGTACGTCGTCCCCGCGGGGAGTGACCGGATCGCTAAGCTCTGCACATTGCCGTTGACCGCTTTGCGCTGAATGTATCTGCCCGCTGTCGTGCCGTAGTAGATGTTGTATCCCTGTAGTTGTGAGGATTTCAGGGCTTCCCAGCCCAGGTAGACAGATGTCCCTTCCGTCGTAATCCGCACATTCTGTACTTGCAGTAGTCCGAATGCGGCACTTGGTGCGGAAGCAACAGATGCGGATGATGGGCCTTGCCGGCGTTGCGCATCCAATGAAGGGATGCAGAAGCCATCGGTACAGAGTCCACTTAAGCATTGCGTGCTTGTGCTGCAGGAACCGCCGATAGGCGAAAGAGGGGATGACGATGACGTGGTTACTGCAGAGCCAATACACGTGTTATTGATACAGCGTCCGCTGTGGCACTGCGCACTCTGTCCGCAAGATCCACCATCGGGAATCAGTGCTCCTGCAGCCTGGCATACGCCATCCGTGCAGTGACTGGAACGACATTGCACATCGGTGATGCATGCCTCTCCATCTGTGAGCAATGTTTGTGCTGGTTCCGGTGCTGTCGAGCTTGAGGCAGATGACGATACAGCAGGCGGAGCTTCCTCTACTGGTGCGGTGCTGGATGGAGCTGCTGTTTGCTCCGGAGCCGGAGGAGTAGGTTGTTCTTCGAACGTTCCTTCATCTGTAGCGAGCAGCACATGCAGTGCACCCGGTTCGCGGGCGATGATATGTTCTTGCTCCTCACCCGTTCCGGTTACTACTGTGGTGTGCCCGTCTTTCTGGACGTCGAAGAAGGTGATTACGGTTCCTCCTGGCATGGACTTCAGTACCGTAAACTGCACCCGGGCAACGAGCACCTGAATATCTTTTGGGCCACTACCTTCCGCTGATCCCTCGATCTTCACGTATCCTTCTGCTTCCGAAAATCCATCCTCACCCGGTGTGACGATTGGTAGAGCTTCGCTGACGATGACACTGTCTCCTTTGAGTATGGCGGGATCGTACGAGAGCCAGGAGCGTATACGCATGATTTCCGATTTGGTCGGGTTCTCGACGACGACATCGATATCGAGAATATCGCCCACGGCAAGCTCAGGAGTTTTCAGTGTCTGGGGATCCTCAATGGAGTAGCTCGGACACTGGATCGCCTCTGCATCTCCGTTCTCCTCCAGAATATTGTTGTCGTCTTCGTATCCCATAAGACAATGGGGACGAAGAACAATGCTCGTTTCCGTGCCCATGCCATATGCCACGTTCGGAGATCCCGTCACAGAGACGGCGGCGATGAGGAGAGCGATGGTGGTTTGTGTGTGAAATTTCATAGGGTTTACTGGTCGCCGATGATTGTCAGGATTTTTATTGCATCATCGATAGTGAGGATGCCGTCATGGTTCGGATCTCTCGTAAGCGCTTCGGGAGTAATGTCTCGGTAGCCTTGAACCATTTCGAGGATCATGAGTGCGTCTCGCTCCTCGACCATGCCGTTACCATCGATGTCCCCGGAAATTCCGCCACCTGCTTCGATGAGAGAGATTGGTTGGACATCTCCTGCTGTCTGGATGCCTACAAAAAATGCGCTCGCTACCGTAGCTGCTCCGAGCATCAGAACCTTGAACTGCATCGCCGTGGAAGATGTCCTCTTTGTCATATCCAACTAGTATAGGGCATTTTGAAGAACTTCTCCATGTCCGTGAGTGGAAAAATTCCGATAGTAGTATTTAGTTATATCTCCACTCAGAATTTAACATGAAATATAATATATATTTCATAAAGCAACTACATCATCAAAGGTCATATTTTAGGCTAGTATGCTATAGATCCATGGCTCCTATCTGTCTTTTCACCGGCGATAATGCCTACCTTCTGGGAGAGGAGCGCAGACGCTGGATTACTTCGTTTACCGAGAAGTATGGCGCTGAAAATTACAGCAGGATCGATGCTTCAGGACTTTCGTATCCCCGGCTCCTGGATGAAATAGCTGTACTACCCTTTACTGCTCCCAAGCGACTTGTCATCCTTGACGGAATGCCCAATTTCGAACGCGAGGAAATCTTGCGATTGCCAGCTGATACGCATAGTGATGTTATCTTGCTTCTTATTTGTCCGGAGTTGGATCGTAGGCGCGCTGCATCAAAGGCACTTCTCGAGATTGCCGAAGTCAAAAACTTCTCTTCGGTTACGGGTGCGGTGCTCGATGCCTGGATGAGGCAACGTTGTTCTGAACTTTCGCTTTCCATCACGCCTCAGGCACTGCGACAGCTGCATCTGCTTGTGGGTGAGGATCAGATGATGCTCGAATCCGAAATACGGAAGCTTGCCCTCTACGCAAATGGCCGGACGTTGGACATCGCAGATGTGTTGTCACTCGTTCTTCCATCTGCAGAGCAGAATGTCTGGCATCTGATGGATATTCTCTCGACCGGAGACTCTGTTGCAGCGCTCCGGTTTGTCCGCACGTATCTCGCGAGTGGCGCATCCGCCGCAGGGCTCTGGCCTACACTTCTCTGGCTTGTTGCACAGCTTACGCTCGCAAGTGCTGCATTTGAAAATGGTGCAAAGACAGAGGCAGCAATCATCAAGCAATCCGGATTGAAGTTCGGTACAGTGCGTAGTCTTCTCCCCATTGTACGTCGCATGGACCGTTCCCACCTTCTTGCGCTCAGCGAAATGTGTGCGCAGGCGGATATCGATCTTAAAACCGGACCGCTACGAATGTCTGCCGAAGCTCCGCAGGAACAGGAAGTGCTCATTGATCTCTGCGTTGCGAAGCTCTGCAAAGCGTGATGCTCGCGTTATAGGTTGATGTATTTTCTCGGCTGAGAGCAGATTATGCTCCCTCGACTTCGATCTTTTTCAGCAGATCATCAGCGAGTTTATCTTCCTCTTCCTCACTCGCTTGCTCCTGGCGTGTACGCTCCTTGCGCTTGCTCCTTCGTAGTTCATCCGCACGGCGCAACACTTCCTCTTGTCCGAGCGAGGAAATTTCTTTGCTGTACTTGCGGTCAATTGCTGAGAGCTGATCGCGCTCCGTTGTGAGGATTTTGCGGAGATTCTCGATTTGCTCCAGTGTCATGATCGGCAGGATATTGATCCAGTACTGCCGCTCTTCATCGTTCATGCTCTCCGACGCTCGTATGAGCGCCACAATATCGCCGAACTTTTGCTCCGTTTCGGGGGGAACGACGACTGTCGTAGATGTTCCCTGTGGCGGGGGAGTGGGCGTAGTCATGGGATGAGAGTGCAGAACTCCTTGTTCCTTACGCCACCTTCAAGACTTCGTAGCGGAACTTTCCTCCCGGAGTCGGTACCTCGACGATATCACCCTTTTCCTTTCCGAGAAGTGCTCGGCCGATCGGGGATTCGTTGCTGATCTTGTGCTCCAGTGGATCGGCTTCCGTGGATCCGACGATGATATAGGTTTCCGGATCGTCTCCATCTGTGCGGTTGCGGACCGTTACCGTTGTACCGATGTCGATCTCCTTTCCGCTCTTCGTATCCTGCTTTTTCTCGGAGATGATTTTGGCGTTCTTGATCTTGAGTTCCAGCTCCAAGACGCGACCTTCCACAAATGCCTGCTCGTTCTTTGCCTCTTCGTACTCGGAGTTTTCCGAGAGATCCCCGTAGGAGATTGCTTCCTTTAGGCGCTGGGATACCTCTGCTCGGCGAACGGTCTTGAGGTAGTCCAGCTCTTCCTTGAGTTTTTTCAGTCCTTCCTTTGTGACAAGCGTCTGATCATCATCCCCTTGGGAAGAGCCAGAGGCACCGCCAGAGCTGAGAATGTCATCCTCACCATCGGCATTGGCATCATCTTGCTGTACGGGGGATTCATCATCGAGAAGATCGTCGTCGTTGGGCATGGTAAAAGGAGGAGAAAACGGAAGGATTGTACGGTATTTTCATTCTGAGGCAACCGTTTGCACTACAATCTTCCCAGGCTCAGTTGCTAGCCTTGAGAAGATCGGGCCAGGCCAGTAAAGGGAGGTTCGTCGGATCTTCACGAAGAAGGGCTTCAACGAATCGCTTCAGCAACTGAATATTCGTAATGAGTGGAATGCCGTGATCGGTTGCCATGCGGCGGATGAAGTACCCGTCCGTTCGCTCAGTGGTTGTGGAATGCGTGGGGATATTGATAACGAGGTCGATCCGTCGCATCTCCAGATACTCCCGGATATTTGGGGACCGTGGCTCACTGACCTTATTCAGGAGTGCGGATGTTACGCCTCTGGATTCTAAAAATTCATGCGTGTGTGCGGTCGCAAAAAAGCAAAAGCCCCGCTCAGCAAGTGATTGCAACGCGGGAAGTATTTCTACTTTATCTTCCAGGCGCCCCACAGTGACCAGAATATTTTTCTTCGGTATGGTGAATCCCACTGCAAGGAGGGCGGTGAGCAGAGCTTGCTCCGCATTGTTTCCAAAGCAGGCGACTTCTCCGGTGCTGGCCATTTCCACACCAAGACGAGGATCTGCTCCTTTGAGACGTGAGAAACTAAACTGCGCTGCTTTTACGCCAACATGGTCGAGATCCAGAGTTTGGTAGCGCTTGTCCGCGGGGGCTTTGCCGAGAAGTGCCTGGGTTGCAAGCGCTGCAAAATTTTCACCCGTGACTTTACTGGCAAACGGAAAACTCCGGCTTGCGCGCAGATTGCATTCAATCACCTTGATGCGATTATTCACCGCAAGAAACTGAATATTAAATGGCCCTGAGATGGAAAGTCCTGCGGCGATATTCTTTCCCACAGTCTTGATTTGCCGGAGTGTTTCGAGGTTCACACGCTGTGGCGGAAGGACAATAGTCGCATCGCCGGAGTGCACGCCGGCATTTTCGAGGTGCTCGGCGACTGCATAGAGCAGGAGCTTTCCTTGTTGTGCGACTCCATCGAGTTCGATCTCTTTTGCCCCTACCTCAAACTTCGAGACGACGATGGGAGCCTCCTTGTTCACGTACGCAGAGAGACTGATGTACTCCTCCAGATCGGCATCGGTATGCACGACAGCCATGGATGCACCGGAAAGCACATAGCTCGGGCGGACGATAACGGGGTACCCCACACTTTGTGCAAAAGCGACTGCCGACTTCAGGTCGGAAAACTCCTGCCACGCCGGTTGGTCGATCTTCAGATCATCAAGGAGGGTGGAGAATTTGTGCCTGTCTTCGGCGCGATCGATGTCCTTTGGCGCTGTTCCAAGAATAGGAATTCCTGCAGATGCCAGTTTCGGAGCAAGAGAGTTTGGAATCTGGCCGCCCATGGAAACTACGACACCTTCAGGGTGGAGAAGATCGGTGATATCACGTACACGCTCGTCGGTGAGCTCATCGAAGAAGAGAATGTCGCACTCATCAAAATCCGTGCTGACAGTTTCAGGGTTGCTGTTGATCATCGCGACGCTTTTTCCCTGCTGCTGGAGCTCGTGAGCGGCCTGCACGCAGCACCAGTCGAACTCCACGGATGATCCGATGGAATATGGGCCGCCGCCGAGAACAACAACTGTCGAGGATTGTTCTTTCTCACTAAAGCGAACATCATGTTCTGTTCCATGGTACGTGAGGTACAGGTAATTCGTTTTGGCGGGAAACTCTCCGGCGAGGGTATCAATTTGCTTTACCACCGGTGTAATGCCAAGGCTGATGCGCTTGCTCCGGAGTTCTTCGGGATCGATGCCGGTACAATGCGCGATAGAACGATCCGAAAATCCCATCTCCTTAGCCTTCTTCAGTAACGGAGCATCAATCGCTTCTCCGGCTTTGGTCATCAGCTTCAGGTGACGTGTACATGCATGGATACGCTCCAGGAACCACCGGTCGATACCCGTAGCAATCGATACTTCCTCCGTGCTCCACTCGCCGCTGAGTGCCTGTGCCACAGCGAAGATGCGTCGCGGCGTGGGTCGTTTCACTTCCGCTGTCAGATCCTTGAAGTGGAATTTCGTTTGCAGCAGTCCGTCAGCGCCGATGTTGAGCATGCGAATGGCTTTCTGGAGGGCTTCTTCAAACGATCGTCCGATGGCCATCACCTCACCGACGGATTTCATTTCACTGGTGACCTGATCGGTCACAAAGCGGAATTTCTGCAGATCCCAGCGGGGCATTTTCACGGCAACGTAATCGAGTGACGGCTCGAAATCCGCGCATGTTGTTTTTGTGATGGCGTTCTGGATACTGGGAAGTGAGTAGCCCAGTCCGAGTTTTGCCGCAACGAATGCCAGAGGATAGCCGGTCGCTTTCGATGCCAAAGCTGAACTGCGGCTGAGACGTGCGTTCACTTCAATTACCCGGTAGGCACGTGACCGTGGATCGAGTGCATACTGGATGTTGCACTCTCCGACGATGCAGAGGTGCCGGATGACTTTGAGCGCGATGCTTCTAAGCATCTGGTAATCTTCGTTGTCCAGTGTCTGGCTGGGAGCGATGACGATGGATTCGCCGGTATGGATGCCGAGCGGATCTACGTTTTCCATATTGCAGACCGTGATGCAGTTATCGACGGAATCTCGGACGACTTCGTACTCAATTTCCTTCCATCCCGTGAGATCTTCCTCCACGAGGACTTGCGGCGACTCCACAAACGCGACCTTGCAGAGCTCCCGCAACTCTTCTTCGTTCATTGCCCTTCCACTGCCCTTGCCTCCGAGTGCATATGCCGCCCGCACGATGACGGGACAGCCGATGGTCTTGCCGGCCTTCAGCGCCTCATCGAGCGTATTACAGGCAAAAGATCGCGGTACATCCACGCCGATGGATCGAAGCTCGGCATTGAAGAGCGCGCGGTCTTCCGTTTTGCGGATGCTCTCGACGGATGTTCCCAGCACCTCGACGCCGTACTTTTGCAAGGTTCCTTGGGCATCGAGAGCAACCCCGCAGTTGAGAGCAGTCTGTCCGCCGAAGCTCAGCGCAATTGCTTCCGGCTTTTCGATGGCAATGATCCGCTCGACGAATGCCGGAGTCACTGGCTCGAAGTACACGCGGTCGGCAAGTCCCCAGCTCGTCTGGTTCGTTGCAATATTTGGATTGATGAGGACAACGCGGAGCCCCTCCTCTTTGTATGCCTTGATCGCTTGGCTTCCGGAGTAGTCAAATTCTCCCGCCTCGCCGATCTTCAGAGCGCCGGATCCAAGGAGGAGTACTGTCCGGATATGGGAAAACGAGCCCCCCCCGCCCGTATGGGCGCCGGAGGAGCCGACGTCCTTGTGCTCGATCATGTCTGGGGGAGGGTAGTGCAGGAACGGGAAAATGCAAAATAGAAAATGGAAAATATTGCAGGTTCATGCATACTCTGGCTCATGCGCGCTTTTGTCATTGCTGTACTGCTTCTTTCTCCCATAACGACATCGTTTGCAGCGGATGGGCTTGAGTACCTCATGGATGATGCCGATCGCTTCGAAGAGGATCTGCTCCGTATGCAGCAGCAGGCGGACTGGGATACCGACGATCGCAAAGATCTTTCCTCCTCAGACCTCCTTCCAGTCGATGCATCGGCTCCATCCGGAGAGCGCATCGTAGAGGAGTCCAATGATTTGCCTTTTGTACGCATTCGCATTGACGGTATTCCCATTGATCTTTCTGATGTGCCCCGTGATGGTTGGTTTGCGCCGTATGTTCGTGCGGCAGCGGATAGTGGCATAGTGTCCGGTTATCGCAGTGTGGATGGTAGGCCTCTTGGCCTTTTCGGTCCTGCAGATGCAGTTACGATCGAGCAGCTTGCAAAAATTGCAGCGAATGCAGCCGGAATCGATCGCAGTGCATGTGGACAAGACATATTGAACATAGGGGCAAAGGGGAGATGGTCCGAGGAGTATCTTCGCTGTGCGGAGTCGCTGCGTTGGGCAGTCTATGCTGATGGATCCGTGGATCCTGCACGCCCCGCAACGCGCATGGAAGTAGTGGTTACGGTATTGCAGGCCTATGGAGTGACATTCCGTGATTCCGATGCAACCCCCTTTACGGATGTGGACAGTTCCATCGAGTTTCGCACTGCCATCATCACTGCATATGAGGATCACATTGTCGGCGGCTATACTGATGCGAGCGGTGCTCCGACAGGAAAATTTGGCCCTGCAGATCCTGTGAATCGTGCAGAAATCGCAAAGATTATCGTACTTAGCGAGGAGGTGTACGGACAATAGTGGGTTTATGGGGTTTCTAGGGTTCATTGGGTTTCTTGGGTTCGTACATCGAAAAGAAAGGAACCCAATACACACAATAAACCCAACGAACCCAACTAACCCACATTACACATGGCTCCTGTGCTTATGCTTCAGGTGCGCTACAAAGTGCACCTTGTGGCGGGAGAAGCAATCCAATTCTATGAGGACGGATCCAATGAGGATGAAGCCGGCACCGGCAATGTGAAATGCTTCTATGGGCGTCCCAAGATAGATATTTGCAAAGGCAATCGATACGACGATGCCGAGATTCAAGAGGAGCGAGACTGTCCGCACGGGCATGCGGTCCATCGCTTCGTAGAAACAGAACAAGTTGAGGAATCTGGACACGAATCCGTATCCAACAAGCGCGACGATCAGTTCCATGGGGAATGCTTTCAGCTCCTCGATGAGTGTGTGATGGAGAAATGGCGATGCAAGGAAGAATGCAGATACGCCGATGCACGTTCTACTGAAGACCACGAGCTCCGGAGCGACATGATGGAGGTGGCGCTTGTAGAGAATTCCTCCAAATCCGTAAAAGAGTGCTGCCAGGAGAATATATGCATCTCCGGGTGATAGAGTCATAGACTCCGAAAATCCTCTGAGCACAACAATGATGACTCCGAAGAGTACACAGGCAGCTCCGAAGATGTGCTGTCGCTTCATTCGCTCTCCAAGAAGTACAATAGCGAGCAGGAGAAGGACAATATCTTCCACGCGGATGAAGAGCTCCGCATTGATAGGCCCCGTCATACGGATGCCTGTAAATGCAAGAAGCGGTGCGATGACACTATTGCTGATACCGATAGCGAGGATCGGTAACCAGTACTTCTTTTCCATACGTGTCAGCTTGCTCAGGATAGGCACGAGACCGAACGAGAGTACGGTGAAGAGCATCGTGAGTGCCTCGGAGATAAAGAGCATGGAAAGAGGGGACAGTGCGCCCGCGAGAGCGGCTGCGAATGTCACGGATGTCGAACCGGCGACGATGGCAACGCTTAGTGCCGACCATCCGAGCACGGATGAACGCTTTCTCTCTGAAATCCATGGAATGCCTATGCGAAGAGTTTGTGTGTGCACTTCATAGTATTATAGCATAATATTGATTATTTGTTAAATATAGATATAATAGTGTAAATGAAAGATCCACCAAACTTTGACAGCAATGAGTATGCACACAGTATTCCTGTAGATGAGCTTCCTCTCCATGCTTCATTGAGGCAGTCGGATTTCGATACTCGGGAAATTGCCGCGAATGTTGAATTGAATTTACGTGATCATCACCAAGTACACGAGCAGAGACAGGCGACATTGGATCAGCTAAGGGAACGTGGTGAAATCGCGGCAGAGCGCTATCCGATTGAAGATATACATGAGCTACATCAATATTGTATCCCTATCACACTGCTCCATCTTCGGCACCAACTCAGACTGCCTCAAGCAGTCGAGATATATCCAGAGGAGTTGCTGAAGCTTGGATATTTTGTGTTTGTAGGTTCTGATGGGCGATGTCATTGCTTGGCAGGAAAGGAATGTGTAAAAGAAAAAATAATTTTACTTCCAACAGATTTTGGAGATGTTGATAACGAAACAGCAACATTGATGGGAGAGGAATTTTTCACTTGAAAATCATATCTTCGCGAAGAGATTTCTTGAGTTATGATCCCGATTTGAATGGTGCCGCCGGCCGGACTTGAACCAGCAAGCCCCGATAAGAGGGCAGGGGATTTTAAGTCCCCCGTGTTTACCATTTCACCACGGCGGCACGTGTGTATTGTAGCCTATTCCTCTCTGCTAGATCGGCAACTGTTCCACATTGAGTTTCTGCTGCGTACGCTCTCCATGCTCTCCGACGTCTAGAGCAATACCCGTGACCGGATCGATCTCCTGTGATGTGATGATGAGTCTGCGTAAGGTTGTACCGACCGGAGTACAGGTCATCAGCGTTGCTGTCCGGTGACTGAGGGGCTGATCCAGTACGGTAACGTCGCTCGGTTTGACTTCCTTTTTCTCCACAACTCTGTAGCGGTGGCGGTCGCCACCATAGTAGACCCAGTACTCGTCGCCCACATCGACTTCATGCAGTCGTGCGAAGACATTTTTGTACTTCCCCGGAGCCCACGGATAGTACGAGCTGTGGCCTGTGACAAAGAAATTTCCCGCTTGCCCCGGGCGTGCCGTACCCGGGTAGTGCACGACGCCATGCTGGAGGGATGACTGAATATCCTCTTCCACTCCTGCCCAATTTTCCTGCAGGAGATTTTGGTAGGAAGGGGTGACAAGCGGCACATTTAGGTTGAGCTTCGGGATGATGATGCGATTATCTGGCGGGCCTACCTCCGGAAGAAAGCTCAGAAGATCGCCTGCATTACGCCCGGCAACCGCGAGAGTCGGACTTTTCATGAGCTTGTTTCTGAGCGCTTCATCCACGGTGGATACAAGCATCTGCTCGTTTTGCACGGAGTGAATGGGGCGGATGTTGCTGCGAACAATCTCCCAGAAGCTCTGGTAGTTGAGGGTGAGGAAGATTGCCGTAAAGAGTGCGGCGAATGTGCCACCGAAGCGCACCGTATCGAGAACGAAGAGCGTGCCGCGACTGTATTTTCTTGGCTCGGCATTTTTCCGTACGATCCACACTGGCTGCGTGAGGAATGCCCAAAGAGCGGTGCCGCTATCGGCCAATCCTGCTCTGCTGCGCGTGATTGCTCCACGAATATCCTTTGCGCTGACGCGGTACTGGTTCGCACTTTCCTGTAGCAGACTCATTGCCGCTCTGTAGGCTGCAAGCTGCCCGGATTTTAAAAGGGCAATCGCCTCCGTAGGATCGATGCTACGCTGATGCTCAATTGATGGTTTTGCGCTCTCCACTTCTGCTGTTTGCTGTTCGGTGTATTGCACCACCGGACTTTCCGCCTCTTCTTTCGTAGTAACCTCCCACAGTATGGTTGACTCCAGCTGTGGAAGAGTGACGAAACTATCTTCCGTATGTGAAGGTTCTTCAGAACTTTCCTTACGAGAAATAGCATCGATCCCAGGGAGCACGATGCTCCCGTCCGGACGTACTTCTGCGCGATGCTGGCGGGGGTCGAGAGGTATCAAGACAGTATAGCGGAAAATGCCTCAGGATGCACTAGTGTATGCGATAAAATGACAGCGGGGAAATGTCTGAACTGAAATGCAATATCTAGATCATGTACTGCAGTATTCCCCCTCCTACAATCTCATCGTTTTTATAAAGTACAAGCGACTGACCGGGGCTTTGGGGAGCCTGCGGATCCTCAAACCTAAATGTGCCGGAATTTCCTTTGTATTCCAGAAAGCCCCTCTGTTTTCTAGAAAGTGACCGAGTGCGGTACTCAAAGGGAATACTCCTTGATTCCTCAGGTTTCCAAGAAATCCATTGAATAGTATGGATTTGCACTTCATGCAGTACTTCACTTCCCCGATCTGCAACCACCAGTGCATTGTTCCCGGCATCCTTGGCAACGACTTCGAGCGGGATCTTGAGTCCGCCTACTTTCAGTCCGCGGCGCTGACCGAAGGTATAGAGGGGAAGTCCCTCATGAGCACCGACAACAGTGCCGTCCCTGCGGACAATTGGCCCCGGAGAAAGAGCATTCTGCAGATGTCTTTTCAGAAATGCTTCCGGCGATTTTTCCGGAAAGAAGCAGAGATCCTGACTTTCGCGGTAGGAGAGATCGTCAAACGGAACACCGAATTCTTTCGCAAGTGCATAGACCTCTGTTTTTTGCATCGCCCCAAGAGGAAAGAGGCAATGGGACAACTGTTCCTGTGATAGACCATAGAGGTAGTAGCTTTGGTCCTTCGTTTTGTCGGCGGCTTCAAGCAGATGAAAAACTTCCGATGAGCCATTCTTTGCGATCTGTGCGTAATGACCTGTTGCCAGTTTTTCGCAGTCGTACTCCTTCATGAGCTCGATGAGTTTTCCAAACTTGATCGTGCGGTTACACCCAATGCAGGGATTGGGTGTCAGGCCTTTCTTGTGGCTCTCCAGATAGGGATCCACAACCGTGCGCTTGAATTCCTCGCTGAGATCGACGATCTGATACGGGATAGCAAGCGCCTCCGCCACCTTCTGCGCCCGCATCGCGTTTTGGGTTGTGCAGCACTTGCTCGGGAGAATCTCAGCAAGTGCGGGGGCCAGCGGGTCTGTCCAAAGAAGAAACCGCACGCCTATAAGCTCATGTCCCGCGCGCTTCAGCAGGTGTGCTACGACGGAGCTGTCTATGCCGCCGGAGAGAGCAACGAGGATTTTCATGCAGGCATTTTGCAGTCTAAGTTAAAGGGTACAACTATGTGCATTCGGAGGTGCACTACACATTCTTTTTCGAAAAAAAAGTTGATAGCCCTGTGGATTAATAAAGTCTTCACCCGCACACAACCATGGCGTTAGCGTAAAATTCTCTGAAAGTTCAGTTTCTACTTCTTGAGAAACTGTAGACGTGGGCTTTTTGTGATCTGTATCAACGAGAATTATGTTTGCCAGCTGCACATTCGGAAGAATGCTTGCTGCAAGGAACTGATCATCGAGAAATAGCTTTTCTTGAAAGAAGAGCGGTCCCAGCGGTGAATGGCGAGCAAGTCCTATGATGGGTTGCATTGTTCCCCAATAGAAATATCGGTCTTCATCGCAACGATCCAAAATTCTATCCAATTGTCCAGCCTCAGCAACTTGCCACTGGTAACCTTTGCTCGAAGCTAGTGGCGGAGCAAATATGGTTGGTGGAACCAGAATCGCTGCAATTATGGCAAAAAACCCGGTCCATCGTACATGCCATACAAGGCGTATATGCGTTGATGTAGCACCAACCAATTGCAACCAGAGTGCGATAATAGCTGTGAATGCTGGTATACTATTTTCAAAGTACAGTCCTCCATTTTTCTCACCAAATTGTATTGCGAGCGTCGTGATGTATAACATTAAAAGAAGCCGCAATAGGCATTGAACACGAATACAATTATTTTTTTGCTCAATAAGCAGTTTTGAGACAAGTGAGAGACAGAGAAGAATGAACGCCAATGAGAAGAGTAGGGAGAAATTTTTGAGCTCGTACAAGAAATTCCAAATCCGCAAACTTCCGGTTAGCAAGCTCAAGATCCCATCTCCTCTAGTGATAAGAATGTTAGGAAGATAGATATGAAAATATGGCCAAAGGTAACCCGTTGTCAGCATGAAGACAAACCAAAGACAGAGTGCGAAAAATGAAGAATAAACTACCTGAATCATGCATCCTCGCAAGCTAGGAATCATAAGTATAGATATGCCAATATATAGCAAAATGAGCGGTTCTCGTAATAGAGATATAACAAAAAGTATGACTGCGCCGATAATGACTCGCGTCCAATAATTGTTTACTGAAACAAGAAGCATCGTATAGAGAAAAAGCAAGAAGTTTGCTAGAAGTTGAAATCTATCCCATTCCGGCATTATGCGCAGGTTAATAATTATTGCGAAACAGAATGCTATGAGCCCAAAAAATAGACGGCGCTTGGAAGACTGCTTGGGGATACTCTGTAGACTGAGCCAGATGAATAATAAGGGTGAGCACGCGCATATGATAAGCATGATCAAGCGCAACAGCCCGATGCCATCAAACCAATGAAGTGAAAGTGCATAGATTAGGAAAATTCCTGGAGGCTTTGTTTCAAAAAGATCTTGATAGGGAGTCAGGTCATTCAGGATACCTCTTCCAACTGTCATAAAAATACTTGCATCGCCTGAAAGTCCAGAATGGAGACCTCGCAGGACGTTTTCGACATAAATTATGCTCGTACATGTGATAATTAGAATTATGGAAAGGAATACCACTCCCTTAAAAATTTGTAAGCAAATCCTTGCAGCAAACGATAGTATGGATCGGTATTGCATAGATGTGTTAAAGAAGAAGAGCAGCCTCATTCAATGGTGTATATCATACATTGATACTTCAGTTTAAGAGTACTTAAGAAATCAGGATGCGGTTCGCTTAGTTTTCACTTTTCCTTTTCTTTGGTATAGCCACTATCGGACACACGCCGATGGTATTAGACTTCCGTCTATGACCAAATCCACCCATTCTTCTCTCGAGTCGTTCATTGCTCACGCCAGGACCAAGGGCATGGACCATCAGACGATCCGCATGCTTCTTCTGTCTGCAGGATGGAAGGAGAGAGACATTGCTGCTGCGACTGTAGAGCAAGGGCTGGATATGCCTGTTCCCATTCCTGCGGATGCCGGAGGTGCGCGTGATGCGTTTTACCATCTCCTTACATTTGCAGGGCTCTATACCGTCGTGATCAGTTTCCTCATCCTTGCCTATGCCTATATCAACCGATGGTTGCCCGATGCCGCGCTAGAGCCCTATGCAACCGAGGAAGGATTCCGTACGTCGATCCGCTTGTCACTGTCGGCGATCATTGTCGCGTACCCGCTCTTCATCTGGATCTCGCGCATTCTTCTCAACGAGCTCAAGTCGCATCCGGAGAAAGTGAGCGGAGGAGTCCGCAGGTGGCTCACGTATCTCACACTGTTTGTCGCCGCTTCCGTGCTGATGGGAGATGTGATCGCGTTGATCTTTTCCCTTCTCAATGGCGAGGTGACGCTCCGGTTCTTCCTCAAAGCTCTTGTGGTCTTTGTGGTCACCGGATCCACGTTCCTCTATTACTTCCAGTCTCTGCGTATCGAGCCTAGCGCTCTTGGCGTCCTCAATAAAAAATATGGTTCGGTCGCTACCGTTGCTGTACTTGCTTCCTTTGTCTACGGTCTGATTCTTGCAGGTTCTCCGGGTACGGAGCGCCTCCGGAAGATCGACGCGCAGCGCGTGAATGACATCCGTACGATTGCTGAAGCGACGCTTGATCTTGTCTACGGACCGGATCGCTGGAGCAATCCGGTGAGTTCTGGGCCAACCAAGCCACTTCCTAAAACTCTCGAAGATATTGCCGGAAAGAGCGAACGCCAGAGAGTCTCTGTTGTCGATGGTGAGGGAAATCCCTACGTCTACTCCGTGGTTGATCGCACATATTTCTCCGTCTGCACGGTCTTCTCCTTTGAAAATCGCGAGCAGTATGCGCCGTTCTGGGATCACCCAGCAGGAAAGCATTGTTACACGTTTGATGCGGCGGTGATGAATGTGCCATAAGTTCAGGATGAAGAAGATTAAAGGACGAAAAGGATGAAGAGGATCAACCTCTTCGTCTTTTTCGTCTTCTTCGTTGCTATTTTCCTTTATCATATCGCCATGGACGACCGTGCCATCGCTCTCCGGAAGGAATTTGCCGAGGTAAACTCTTCACTCGAGGATCCTGCGGTTTTTGGCGACATCCAGAAGGTGAAGGCATTGAGTAAGAGGAGAAAAGATTTACTACCGATCATGGCTCTTCTGGATGAACGTGATGCTTGCCTGCGCGCAGTTGCGTCTGCACAGGATTTTGAGGGTGACAGTGAGCTCAAGGCGATAGCTCTTGAGGAGGCATCCGCAGCAGCAGTGCGCTTGCCCGTACTCGAGGATGACATCCGCAAGCGCATGGTGCCCAAAGACCCCGACGACGATCGCTCTGTTATCCTTGAAGTGCGCTCCGGTGCAGGTGGTGACGAGGCAGGTCTCTTTGCCGCAGAACTTCTCAAGATGTACCTGCGCTACAGCGAGCATCAGGGATGGAAAACGGAGCTCGTGGATAGCTCCCATGCAGATGCCGGAGGAATAAAAAATGCCACTGCCCGCATCACCGGAGATGGCGTATATGGTGCTCTCAAGTTTGAATCCGGTGTACACCGTGTTCAGCGCATCCCCGAGACAGAGGCGAAGGGTCGCGTGCATACATCCACGGTGACTGTCGCAATTCTTCCAGAGGTCGAAGAAGTGGACATCGTCATCAATCCCAATGATTTGCGCATCGATACATTTCGTAGTGGAGGAGCCGGAGGCCAAAACGTGAACAAAGTGGAGTCGGCCATCCGCATCACCCACATCCCAACCGGCGTCGTTGTCGCATGCCAAACAGAGAGATCGCAGCTCCAGAACCGTATGAATGCCATGTCTTTACTCCGTAGTCGCTTGTATGCCGCTGAGCAGGAACGCAAAGCCAAAGAGCGTGGTGACATGCGCAGCAGCCAGATCGGTAGCGGTGACAGGAGCGAGAAGATTCGTACGTATAATTTCCCCCAAGATCGTATTACCGATCACCGCATCAATCAGAATTTCAGCAATATTCCTGGTGTGATGGAGGGGGATATGGGGGATATGGTGAGTGCGCTACGTGAGGCTGACATTGCTGAGAGATTAAAAATGCATACATAAAAATTGCCCGGCACACTAAGGTGCCGGGTCTTTGTAAACGAGCTTTTACCTCCATGGGTGAGCACATGCTGCGGTGAATGCGAGCGTTACTACCAGCCCAAATGCAATTGATCCCGTAATGACCTTCCATGTGCGCGACTGCGCACTATGCAAGGCCAGTGCGGCGATAATAAGACCGAGAAGCAATGCTCCCAAAATCTGATCATTGGCTATGCGGTACATGTCGTACACGACGCCAAAGAAATACGCGCCAAGCGTTACAACCGTTACTGCTCCGACAGCCCAAAGGCTTTCAATCCTTTCGCCTTTTTTTGCTGTCACGACTCCACAGGCTGCGATGATGATCGCAAGCAAGAGAATTCCTGATACTTCTCGCAACATGATACCCCCATGATTTGTAAAGAGCGCGTCCAAGCCTGAGGAACGCAGCTCAAGTGAGAGAGCCGAGAATGGCTCAGGCTAAATATAATTATAATACTATTTAGAATATAAGCAAGTATTGATGTTGTGCTAAACAGTGTCCTTTCCTGTCATTTGAGAAGCTATAGCCGACGGCGAGATGTCCGATGGGATCTCTTCTGTTGTCCGGGTTTCAGGAAGAAATGGCAGTAGAGGCAGGGGGAGGAAGCTACTCAAAATCGCGATCCAGAGAACCTTGTCGAGGTTCGTATAATTTGCTGCAAGAGTCTCTGTTGCCTGATGCACATCAAACATATGCACAAGCGTTGCACCTCCGATGTCACTGAGTGCAAGACCGATATTCATGACGCTGGCGAGAACAGCAAACACCGTTGCCTCCACTCCTTTGGGACACACTCTGGCGACAAGAACAAGGAGGGGAAGGAAGCCGATTTCTGTGAGCGGACCGGAGATCAGTGTATCGGCCATGGCAAAAAACTTCGGGCTTACACCCAGAAGTTCATACCATCGGTATACAAGTCCGAGTGTTGGAAGGCTGAGGATCACGCTTGCGAATACGATTCCACAAAGAAGCTTCTTCATGGGGACGGCGATAAGCCACTTACGGAAGATGAGGACGCCTACGATGCCCATCAAGCGGCTGATGACACTAAGGCGACCGAAGAATTCCGGATCGAAGTGGAGTTCGTCGATCATGTAGTAGCCCAGCGCTCCTCCACTACTTGGTGTCGCTCTCCAGATAAAGAGAAAGAGCGCTGACCAGAGAATTGCCGGTGATAGTGCACTTTTAAAATTTGCCCATGTCTGCCGCCAGTTCCATACGGTGATTTGTGCAGGAGCCTCCTTCAGGAATATCGCAATGAATGATGTAAGGAGAGGAAGTGTTGCAGTAAGGAGAAATACCTTGCGGGCTCCAATCGATTCTGTGAGAACTCCCGAAGAATAAGCGACGATGAGTGCGCCGAACATGATGGCTGCTCTGCAGATACTCTGAAGCTTGCCCGCAGCAGTATGAGATTTACTTCGCTCCGCTACGACTCCGTCGACAATGACATCTGCCAATGCGAATCCAAGTGCGGAGATGGTTTCTGCAAAGAGTACCCCCCAAAAATCTGTGACCCACGTTGCAAGGGACAGATACCCAATGCTTGCGAGCATTCCACTCAGGATAAGGTACGGTTTTCGCCTGAGTCCCCACACCGGTACCCGGTCGGAGAGGATTCCGTACATCGGCTTGATGCTCCACGGGATGATCGCGATGGAGCTCAGGATTCCCAGCTGTTCAAGGGTCAGCCCAAGATCATCTTTATAGAAAAATGTCGTAGCGACACCAGCAAGACTGCTTGCTCCTGCGATGAAATAGACGAAGGGAATAAGAGCCGTTGTCAGATCGAATTTCCTCATAACCCTTTTCGCAGATCATGCATCATAGTGATTCTCTTTTGTACGAGATCTGCAGTACCGATATCTGACCGGAAGCGCACAGGACCGGAAACCTGCGAACAAATTTTTTGTGCAATCTTCTCCGCTTCAGAAAGGGTTGAACCTATTCCTACTATGCCTGCTGTTCTCGAGCCTCCAAGCACCATCTGCCCCTGATCATTGCATCCAATATCACCGAAGTAGATACCCTTCTCCTTAGGGAAATCTACCTCAGATCCACGCTCTGCTTTTGCATCAGGATAACTCTTCGGCGTGATGTATTTACACACCGTTGCTTTTGGTGCGAACTGCGCCATCTCTTGGGTGATATTTCCTTCGATCATCCCAAGACAGAGATCAACGAAGTCGGATTCTAAAAGTGGTAGCACATTGAGCGCCTCCGGGTCACCGAAACGTGCGTTGTACTCTATGACACGTATGCCATCCTTCACTGCAATGAAGCCTCCATACAGGATTCCCCTGTACGGCTCACCACACTCCTTGAGAAGAGCATCGGCGATCTGGCGGTTGATCAATTTTGCGGATGCAAGATCAGATGGTTCAAGGAAGGGGAGTGAGTGATCAGCGCACGAGTACGTACCCATCCCGCCCGTATTGGGGCCTGTATCTCCTTCATACGCACGTTTGTGGTCCTGGACTGCTGGCATGTCTACGACAGATGTGCCGGAAACAAAGCTCATAAGGCTGAACTCCACACCAATGAGCTTCTCTTCTACGACAACTCTGCCGCATTCTGCGATGCATTCCAGCGCGTACTTCACACCATCCTCAATACTCTGCAGGTGTTCTCCACTCACTTTCACGCCCTTGCCACCGCGCAGTGCGTCGTACTTTACGACAAATTCTCCATCGCACTCCTCTCGTATAAATGCATCTACAGATTGAGGATCAGCCTTATCCCAAGCCATAAACTTTGGATAAGCATCGATGCTGTACTTCTGCATAAGCTCTCGGCCAAATGCCTTGGAACTTTCGATCCGCGCTAGAGATTTCTTTGGTGCTATGCAGGGGATTCCTATTTCTTGGAGAACATCAGCAAGGCCACCTCCGATAGGGTCATCAGGGCCAATGAACGCAAAATCCGGTTTGTGCTTTTTAGCGAGCTCCAGAATTGCAGGGAAGTCCATGATGTTCATCGCCTGATGCACATGTGCAATCTTTGCAATTCCTATGTTGTCATTTGGACTTATCGCAATAATCTCGGGCTTGTGTCTGCTCCGGGCTAGTGCTTCGGCGATAGCATGACCGCGAGCCGAGGAAGAAATGAGAAGAATTTTCATGGATCTATACGAGCGCCATCATTCTCTGATCACCACTATTGTCCTCTGCCATTTGCTCTGCATCGAAGGCCTCGCGCGAGTCGTTGCGCCCTTGCCCGAGGGACTTCAGAAGCTTCGCGTTCACTTCGGGCGTGGGGTATTTTCCGGTAAAACATCCTTCAGAGAACTTCTTGATGCTACGGTTCCCGTACTGCACTGCGGATCGGATGTCGTCGATGGTATTGTAAAAAAGTCCATCTGCGCCCATGAACTTTCTGATCTGCTCAATGCTCATGTTTGCAGCAATCAATTCATTGGTCGTCGGAAGATCGATGCCGTAGGGATCGGGTCCTATAATGGGTGGAGATGCAGAGGCAAAGTACACATTCTTCGCTCCAGCTTCGCGTGCGATTTCGACAATCTTCTTGCTGGTGTTGCCACGCACGATGGAATCATCGACGAGCAGTACATTCTGGTTGCGAAACTCCAGTTCGATCGGGTGGAGCTTAAATTTTAGAGATCGCTTACGCACAGACTGGCCGGGCATGATGAACGTGCGACCGATATAGCGGTTTTTTACAAACCCTTCGCGGTAGCGGACTTTGAGTTTGTCTGCGAGACCGGCTGCTGCAGGGCGTCCTGTATCTGGAATGGGGATAACCGAATCGATATGGATGCCGGCTTTCTTGATCTGTTTTGCAAGCGCCTCTCCCATGCGTACCCGCGCTTTGTAGACGTTGACACCGTCGATCGTGGAGTCTGGTGCTGCTAGGTACACCCACTCAAACATACAGGGGTTTAGCTGCCCCTTTACTACCTGCCTGCTATGGAGTCTGTTTTTGCGGTCGATGAACACAGCTTCACCGGGGCGGATATCCCGTACGAACTCATAATCAAGTGCGTGGAAGACGGTGTTTTCCGAAGTGATCATGTATTCCTCCTTCATGCCGTATCTCCGCTTGCCAAGCTGAAGGGGCCGGATACCGTGTGGATCACGAAAGCCCAGAATGCCTTGTCCGCCGATGAGTACGACTGCGGAGTACGCGCCTTTACACTTTCCCATGAGGGTTTTTACTGCGCCGAAGACGTGCTCTGGCGTTAGTTTTCGTGGATGCTGATGACGCAGGGCCACGGCAAAGACATTGAGGAGTACTTCGGAATCGGAATTGGTATTCAGGTGGTGGTACTCCTTCTCCATCAGTCTGCGTCGTAGGTCTGCGGTGTTCGTCAGGTTGCCGTTGTGGGCAAGCGCAATACCGAATGGGGTGGAGATGAAAAACGGCTGCGCTTCGAATTCACTCGAGCACCCTGCGGTTGGGTAGCGCACATGGCCGATACCCATGGGTCCATGCAGCCTTGCAAGGGACTTTGCATGAAAGACATCGCGTACCATGCCGTTGCTTTTCTTGAGGTGAAACTGGTCGTTGTAGGTGACAATGCCTGCGGCGTCTTGGCCTCTGTGCTGGAGCACTATGAGGCCGTCATACAGATCCTGAATGACGTTACGGAAGCCGGAGGCGGCAATAATTCCACACATAGTTTAGTTGGAATCAACGCTCAAAAAGGCCATGCGCGAGACGATCGCGGGTGGCTGAAGGGAAGTGGAGATTGCTCCCATGGAGGGATTCTACGCAAAATTTGTTAAACCGCAAGCGAAAGGATGATGCAGTTATCCTCTGAAAGAACGTCTGGCTACGAGAGCCAGACGTCTTTGTGCTACTAGCCGAAGCAGTAACAGGCGGCTCCCATCGCGAGAGCCAGAATGTAGAGCCATCTCCACGGAATTTGCGCAGGTTTGGAGCATGCCATTGCCTCTTGCTGCATGTGGCTGACTTCCTCCTTAGTGGCGACGATCCAATCCCATCTGCTTTCAATTTCGTTCCAGGGTGTGGGAAGATCATTGTCGTAACGCTGACCTGTGCCTGTGAAGAAGAATGATGTGATCTCTATCTCCGAACTTTTTACGAAGAGTTCAGCATCATCGTCCCTCAGCAAGACCGTGCCAATGGGTAGCTCTGCAAAGGATCGATTGTCTGCATCTTCGAACATTATTGCACTCCTTTCTGGGTGTGGAAGAGAGACAATGCTGAGAATACTGTGACCTGTACTTTACACAATATTCTTTGTGAATTTAGTTTATCTGCCGCTCCTTAGCCTGAACACAATTATTGATCAATGAGCAGACCGTCATGGGGCCTACTCCACCAGGAACGGGAGTAATTGCCGATGCGATTTCCACAACGGCATCGAAGTCCACGTCGCCAGTGAGCTTTCCATCGATACGACTCGTGCCTACATCGATGACCACTGCTCCAGGCTTCACCATATCTTTCGTAATGAACTTTGGTTTGCCTATGGCTGCGACGAGAATATCTGCCTGCTTGCTGATCGCTTTAAGGTCCTTCGTCTTGCTGTGGCAGACGGTTACTGTGGCATCACGATTGAGCATCATTACGGAGAGAGGCTTGCCCACGATATTGCTGCGACCGACGATCACTACATGTTTGCCTGCAACCGAAATTTTGTAATGCTCAAGCAGCATGATGATCCCCGCAGGAGTTGCCGGAGGAAGGTGCTCGAATTCCGTACTGAGAAAAACTTTGCCGAGGTTATAGGCACCGAATCCATCGACGTCCTTCTTTGGATCAATCGC